>Ga0182737_1000434_pt1 | contig 59384 bp, 52 predicted proteins | sample eDN5th30CBELigOP_FD_128878 | JGI IMG/M metagenome (GOLD analysis project Ga0182737, IMG submission 128878) | Enriched Organic Plus compost microbial communities from Emeryville, California, USA - eDNA 5th pass 30_C BE-Lig OP (version 2) (version 2) ...
CTGAAGCACTCGTCAATATCCGAACCTATTTTATGCCGAAGCGGGCAAAGCAAAAGTTTTGACTGCCAGCCGGAAACCCATTCCGTCAATCACGAAAGACGTGGGCTATTCGTTGCGCTCACCAATTATCGCCATGGCCATTTTACTGGCTGGCGCCTCGACTGCTTCCGCGATGGCTAGTTGGAAGCCAACTGAAAGTCACTGCCGTACCGGTAAGGGATGCAAGTCGGGCAGGTAATTCCAACGGGCGCCCTTTACAGGCGCCTATTTCTTTTTGCCAGCCCGAGCATCCTCGCCTTCCTGCCTATGGGCACAAGCCTAGCTGTCAACTGGCTGGCCGTGGTGGCAATCCGGCGCGGGTACGCATCTTTTCAAGCAGGCTGGCGGCAATCGGCTCATAGTTTTCATCGAAGTGATGACCGCCTGCCAGTTTCATGACTTCCATGCCTTTCAGCTCGGCAGCAGTGCAGGCGGTATCTTCTTCTTCTTCGCCGTAAACACAAACCACCCGGTCAAGCGGAATGGTCGAAATGGCCGGAACAACATCCTTGTCGCCATCCATTCCAAGCCAGCCCTCAATGGATACCTGAAACGTCGTCGTTGTTTCGACACCGAGAAGCCCGATCATCTTCGTCCGGTCCTGTATGGCGGGGTCGAGATATTTCCAAGCAAAGGGGAATGTATCGGCACCGAACGAGTAACCCAGTACTGCAACCGGCAATTTGTTCGTCGGGTCAGCCTTCTTGATCATGGCCGTCGTGTCATTGGCTATTTCTTCCGGCGTTCGCTCCGACCAAAAATAGCGCAGCGAATCGACGCCAATGACGTGAACGCCATGAGCCTGCAGCCATTCACCGATCGATTTGTCGAGATCGCGCCAGCCACCATCGCCCGAATAGAAAACCGCAACCATTTCAGCTTTCCCACCCTTTGCGGGAAGATCTACGATAGGCAGAGCTTCATTCTTGGCATCCTGATCCGCCATGGCAACGACATTGTCGACGGCCATTTTCAGACGTGCCGGAAACTGGGGCGCGGATTGGAGGACGGCGAAATTTTCCTGACGGGCCGTAACCGGATTGTTTGTTGGCGATCCGGCGGGGCTGATCACAAGGGCAGGGGCCGGAATGGCGGCATTGAAGCCATAGATGAAGCCACCGTCGGGAGTCTTGCTTGCATCGGCTTTCTCTGTACACGAAGGCAGACGGGTCTTGGCCGGAACAGGATCAAGCGACACGGCACCAGCAATGGTCGCATCCGGTGAATCCGAGGCAGCCGCGTAGGCGATAGTGCCTCCCTGTCCGATACCTGTCAGGACAGGATGAAAATAGACGCCTAGATCAAGCCCGCGTAAGGCTTCCTTCGCGATGGCTTCGAAATCGGAGTCCAGATAATTGCACTCGCCGTCCTCCTTATCGAGCGCGGCGCGCCATGGGCCAAGCTCGACGGGCAGAACAATCATGTTCCGGGCAAGCATGGCATCCATGAACTTTTTCTCGCGATCACCGATGCCGCCGTCATCGCTCAGCAGAATCGCAAGGCCGATGGGGTCATTCTTCGGCATATAAACCGGAATATTGGACAGTCTTTCAGCGCTTGCATGGATAACCGGTTCGTCGGAATCTGTGATTTTCGTCCAGAGCCTTGCAATTTTACCGGTGTGCATCGCGCCGTAAACACCCGCCGCAGCCACCAGCACCAGCCCTAACACAGTAAAGAGAACGCGTTTTTTCGTCATTTGCGGATGAACTCCAATGGGCTGCCATTGATCAGGGTTGTGGCATCAAGAAGGGCGCGAGGGGTTTCGAGGCCACCAGGGCAAACCATGTAATGCGGGGTCCAGACTGGATCGAATTTTTCCTTGAAGGCTTTCAGTCCATCAAAGTGATAGAGGTCGGCTCCGCGCTTGTAGATGAAGGAACCGAAACGGTTCCAACGGGATGCCAGCCTGCTGCCGCTCAGGCCGGAAAGCGGTGCGGCGCCAAGATTGAACCACTTGTAGCCTTCTTCCTTGCTGGCCATCAGCAGCTTTGCAAACAGCGCGTCCATCAGGAGTTTATGCACATTCGGCATATAGCGCATCAGGTCGACGGTGATTTCGTATTTGCCCGCGCCGCGCCACATATTGGCGAAGGCCACGATTTCTCCGTCACTTTTCAGGACAGCGACATCGAAACGTTTCATATATTCGTCGTCGAAGTAACCCAGCGAAAAGCCCTTTTCGCTGCCCGACTTGAAATCGAGCCAGGCGTCGGAGATCTCGCGCAAACGAGGAATGAGCGGAGGCACGTCGGCTGCCGGTATGATTTCAAACGTCAGGCCGTCCTTGTCGATCTTGCGGTCGGCATAGCGGAATGGCTGGCGACGTGGCCCGTCGAGCGAGAAAGTGGTGAGGTCGACGCGTGCGACTTCACCAAGCTTCAGGGCGACCAGTCCCATATCCAGAAACAGCGGCAGGCTTTGCGGGCCGACGCCGTAGAATACGGTCCGTAAGGCAAGCTTGTCAGCCAGCGCGTGAAATGACCATGCAAGCTCCTTACCCGTCTGTTCGTTGCCAATGGGCTCCCCAAGTGCAATCAGGCTCCCACCGGATTGCGCATACATGATGAAGGCGCTGTTGTCCGGAGCGAGAAGGAATTGCTTGTCGCCAAGCAGCGCCAGAGCGGCATCCGTGTGCGGCCATTGAGCAACCAGATCGGGCACGGCATCGGGTATGGAATAATCCACCTTCCGCTTGCGGTGTCCAGCTCGGTTGATAAGCGAATAGAGGCCTGCTGCGGCGACCACGGCAAAGACAAGCACAGTCGCCCGCAAGAAGCGGGGCGCGTTGCCGTTCCAAGCGAAATCCCACCAGAGATCGTTGGAATATTCCACATGCCGGTAGACGAAAAAGCCAAGCCACGTGGAAACGAGGACGGTTGTACCGACAGTCGCAATCCAGTTCCAGCTCAAGTCGAACGGCCCGGAAATGGGTCGTCGATAGAATGAATCCCGGAACCCCCAGAGCGTGAAGGCGAAAATGCAGAGAATGGTTGCTTCTTCCCAGTCGAGACCCTTCACCAGAGAAAAGGCAGCGCCACTGAGGAGAAGGATTAAGGCGGCCACCCAGGCTCGCGCAAGCCGCTTCGACAGGCCACGCGCTACAATGAGCAGTGCGACGCCGACGAGGCTGGCAGCAAGATGCGACATCTCCATGAGAGATTCAGGAACGATGTCGGAGAGGACCTCCACGCGGTAGCGAAGGTCCGGTGTCGCACCGGAAATGAGAAGAATGATGCCGCCAAGAAAGATGATACTGGCAGAAAGACTCGGGATAAGCGGTTCCACCAGACGTTTGGCGAAGCGCGCCTGTTTGCCGAGCATATGGCGGCGGCGCATGATCTCCCATATGAGAATGCCTGCCGTCGCCACAACAAGCGGCATTACCGTATAGACAAGCCGATATGCGAGAAGGCCTGCAATAGCATCCGGTTTTCCGCCCAGGCCAAGGCCCGCAATGATCGTCGCCTCAAAAGCTCCGAGACCACCTGGAGCATGACTGGCGATACCCAGCACAATGGCGATCACATAAACCAGTGCGAATACTGCAAAGCTTGGCACTGCATCGGCAGGCATGAGAACATAAAGAGTAGCGGCTGCAGCGCCCACATCCACCAGTCCGGCAAATATCTGGGTCAGCGCGCCTTTGGAATTGGGCAGGCGCAGGCTGAACGAGCCTATCGTGAAGCTGCGCTGTTCATGCGACAGCCAGTAGATCAGCCAGCCGATACCGCCCAGAATGGCGATGCCAGCGACAATATCTATGCGGGAATCGATGGCGGAGAGCCATGGAACATCCTGCGGGTCGATGAGAAGTGCCGCACCGACCATGATAATCAGCGCGAACCAGATGGCGAACCACGATGTTCCAACGATCTTGCCGATATCGGCTAGACTGACGCCTTCCGCAGCATAGATGCGATAACGCAGAGCACCGCCGGTCAGGAGGGAAAAGCCGAGCGCGTTGGAGATGGCGTAACCGGCTGCACTGGCCACGGCGGCAATGCGGCGCGGTATCTGGTTGGGCGCAATCGTATCCACTGCCACAACGTCATAGAGAGCGACGGCTGCATAGCTCACCGCCGTGAAGAACACAGCCAGACCAAGCGTCATCCATGAAATGTTGTGAAAGGCTGCAAGCGTTTCCGTGCGAGACGTGTGCTGAAGCAGATTCTCCAGCACGTAGATCGCCAGCAACGCAATCGCGATGCCCGCTACCGGAAACAGGAAATGTTGGTAGCGTTTGAACCAGCCCGAATGTCTTGTCGACGTCGCAGATGGTGTTGAAGGCACTTCATCATCAATAAGGCTCATAGGAACGTCGTCCGGTTGGAGCAATATATTATAAATCGCGCAATGATCTCGATTTAGGGCGAACTTGTGTTCGAGCGAGATGCCGCATTGAAAATATTCTAAGTAGAGCAGAAGTTGGTCTATATAAGCCTGCGGTTGGGCCAGACCGCAAGTGATTTGATAGATTGAAAGAGGTATTGGTGCTCGATATTTCATATATGACCGCAGCCGGAGCCGGTGCGTTGTCGTTCCTGTCTCCCTGCGTGCTTCCGCTGGTGCCGCCCTATCTGTGTTATATGGCGGGTGTGAGCGTTGAAGATTTTCGTGCAGAGAAGGCGACAACCGTCGCGGCAGCACCTTCTGCGCGCCGTTCCCTGGCATTTGCGGCAATTTGCTTCGTTCTTGGTTTCACGACGGTTTTCGTGGCGCTTGGTGCCGGAGCGTCTTCCATCGGCGCCTTCCTGCGCGCATGGCAGCAGGAGATCGCAATCGTCGCTGGTGTCGTCATCATTTTGATGGGACTGAATTTCCTTGGTATTCTACGTCTGTCGTTCCTGTCCCGCGAAGCGCGGTTTCAGGCACGCAATGCCCCTGCATCGCCGCTTGGAGCCTATGTCATGGGGCTGGCATTCGCCTTTGGCTGGACGCCCTGCATCGGGCCTGTTCTTGGGCCGATCCTGACGCTTGCAGGCGGCAGCAGCACAGTTGGCGAGGGCGCGTTATTGTTGGCGACCTATTCGCTTGGCCTTGGCATTCCGTTTTTGATTGCTGCCCTTTTTTCCGGCGCATTCATGCGGTTTCTTTCGCGGTTCCGGGTGCATCTCGGCAAGGTGGAAAAAGCGATGGGCGCACTTCTTGTTGCGGCAGGCCTCTTGTTCCTGACTGGCGGAATGCAATCCTTCTCGTTCTGGCTGCTTGAGAATTTCCCGGCGCTTGGGCGGTTGGGCTAAAAATCGACAGCAGCCCGTAAGTTTTCATAGACGCTTTGATGTTAAGAGCGAAGATCATCTCAATTTTCTGGACGATACCATGACAGACCGTACCTGCCTTTCCATCGTACTTGCCGCTGGCGAAGGCACACGCATGAAATCCAGCTTGCCCAAGGTGTTGCATCAGGTGGCAGGCTTGCCGCTGGTCTCTCACGTGGTCAAGGCAGTTCAGGGCACCGGCAAAAGTGACGTTGCGCTGGTCGTGGGGCGTGGTGCCGAGGATGTGCGGGCGGCAGTGGAAAAGAATGCAGGCCCGGTGTCGGCATTCGAGCAGAAGGAACGCCTGGGCACGGCGCATGCGGTTCTCGCCGCACGCGAAGCAATAGAACGCGACTATGACGATCTGCTGATCGTTTTCGGCGACACGCCGCTGATCGAGGCGCAATCTCTGCAAAAGGCCCGTGAACGACTGTCCGATGGTGCCGATGTCGTTGTTATCGGTTTTCGCCCGGATAATCCGTACGGCTATGGTCGTCTGATCGAGGAAGGCGACCAACTTGTCGCCATCGTCGAGGAAAAAGAAGCAACCGAAGCGCAAAAGCAGATCGGTTTCTGCAATGGCGGGCTGATGGCCGTTCGCGGTCAACACGCTCTGGCGCTTCTGGATGCGGTGCGCAATGACAACGCCAAGGGTGAATATTACCTCACCGATATCGTCGCCATCGCTCATGGCAAGGGTATGAACGTGACGGCTATCGAAGTGCCGGTCGATAACGTAATCGGCATCAACAATCGTGTTGAACTGGCCGAAGCAGAAACCATCTGGCAGCAGCGCAAGCGCCGCGAGATGATGCTTGCAGGCGTGACGCTTATCGCTCCGGAAACGGTATTCTTTTCGCACGACACGCTGATCGAGGCGGATGTTATCGTTGAACCGAACGTCTTCTTCGGTCCTCATGTGCGTGTGTCGACAGGCGCCTTGATCCATTCGTTCTCGCATATGGAAGGTGCCGATGTTGGTCCGAAGGCGGAGATAGGACCGTTTGCGCGCCTGCGTCCCGGCGCAAATCTTGGTGAGAAGGCCAAGGTCGGCAATTTCTGCGAAGTGAAGAATGCGACGGTGCATAAAGGCGCGAAGATCAATCACCTGACCTATATCGGCGACGCGACAGTCGGCGCATCGAGCAACATCGGTGCAGGCACGATCACCTGCAATTACGACGGTTATAACAAGTACAAAACGGTGATTGGCGAGAACGCATTCATCGGGTCGAACAGCTCGCTGGTTGCTCCGGTAGAAATTGGCGACAATGCCTATATCGCGTCGGGCAGCACGATTACTGACAATGTTCCCGCCGATGCGCTGGCTTTCGGTCGCGCACGCCAGGAAACGAAAGAGGGGCGGGCGAAGATCCTGCGAGAGAAGTACGCCGCCATCAAAGCGGCTAAAACCTCCACCAAATGAATCATCCAATTGTTTAAGCGAACGGCAATCCCCTGGGTTGCCGTTCTGCGTTAGAATCTTTAAACCGCGAAGCAACACGCCTGAACGTTGGATTTGGAGCAGCCTATGTGTGGAATTATCGGCATAATTGGAAATAACGAAGTCGCTCCGCTTCTTGTGGATGCACTGAAGCGGCTTGAATATCGCGGCTACGATTCTGCCGGTATTGCCACACTGCAGAACGGCAGGCTCGACCGCCGCCGTGCCGAAGGCAAGCTGGTCAATCTGGAAAAGCGCCTGGCCGGAGAGCCGCTTCCTGGCGTCATCGGTATCGGCCATACCCGCTGGGCTACGCACGGCAAGCCTGTGGAACGCAATGCGCATCCGCACATTACCGAGCGTCTCGCGGTCGTTCATAACGGCATCATCGAGAATTTCGCCGAACTTCGCACCATGCTTGAGGCGGAAGGCTACAAGTTCCAGACAGAAACCGATACTGAAGCTGTTGCCCATCTGGTGACCCGTGAGCTGGCAAAGGGCAAGTCCCCGGTTGAAGCCGTGCGCGACAGCCTGCCGATGCTGCATGGTGCCTTCGCACTCGCCTTCCTGTTCGAAGGGGACGAAGAACTGTTGATCGGTGCACGTCAGGGGCCGCCGCTCGCCGTCGGTTATGGCGAAGGAGAAATGTTCCTCGGTTCCGACGCCATCGCACTTTCGCCTTTCACGGATACCATTGCCTATCTCGAAGATGGCGATTGGGCCGTTCTGTCGCGCAAGGGCGTGACGGTTTACGACGAAAACAACAGCGAAGTTGAGCGCCCGATTCAAAAAACGCAGACGGCAAACATGCTCGTCTCCAAAGGTAATCATCGTCACTTCATGCAGAAGGAGATGTTTGAGCAGCCGGAAGTGATTTCCCACACGCTTGCCAACTATCTCGACTTCACGACGGGTAAGGTGCGCCAGGAAGCGATTGGTATTGATTTCAGCAAAATTGACCGCCTGACGATTTCTGCTTGCGGCACGGCCTACTATGCGGCATCCGTTGGCAAATACTGGTTCGAGCAGATTGCGCGACTGCCGGTCGACAGCGATATCGCTTCCGAATTCCGCTATCGCGAAATGCCGCTCTCGAAGGATTCGCTGGCGATGTTCGTGTCTCAGTCAGGCGAAACGGCTGATACGCTGGCTTCGCTGCGCTACTGCAAGTCGCAAGGATTGAAGATCGCCGCTGTCGTGAACGTCACCGGCTCAACCATTGCGCGTGAATCTGATGCCGTTTTCCCGACGCTTGCAGGCCCTGAAATCGGCGTTGCTTCCACCAAGGCCTTTACCTGCCAGCTGTCGGCCATGGCCTCGCTGGTAATTGCAGCCGCGAAATCACGCGGCGCAATCGATGACAAGCGGGAACAGGAATTGGTACGTCAGCTTTCCGAAGCGCCACGTTTCATCAACCAGGTTCTGAAGCTGGAAGACCAGATCGCTGCGGTCTGCCATGAACTGGCCAAGGTCAATCATGTGCTTTATCTCGGTCGCGGCACGTCCTTCCCGCTGGCGATGGAAGGTGCGCTGAAGCTGAAGGAAATTTCCTATATCCACGCCGAAGGCTATGCTGCCGGTGAATTGAAGCACGGCCCGATTGCACTGATCGATGAAAGCATGCCGGTAATCGTCATTGCGCCGTCTGATCGTCTCTATGAGAAGACCGTTTCCAACATGCAGGAAGTCGCAGCGCGTGGCGGTCGTATCATTCTTATCACCGATAAGAAGGGCGCTGAAGCTGCAAGCATCGACACGATGGCAACCATTGTTCTGCCGGATGTGCCGGAATTCATTACGCCGCTGGTTTATGCGTTGCCGATCCAGATGCTGGCCTATCACACTGCAATCCTCATGGGGACGGATGTTGATCAGCCGCGCAATCTGGCAAAGTCGGTAACTGTCGAGTAAATTCAGCTTGTTATAGAAAAACCTTTATGAGTTAATAGAAATGGCGGCGGATTGCCGCCATTTTGCTATCCAGCTCTTAAGAGTCTGATCGCTTCGTCGCGCCCGAAAAGATAAAGCAGGACGCGCAACGCCTGTCCGCGCTCGGATTCCAGATCTGGGTCGTTTGTCAAAATATAGCGCGCATCCTTGCGAGCGATTTCCAGAAGATCGCCATGTGCCTCGATGGAGGCCAAACGGAAGCCCGGGGTGCCGGATTGCCGTGTGCCGAGCAATTCGCCTTCACCGCGCAGTTTCAAATCTTCTTCGGCGATGCGAAAACCGTCTTCCGTCTCGCGCATGACCTTCAGCCGGGCTTGTGCGATTTCTCCCAGCGGGCCTTTGTAAAGCAGCAGGCAGGTCGATGGTTTGTCGCCGCGACCCACGCGACCGCGTAGCTGGTGCAATTGCGACAGACCGAACCGTTCAGCATGCTCGATGACGATGATCGTGGCGTCGGGCACATCCACGCCGACTTCGATCACGGTAGTCGCGACGAGAACCCGTGTTTCGCCTTGTTTGAATGCTCGCATGGCCTCGTCTTTTTCAGCCCCGTTCATGCGGCCATGGATAAGGCCGATGCGCTCGCCGAAGGCGGGCTTGAGGCTTTCGAAACGTTCTTCCGCCGAAGTCAGTTCAACGACTTCGGATTCCTCCACGAGCGGGCAAATCCAGTAGATTTTTTGACCTTCTGCCACGGCCTTCCGGATGCGCTCGACAAGTTCGCCCATGCGTTCCATTGGCACAATGGCAGTCGTAATGGGCTGGCGTCCGGCAGGTTTCTCGGTCAGTTTCGACACGTCCATATCGCCGAAGGCTGTAAGCACGAGGGTCCGCGGTATTGGCGTGGCGGTCATAACCAGCATATCAGGTGCAGAACCCTTTGCGGTTAGCATCAGACGCTGATGCACGCCGAAGCGATGTTGTTCATCGATGATGACCAGAACGAGGTCGTGATATTCGACCTTTTCCTGAAAAAGAGCGTGCGTGCCGATGACGATATCGATCTCGCCGCTTTTCAATCCTTCGAGAACTGCGTTCCGGTCACGGCCCTTTTCGCGACCGGTCAGCAGCGCTGCTTTCAGTCCGGCCTTCTCCGCGAGTGGAGCGATGGTTGCAAAATGCTGGCGGGCGAGAACTTCCGTTGGGGCCATGAGTGCTGACTGACCGCCGGATTCAGCGGCGTGCGCCATGGACAGCAATCCAACGACCGTCTTGCCAGAGCCGACATCGCCCTGCAAAAGCCGCAACATGCGCTCAGGCGATTTGAGGTCTGTGATGATTTCGCGAACCGCCTGATCCTGCCCTTTGGTCAAGCGATAGGGCAGATGCCGCATGATCTCGGCAACGATGCGTCCGGTGCCCTCCAGGGGGCGACCGGAAAGCCTGCGTGTCTTGGCGCGCACGAGGGCGAGCGCCAGTTGCCCGGCCAGAAATTCGTCATATGCGAGCCTGCGTCGCGAAATGCTTTCAAGCGCGATGTCCGACGGATCTTCGGGCAGGTGAAGCGTGTTGAGCGATTGCTGAAAACTGGTGAAGCGCTCGCGCGCCAGCAAGGGTGGGTCGATCCATTCCGGCAGCGGAGGTACACGGCTCAAAGCTTCCTTGACAGCGCGTGCCAGTGTCTTGGGCGACAGGCCCGCAGTCAGCGGATAGACAGGTTCGACCATCGGCAGATTGGCCGCATCTTCCAGGCTTGCAATATAGTCCGGGTGGACCATGGAGGCCCGGCCGTTGAACCATTCCACCTTGCCTGACACGATGACTGTTTCGCCTTCGGGCAGCATTTTGTGCAGCCATGGCAATTGCGCATGGAAGAAGGTCAACGCGATTTCGCCGGTGTCGTCATGGGCGAAGACGCGATGCGGAACATTGCCACGTCCGGGTGGTGCGGGCTGATGCTGGTCGACAATGACTTCCAGCGTGACGATTGCACCTTCCTGCGCTAGGGCGATGCCGGGCCGATTGCGCCGGTCGATCACACTGTGCGGTGCCAGAAACAGCAGTTGCCCGACCTTGGGTTCTGCGCCCGGTATATCTGTGCCAAGCAGTTTTCCAAGCAGGGCGGCAACCTTCGGGCCAATGCCGGAAAGCGAACGAACGGAAGCAAAAAATGGATCGAGCATGGATGGGCGCATGGGCTTGAGCATTAACTGCTTCGCCTCACGGTGCAAGGGCAGTACATAATCTTTCTGTGCTCTTTTTGTTCTTGTTGGATAAACGGGTTCCCGTTTGTCGCGCAGATGCTATATACCAGCAGCAATTTGAATGATTGGAGCTTACCGAGAATGACTGGCAGCACATTGGCGACGGAAAATCTGGACGTACGGCGCCGCAAGCTTCTGTTTCGCGCGTGGCATCGCGGTATGCGCGAGATGGATCTGATCCTCGGGCAATATGCGGATGAATATATTGTCGGCTTCACCGACCCGCAACTCGATGAGTTCGAGCATATTCTTGAAGTGCTTGACCGCGATCTTCTCAAATGGGTGACGGGTGAAAGCCCTATCCCGGCAGATTACGACACGCCTCTGTTCCGCGATATTGTCGCTTTCCGCGACCGCATAGAATTCTGAGTTCAAGGTTCCCATGCCCGTTTTCAGCAAACTAGGTCTCAAGTCCTCCAGCGCGCTCGGGGCAAATCGTCATATCGTGATCGACGGCGTTGCCGACGGTTACGAGGCGTTCTGTCTCATTCGTCTGGCGGAAGAGATCGGCGAACGCGGGCCGATCATGTATATCGTGCGCGACGGGCAGCGCATTGCCGATCTGGAGCAAGTCTTGAATTTCGTGGCACCGGATATGCCGGTTCTGCATCTGCCTGCATGGGATTGCTTGCCCTATGACCGTGTGTCGCCCGGCGCAGACGCATCTGCACGCCGGCTGGCCGCACTCAGCGCGCTGTCCGAGCTGAAAAAGACGCCGCATCCGGCCATCATTCTCACCACAGCCAATGCCGTTCTGCAAAAGCTGCCGCCGGAAGCGGCTATTGCAGAACAGGTGATTTCGGCGCGTCCCGGCAACCAGCTGGATATGAACGATCTGGCATCCCGGCTGGAGCGTAACGGTTTCGAACGTGTTTCCACCGTGCGCGACATCGGCGAATTTGCCGTTCGTGGTGGTATTCTCGATCTTTATGCACCCGGCGCGGAAGAGCCGTTGCGGCTTGATTTCTTTGGCGACACACTGGAATCAATCCGCGCTTTCGATCCGGCTTCGCAGCGCACCACGGGCACGCGCAAGGAGTTCGTGCTCCAGCCGATGAGCGAAATCACGCTTTCGCCGGACATGATCAGCCGTTTCCGCAAGAATTACGTCGCGATGTTCGGTGCCCCGCAGCGCGACGACGCGCTCTATCAGGCAATCAGCGAAGGTCGCCGTTTTGCGGGCATGGAACACTGGCTGCCGCTGTTCTATGACAAGCTCGATACTGTGTTCGACCATGTGGGCAATATGCCGGTGGTGTTCGACCATCTGGTGCATGAGGCGCTGACCGAGCGCCACACCATGGTTGTCGATCATTACGAGGCGCGGCTGAGACAGGCGGAAGGCAAGGAGCCGGGCAGCGATGCCGTGCCTTACAAGCCGGTCAAGCCGGAAGCGCTTTATCTCACACCGTCAGAGGTCGAGAAGCACGCCGAAGCCGGGGGCGTGCGCATCGACCTGACGCCATTCGGTGCGCCGGAGGTTACAGGGCGGACGATTGTTCATGCGGATGTGCATAAGGGCCGCAGCTTTGCCGAGGAGCGTGCCGCTACCGACGTGAACCTGTTCGAGGCGGTGGTGAAGCATATTGCCGAACTGCGTGCAGCGAGCAAGAAAGTGCTGGTTGCTGCCTGGACTGAAGGTTCTCTCGACCGTCTTTTGCAGGTCCTTGATGAACATGGGCTGGAAAAAATCGAGTCGGTTGACCGGCTTTCTACCGTCAAGGCGCTATCGCGCGACAAGGTAACGGCTGCTGTGCTGGCTGTCGAGAGCGGCTTCGATGCTGGCGATCTCGTCATTGTGGCCGAGCAGGATATTCTGGGTGACCGTCTTATCCGCCGTTCCAAGCGTCGCAAACGCGATCAGGATTTCATCTCGGAAGTCGCCTCGCTAAACGCTGGCGATATTGTCGTCCATGTCGATCACGGTATCGGCCGCTTCATTGGCCTCAAGACCATTACCGCCGCTGGTGCTCCGCATGACTGTCTAGAAATCCATTATGCGGGTGATGACCGGCTGTTTCTGCCGGTTGAAAATATCGAGCTGCTCTCGCGTTATGGTTCGGAAGGCTCCGATGCGGTTCTCGACAAGCTTGGTGGCGGCGCATGGCAGATGCGCAAGGCTAAGCTCAAGAAACGCCTGCTTGAGATTGCCGGGCATCTGATCCAGATCGCCGCCGAACGGCAGATGCGCGGTGCGCCGGTGATGACGCCGCCGGACGGACTTTATGCCGAATTCTCCGCTCGTTTTCCCTATGATGAAACCGACGACCAGCTAACTGCTATCGAGTCCGTGGCGGATGATCTGGCTGCTGGCAAGCCGATGGATCGCCTGATCTGCGGCGATGTGGGCTTTGGCAAAACGGAAGTAGCGCTGCGTGCCGCCTTCATTGCTGCGATGAGCGGCGTTCAGGTGGCGATAGTCGTGCCGACAACGCTTCTGTCACGCCAGCATTTCAAGACCTTCTCGAAGCGCTTCCATGGCCTGCCGATCAATCTGGCCCATGCCTCGCGTCTTGTCGGCACGAAGGAGCTTGCTGCTGCCAAGAAAGGGCTGGAAGAAGGGACCGTCGATATTGTCGTCGGCACGCATGCGCTGCTCGGCAACTCGATCAAGTTCAAGAATCTCGGCCTGCTCATCATCGATGAAGAGCAGCATTTCGGCGTCAAGCACAAGGAGCGGCTGAAGGAACTGAAGTCGGACGTGCATGTGCTGACATTGTCCGCCACGCCGATTCCGCGCACTTTGCAGCTTGCGCTGACCGGTGTGCGAGAACTCTCGCTCATCACCACGCCTCCTGTCGATCGTATGGCGGTGCGCACCTTTGTCTCGCCGTTCGATCCGCTCGTCATTCGCGAAACGCTTTTGCGCGAACGCTATCGCGGCGGCCAGAGTTTCTACGTCTGCCCGCGCATTTCCGATCTTGGCGAGATCGAAGAGTTCCTGAAAACGCATGTGCCCGAGCTGAAAGTGGCCGTGGCCCATGGCCAGATGGCGCCGGGCGTGCTGGATGACATCATGAACGCCTTCTATGACGGCCAGTATGATGTGCTTCTGTCTACGACCATCGTGGAATCCGGCCTCGATATTCCGACGGCTAACACGATGATCGTGCACCGCGCCGATATGTTCGGCCTGGCTCAGTTGTACCAGCTTCGCGGTCGGGTCGGTCGTTCCAAGCAACGCGCCTTTGCGCTGTTCACCCTTCCGGCGGGTAAGATGCTGACGCAGATGGCGGAACGTCGCCTCAAGGTTCTGCAGTCGCTCGACACGCTGGGCGCAGGCTTCCAGCTTGCCAGCCACGATATGGATATTCGCGGGGCAGGTAATCTGCTCGGCGAAGAGCAATCGGGCCATATCAAGGAAGTTGGATTCGAGCTTTATCAGCAGATGCTGGAAGAGGCGGTGGCCACGCTCAAGGGCACTGTCGAAGTTGAGGACAGCCAGTGGTCGCCGCAGATCGCGATCGGCACTGCCGTGATGATCCCCGAAGCCTATGTGCCCGACCTGCAACTGCGTCTTGGCCTTTATCGCCGTCTGGCTGATCTGGAAGAGCCGCAGGATATCGATGCCTTCGGTGCCGAACTCATCGACCGTTTCGGTCCGATGCCCGACGAAGTGCAGCATTTGCTCAAGATTGTTTATATCAAGGCGCTTTGCCGCCGCGCGAATGTCGAGAAGCTCGATGCCGGTCCGAAGGGCGTGGTCATCCAGTTCCGCAATGCGACCTTCAACAATCCTGTCGGGCTGGTGAAAATGATCGGCGAACAGGGCTCCATGGCCAAGATCAGGCCGGATCAGAGCATCGTCTTCATCCGCGACTGGCCGACACCGGAAAAGCGCCTCAACGGTTCTGCCGTCATCATGACGCAACTGGCGAAGATCGCGGTGGGGTGAAGATCATTTCACTCCGTGCGGGAGTGATCGCGCCCGCAATGCCCGCAATTGCGATGTGGAATTGGGCCGTATCCAACGATAAAGCCCTTTTTGCTCTGATAGACTGAAAGACCGCATTCCGGGCAATAAAAGCCGTACAACATCGCGAGTGCATGTCCGACGAAAAATGCAAAGCCTGCGATCAGACCAAGGGGCTCCGGTAACTGCTCAAACAGCGGCAGCCAATAAGAGATGGTAAAAATCAGAGCGACTATCCAGCATGTGAACAGCCATGATTTCAGATAGAGCGACATAACTCTAACTCGATTATTTCCAGCCAAAGTGCGAAGCGGTTTTGCCTTTTCCATTCGATGATGGCGCAAAACCGGCTTCAGATACGCTTGAGCCTAGAGCATTTCCCGCAAAAGTGCGAAGCGGTTTTGCGTAGGACAATGCGACAAAGCAAATAGTTAGAGCGGTTCCGACGATTCTGTTAAAACAGGAACCGCTCTAGCGATCTTCAGAAATCCCCGGCTCAAAGCCTTCTGCCGTCTGGCGGATGGCGTCAGCAAGGACATCTGCCGTCTGAGCGCCCATGACAGCATATTTCTGATCGATGATGAAACAAGGTACGCCGCGCACGCCAATGCGGCTGGCAGTATCGATCTCTTCACGAATCGTTGCCCTGTCGGCCTCGCTTTGCAGGAGACGGGCAACAACTGCGGCATCCATGCCGACACTTGCCGCCGCATCGACCAGCACTTCATGATCGCCGATATCCTGTCCCTGCTCGAAATAGAGCGAGAACAACATGCCGACCATCCGGTCCTGCGTATCGGGAGCAGCCTGTGCAGCCCAATGGATGACACGATGGGCGTCGAGAGTATTTGGCGCGCGGGCGATGGCGTCGAAATCGAAGACAATGCCGTTTTCCTCGCCAAGCTGCGTCAGTTGCTTGTGGATGTCATTGATCTTTCCGCCTGTGCCGAATTTCTCTCGCATATAGGTCCGGCGGTCCTTTCCCTGCGGAGGCAGGGTCGGATCGAGCTGGAAGGGGCGCCAGCGTACTTCCGCCTCCACATCCGGCACCATGGCAAGAGCCGCCTCGAGGCGCTTGCGCCCCAGAAAGCACCAAGGGCAGACGACGTCGGACACGACATCGATAGTTATCTTTCTGGTGGCCATGGCAGTGTCTCCATACGGGAACCAGAGGCGTCGCCTCCGGTTGAATGCTCATCATATATTGGGTGCATGTAGGGCGAATTACATCAACGTTAAAGCCCGATCATGGCTTTGCGCGCCACCAGGTGGGCAGTTGATAGCCATAGAGCGAAGTCTTCTTCGGGTGATCGATGCGATCCCACCGCGCCACCCACTGATAGGGCAGGTGGTAGAGCGGAATGTAATAATCCCCGGAGATAAGCACGCGATCGAGCGCGCGGACCGCACTCACGAAATCGGCGCGGCTTCTGGCTGCCAGCAGCGCTTCAATCATCGCATCTACTGCCGGATCGGCAACACCTGGATAGTTGAAACTTCCCTGAACGTCACGCGAGGCTGCGCCCCAGCGCATCCATTGTTCGTTGCCGGGCGAAAGCGACCCGGTCAGCGCTCCGAGAATCATGTCGTAGTCGAATGTCTGGAGACGTTGTTGATACTGGGCGTCGTCCACAGTGCGTATTTCGATTGTGATGCCCAGTCGCGCGAGATTACGCTTATAGGCCAGTGCGACTTTTTCCTCGTCGGGCGAGCGCGTCATGATCTCGAATTTAAGCGGGTTGCCGGCGGGATCGACGGCGAGACCGTGTTCAAATTGGAAACCGGCCTCAGTCAGCAGATCATAGGCTTTCTTTGCTGGCGTGCGGTCATGACCGCTGCCGTCCGTTACGGGCGGGTGCCATGTACCGTTCATGACATCGTCGCGAACGGCTTCGGGGAATGGTTTCAGCAACTGCTTCTCGCGCTCATCGGCAGGCTTGCCGACGGAAGAAAGCTCCGATCCTTCCCAAAAACTCTGCGTGCGGCGGTATTGATCGGCGAAAAGGTTGCGGTTGGCCCATTCGAAATCGAACAGCAGTCCCAGAGCCTGCCGTACGCGACGGTCGGCGAAAATTGGGCGGCGTGTGTTGAACACGAAGCCAAACATGTTGGCAGGCGTGCCTTTTTCAAAGCTGTCCTTGATAACGCGGCCCTGTTTTACAGCCGGGAAGTCATAAAGCTTCTCCCATCGAGTAGGGTTTGCCTCGATGAAGACATCCAGCAGGCCCTTCTTGAAAGACTCGAACAGGGACGTCTCGTTTCTGTAATATTCAATCGTCAACGTATCGAAGTTGTTGAGGCCGCGCTGCGATGGCAGATCCTTGCCCCAATAGTCTGGGTTACGCTTATAGATGATACGCTGGCCGGGCTGCACGCCGGAAACGAGATAAGGGCCGCTGCCGACAGGCGGCTTAAGGGATGAATTGCCGAAGGTTTCGCGATCAATGGCGTGCTTTGGCAGAACAGGCATCGACGAAGCGATCAGCATCGGAAATTCGCGATCCGACTTGTCGTTGAAGGTGAAGCGAACGGAGCGTTCCCCTGTCTTTTCGATCTTATCGATTCGACTCATACGGTTATTGTAGGGAGGGCGTCCCTTTTCCGTCAGGATGTCGTAGGTAAAGAGAACGTCGTCCACCGTCACCGGCTGGCCGTCGGACCATTTTGCCTTCGGGTTCAGGGTGAATTCGACCCATTTGCGATCTGGATCGACCGCAACCTTTTCAGCCAGCAGACCGTAAAGGGTAAAGGGTTCATCCCGCGACCGCTGCATGAGCGTTTCATAAGCCAGATTGCCGAGGTCAACATCCCCGAACAGGCCGCGCGCCGTCGTCCGCATGCTTTTCAGCACAAATGGGTTGAGACTGTCGAAAGTACCGACAACGCCCATTGTGATGGCGCCGCCCTTTGGAGCGTCAGCGTTTGCGTAAGGAAAATGGGTGAAGTCAGCAGGCAGCGCCACATCTCCATGCATGGAGAGCGCATAGTCCGGCTGTGCTTCGGCTATCGCCTGCGCCGGCAGCACGCCGACGACAGCTCCGGTAAGGCTCGCAAGAACCACGTTGCGGAGAAAGGCAATCAATCCGTTCAACTTCAATCGTCCATTGTAAATAAGTTTGATGGTCGCCGCCGGAAGCGTCGATTCGGAACCGAAAACTAGCATGATCGTACATTAAGTGCGGAATTAGGGCGTGTCCGCCACGCGACAGTAAGGGCTAAAATAAAGATTTTGGCGGATTCCGGGCATGGAATGTCGAAACTCATCTGGATTCATACCCCTAGTCGTTGTAACACGGCTCCGGATTGGGGCCCGGAAGGGTCCGGATGGGGGCTAAAATCCCCAAGGTCACGCTGTTGCCGCATTTTCAAACCAGTGACGGTCTATCGCTGACTTATAATACAGAACGGGAACTATAGATCAGAGCGTTGAAAGGAACCTGTTGATCATGTCCAGCACTAAGACAATCGCTGCCGCATCTGCCATTGCTGGCGCGTTCGCCCTGCTTGCCTCCGCGACGATGCCCGCATCGGCGCAGCAGCCGCCACAGGGCTGGTTCAAGGTTTGCTCGAAGCAGGAAGACAATGACATCTGCAACACGCAGAACATCGTCACCGCGGATTCCGGCCAGCTCCTGACTGCCGTCAACCTCATCGAGATTAAAGGCAAGATCAACCGCAAGATCTTCCAGGTGACTGTTCCTATTGGTCGTCTGATTCCTGCCGGTGTCGGCCTCCAGATCGACAACAACAAGCCGGTCAAGCTTGAATACGGCATCTGCTTCCCGGATCGCTGCATCGCCGAAGCTCCGCTGACGGACGATCTTATCAATGCGCTCAAGAAGGGCGGCAAGCTGACCCTGACTTCGGTCAACTATCAGAACAAGCCGAACCCGATTCCGGTTGCACTCACCGGCTTCTCCGGCGCCCTGACCGGTCCGGCTCTCAAGCAGTCGGAACTGGAAGAACGCCAGAAGGAACTTCAGGACGCCGTCCAGAAGCGCCAGAAGGATTTTGAAGCCAAGATGAAGGCTGAACAGGACAAGGCAAAGGGCGCAGCCAACTAAGCTGCTGTCTGTCCGGTATGTTATGAAAAAGGGGCGCTTCAAGCGCCCCTTTTGTTTTGAACCATGACTTGAGACGAAACTTCTATCCTAGTTCGAATGCTGTGATTTTACGCGATAAGAACCGTTGTCCTGTCGATCAAACATCTCCTCGATCTGAGGATGGCGCAAAGGCTCGCCGCTTAGATCAGGCACCAGGTTCTGCTCCGATACATAGGCGACATATTCGGATTCCGCGTTTTCCGCGAGCAGATGGTAAAAAGGCTGGTCGCGATGCGGGCGCGCTTCCTCTGGAATGGACTCGTACCATTCCTCAGTATTCGCAAACTCGGGGTCCACGTCGAAGATAACCCCGCGGAACGGGAACAACCGGTGCCTGACGACCTGACCGATCTGAAATTTCGCGTGCTTTATCTGTGTCATACCCATGCAACACTATGTAGTTCACCGCGTGACAAATTAAAGTCGGCGGCAACCGGCAATTCTGTCTGTTCGATGTCTCGGATGATCTGAAAACGATCTTAACTGGAGCGTTTTCCGTCGCTTCGTTGTGGAAGGCTCGGCAGTTTTGGTAGAAAATGTGAGAAACCGCTGCCGGGACGAAGCCCCTCACGCATGAAGAATGCGCGCAGTGGCGCAAAAGAGCGAAGCATTTCCAATCCGACTCCACGCACGATCTGGGCTGGAAGCATGCCGGAGAGAAGCGAACGATTGAGCGCATCGACCGAGCCGGTGCGGGCCAGAATATCCGGACGTCTGGCGCGGTCATAGGCGCGGATGACTCGATCTGAACCCGGATCGACTGGATCGCTTTCAATAGCCTTGACCAGCGTTTCGACATCGCGCGAGCCCAGATTGAGGCCTTGTGCGCCAATCGGTGGAAACACATGCGCGGCTTCACCGATCAGAATCGTGCGCTTGGCCGCAAAGACATGGGGCACGAGGCCGGAAAGGGGCCAGGCTTGCGGCTTGATTTCGAGCTTAATCTTGCCCAGCATGGACTGCATCATGTCTTCGATGCGCTGAGCGAGCGTCGTTTCATCAAGCGCGAGAAGCGCTTCGGCGCGACCCGGATTGACCACCCAGACGAGGCTTGAGCGCTTGCCTTTCAACGGCACCTGAGTGAAGGGGCCTTCTTCGGTGTGGAATTCCGTCGAAATATTCTCGTGGTCGACACCATGCGAGAAGGAAAGCACAACGGCTGCCTGCGGATAGCTCCAGCGGCGTGTGCGGATGCCTGCCGCTTCGCGAGCCATGGAATTGCGTCCATCGGCTGCCACGACCAGCCGCGTATGCAACGTGTCACCACCCGAAAGAGTGATGGTCACGTGGTCGCCATTGTGGCGATATTCGATGACGGAGGCATTGATGCGTTGGACATTCGGATTGCGGGAAACGGCCCCAGCCAGTTTCTCGTTCAAAACGGCATTGGGGATATTGTAGCCGAACGCGGTCTCGTCGATTTCACCCGCGCGGAAGGTCACGGTTGGGCTTCTCACGAGCCGTCGCGTCGCGTCGACAATGCGCATGGAAGCGAGGGGGGCTGCTTCCGGCTCGATATCCGACCAGACGCCCAGTCCTTCCAGTAATCTGATGGCAGGCATCATGAGTGCGGTGGTGCGGCGGTCGCTCCTGTCGGTCTCCGGTCCCAGCAACACGGTGCGATAGCCTTTTGTGCCAAGCGCCAGCGCTGCCATCATTCCGGCAGGCCCGCTGCCGCTGATGACAATATCAGTGAGAGGCTTGTTCACAACAAGATCGTTCATCGTGTTTTATCCCTGGTCCGACAGCGCAGACCTCGTGACCGTTCGCTATGCATGTCGCATCCATCGATGATTCCAGACGGATGCGTTTGAGCTGCACTTAAACCGAATTGCAGGCAAAAGACCATTCTTCCGTGGGATTATGGCGGATTTGCCTCACGCCTTACTTGCTCTTTTGTGCTTATTCAGGGAAAGCTGCTGCAAGATCATGGCTTTTCCTGGGGGAGAAGCTATTCAACGATCTTGAGAGTTGGGGACGTCAGTTTGTTTGGTGTACGCGCTCCCCGTTTGATGAAATGTACTCGCTGCCTTAGAGCGCCGTGCGTCCTTGCGGACGCACAATGGACGCTCTAACTTGTTGAATTAATGCATCGTGCTTTTCAAAAATCGATTCCGATTTTTGAAAAGCACGATGCGGGGAATGTCTTGGGCGGGATATGCGCGGCGACAAACTGAAATGGCGGACGGCGTGAAAACCAAACTGACCGGAAAACTCAAAGCCAAGAAAGTCACCGCGCCGCAAGCCAAGGCGTTTTCGGTTCATCTTCTGACGGCATCGGGTTCGTTTCTGGCGTTCCTTTCCATAGTGGCGGCCAGTGACGGGCGCTATACGGCCATGTGGTGGTGGCTGGGACTGGCGCTTTTCGTCGATGGTATCGACGGCCCCATCGCACGCAAGCTCGAAGTCAAATATGTTCTGCCAAACTGGTCTGGCGAACTTCTCGACAACATCATTGATTACGTTACCTATGTTCTGATACCAGCCTTCGCGCTTTATCAGAGCGGATTCATGGGGACGTATCTGTCATTCATTTCCGGCGCGATCATCGTGGTTTCGAGCGCGATTTATTATGCCGACACCGGCATGAAGACGAAGGAGAACTTCTTCAAGGGCTTCCCGGTCGTCTGGAACATGGTGGTCTTTACGCTTTTCATAGTCAGGCCGGGAGAGTGGGTCGCCTTTGCAACGGTTGTCGTGTCGGCAATCCTGTCGTTCCTGCCGATCAACTTCCTGCATCCGGTGCGCGTTGTGCGCCTGCGACCACTTAACCTGACGGTTTTCCTGCTCTGGTGTGCCTTTGGTGCGGCTGCGCTCTATTATACTCTGGACGCGCCGTTGTGGGTCCGCGTCGGCATATCCGTGACGGGCCTCTACATCTACTTCATCGGCGCTGTCATGCAGTTTTTCCCGGGATTGGGACGAACTGCCACCGTCATCGCGGCTGAGAAAGCCGCTGCCGCAAAGAAGAGTGGAGAAGCATGATGATCAATGCCATTCGCGTCCATCAGACCGGTGGGCCGGAAGTCATGAAGTATGAACAGATCGAGATAGGCGAACCCGGTCCGGGCGAGGCGAAAGTGCGCCATGAAGCCGTCGGTCTGAACTTTATCGACGTCTATTTTCGCACCGGGCTTTACAAGGCGGCCCAGATGCCGTTTACGCCCGGCAATGAAGGTGCTGGCACGGTCATTGCGGTTGGTCCAGGCGTTGGGGATGTTCGTGTCGGCGACCGCGTTGCTTATGTGGCGACGCCGGGCTCCTATGCAGACGAGCGCATTCTCCCAGCCGACCGGCTGGTCAAGGTTCCAGACAATGTTGACCTGAAAACCGCCGCCTCCATGATGTTGAAGGGCATGACGGCGCAATATCTTCTGCGGCGTACGTTCAAGGTGGAACCGGGGCAGACGATCCTGTTTCACGCGGCTGCTGGCGGTGTGGGCTTGATTGCCGGACAATGGGCGAAGCACCTTGGCGCCAAGGTCATCGGTACGGCGGGATCGGAAGAAAAGATCGCGCTGGCCAGAAAGCATGGCTACGACCATGTCATCAACTACCGTACCGAGAACTTTGCCGAAAAGGTGAAGGAACTGACCGACGGAGCGGGGGTTGACGTCGTCTATGATTCCGTTGGGCGCGATACCTATATGGGCTCGCTCGACGTGCTGAAGCCGCTTGGCATGTTTGCCTGCTTCGGGCAATCATCTGGCGTCATTCCGCCGTTCGATCTTGGCATTCTGGCGCAGAAGGGTTCGCTGTTCGCCACACGTCCAACGCTATTCAATTACATCGCCAAGCGGGCGGACCTCGAAAAGACGGCAGCAGAGCTTTTTGATGTGGTGGGAAGCGGAGCCGTCAAGATCGAGATCAATCAGACCTATGCGCTCAAGGATGCGAGCAAGGCGCATGAGGATCTGGAAGCCCGCAAAACGACAGGAACTACCATTCTGCTTCCATAATAAGGCCCATGATTGCAGCGGTGTGCATATGTCCACCGCTGCTTGCTTTTAGGCTTTTCAAGAGCAGACTTGCTGGATAAGGTCTCACAAAAATACAATTGGGGAACAATGACAGCGCCTTTAACCGACCGGCCTCTTCTCGATGTCCGCCGGCTCACGAAAGTATTTGGTCAGCTGCGGGCCTGCGATGGTGTCGATCTCACCATCGGGGAAGGCGAAATTCACGCGCTTCTGGGTGAAAACGGCGCCGGAAAATCCACCTTTGTGAAAATGCTGTTCGGCGCATTGCAACCTCTTGAAGGCGAAATTGTCTGGAAGGGGAAGCCGGTCACCATAGACGAACCCGGTGTCGCAAGAAAACTTGGCATCGGCATGGTTTTTCAGCATTTTTCGCTGTTCGATTCGCTTACCGCCGCTGAAAATATCGCCTTGTCGCTCGACCGTTCGCTGCCGCTTTCAGACGTTGCAAAGCGTGCGCATGAGGTTGGCAAGACTTACGGACTTCCGGTTGACCCGCAAGCCCATGTTGGTGATCTGTCGGTTGGCGAACGCCAGCGTATCGAAATTGTGCGCTGCCTTCTTCAGAAGCCGGATCTTATCATTCTGGATGAACCGACTTCGGTGCTGACGCCGCAGGAAGCCGACAAGCTGTTTGAAACGCTGGAGCGCCTGAAAGCCGAAGGCAAGTCGATCCTCTATATCAGCCATCGTCTGGAGGAAGTGAAGCGCCTTTGTGACCGCGCAACCGTGTTACGGCATGGCAAGGTCGTTGCGCATTGCGATCCACGCAAGGAGACTGCCGCGTCGCTTGCCCGTATGATGGTCGGTAATGATATCAATATCGTGGCACGCAGCCCTGTTGTGGCAGTAAATGCCGGTAAAGATGCGCTTTTTGAAATCAGGTCACTGTCGCAACCGCCACGTGGACCATTTTCGACGGCATTGAGGGATATTTCCCTATCGGTCGCCGCTGGCGAGGTCGTTGGCATTGCCGGTGTTGCAGGCAACGGGCAGGGTGAATTCTTCGAAGCCGTTTCCGGAGAAGTACTGCAGTCAAATCCATCGAGTGTCCGTATTCGCGGAAGGGATGCAGGCAAGGCCGGTATCAGTGAAAGGCGCATGATGGGCGCGGCCTTCGTGCCGGAGGAGCGGCTTGGTCACGGTGCCGTTCCGACCATGACGCTGACCGACAACCTGTTCTTGTCTCGATACAAGACCGATGCAAAAATGTTTCTGCGAGGCGGCAAGATGAAGCTGATCGCAGAGAGTGCTCTTCGGTCGGCCGCAAGACGCATCATTGAACGGATGGATGTGCGCAAGAGCGCTGAAAATCCGCCTGCCTCTGCCCTTTCCGGCGGAAACCTGCAGAAATTCATCATCGGGCGTGAGCTTGATCGCTCACCATCGGTCCTGGTTGTGAACCAGCCGACATGGGGCGTCGATGCCGGTGCCGCAGCACATATCCGGCAGGCGCTTGTCGATCTTGCGCGTTCCGGTTCCGCAGTTCTCGTCATCAGCCAGGATCTTGATGAGCTTCTTGAAATCAGTGACCGCATTGCCGTGATGAATCATGGCCAGCTTTCCGATCCTCTGCCGATTGCCGATGTAACGCTGGAAAAGATCGGCCTTCTGATGGGCGGTATCTCCGGAGAGGCGGGAGCTGCATGATGCGGATCGAACTCGTCAAACGCCCGCAGCCGTCGAGACTTTTCAGTGCCTTGTCACCATTGCTTGCACTGTCGCTGACACTGATCTTCGGCGGACTTGCCTTTGCGCTGATGGGCAAAGACCCATTGCATGCGCTTTACGTCTTCTTTGTCGAACCGTTATTCGACATCTGGTCATGGCATGAATTGCTCGTGAAGGCCGCACCGCTGATCCTGATCGCGGTGGGTCTCTGCGTCTGTTTTCTATCCAACAACTGGAATATCGGTGCCGAGGGACAGTTTATCGCCGGTGCCATAGCGGGATCGGTCCTGCCCGTCATGTTTCCCGACCTGCAGTCATGGGTGGTTCTGCCGTTGATGATGCTGATGGGGATGGCGGGTGGCGCGGCTTATGCATCCATTCCGGCATTGCTGAAAGTGCGCTTCAATACCAATGAAATCCTGACCAGCCTCATGCTTGTCTATGTCGCGCAGCTATTCCTCGACTGGCTGGTGCGCGGGCCTTGGCGCAACCCGGAAGGATATAATTTCCCGGAAACCCGTCAGTTCAGCGATAGCGCCATTCTGCCGGAAATCTGGAGTGCATCCGGTCGTGCGCATTGGGGCTTTATTTTCGCGCTCGTTGCAGCGGTTTTCGTCTGGTTTCTGCTTAAGCACATGCTGAAGGGCTTTGAGGTCAAGGTTATCGGCCAAAGCCCGAGGGCAGGGCGTTTTGCGGGTTTCAGTGCAGGCAAGATGGTGTTCTTCGTCTTTGCGGTTTCCGGTGCTCTTGCCGGTCTCGCGGGCATCGCGGAAACCTCCGGTGCCATTGGCCAGCTTCGTCCGGTCATATCTCCGGGCTACGGTTTTACGGCGATCATTGTCGCGTTTCTGGGGCGCCTCAATCCGCTGGGAGCAATAGCAGCCGGTCTGGTGCTGGCGCTTTCCTATCTTGGCGGCGAAGCTGCACAGGTTGCTATCGGCATCTCCGAAAAATCTGCGCGCGTGTTTCAGGGCATGATCCTGTTCTTCGTTCTCGCTTGCGATACACTCATCCTTTATCGCATTCGCTTCATATCTGGACGCCAAGCGGGAAGGGCCTGATCTCATGGATTTGACGCAGGCTATTCTTCTCACGATTGCAACGGCGGCGACGCCGCTCCTGATCGCCGCCATCGGCGAGCTTGTCGTTGAACGCTCCGGCGTGCTCAATCTCGGTGTAGAAGGCATGATGCTGATGGGGGCCGTGTCCGGCTTCGCCATTGCACAAATGACCGGCTCGGCCTGGCTGGGCTTGTTTGCCGCTGTTCTGGTCGGTGCGCTTTTCTCCGCCGTTTTTGGCTTTCTGACGCTCATACTCGTCACCAATCAGGTGGCAACCGGGCTGGCACTGACGATCCTTGGCGTTGGAGCATCGGCCTTGCTCGGCGAAAGCTTTGTCGGGCTTCCCGGCGTCCGGCTTGAAGCAATCCATATTCCCTATCTCACCGATCTGCCGCTTGTCGGGCGGTTCCTCTTCGGTCAGGACCCGATCTTCTATATGTCTATCCTGCTGGTTGTCGGTGTGGCATGGTTTCTGTTCCGCACGCGAGCGGGGCTTACATTGCGCGCCATCGGCGACAGCCATGGCTCGGCCCATGCACTCGGCGTGCATGTGGTGCGCACGCGCTATCTGGCGGTTCTGTTCGGCGGTGCTTGCGCCGGTCTTGCAGGCGCGCAATTGTCGCTCGTCTATGTGCCGCAATGGGTGGAGAACATGACAGCCGGGCGCGGCTGGATCGCTCTTGCCCTTGTCGTTTTTGCTTCGTGGCGACCATGGCGCGTATTGATCGGTGCTTACTTGTTCGGCGCCGTGACCATCGGCCAGCTTCACGCGCAGGCGCTCGGCTTTGGCTTGCCGTCGCAGTTTCTGTCTGCGCTGCCTTATCTTGCGACGATTGTGGTGCTGGTCATCATCTCGCGCAACAAGCGCCTGACGATGATGAATACGCCGGCTTCGCTCGGCAAGCCGTTTGTTCCTGACCGATAGAATGAACGGCTGAGGGGTAGACGTAAACCGTCCCAAGGGTTTTCGTTTTGGTTAGTGGGTAAAACAAGGAGTGCAGGGAACATGAAAAAGACGCTTATGGCCATGGCCACTGCGGCCAGCTTTATGCTTGGCGGCGCAGCGCATGCAGAAGATAAACTCAAGATCGGTTTCATCTATATCGGACCTCCGGGCGATTTCGGCTGGACCTATCAGCACGATCAGGCCCGCAAGGAGCTTGTCGAGGCGCTTGGCGACAAGATCGAAACCACATTTCTGGAAAGTGTTCCGGAAGGTGCCGATGCCGAACGTTCCATCGAACGTCTGGCACGTGCTGGCAACAAGCTGATCTTCACGACGTCGTTCGGCTATATGGACCCGACCCTCAAGGTCGCCAAGAAGTTTCCGGACGTGAAGTTCGAACACGCAACCGGCTACAAGACCGCCGACAACATGTCCGCCTACAATGCACGCTTCTACGAGGGCCGTTATGTGCAGGGCGTGATCGCTGCCAAGATGTCGACAAAGGGCGTTGCCGGTTACATCGCATCCGTGCCGGTTCCTGAAGTCGTGCAGGGCATCAACGCATTCATGCTCGGCGCGCAGTCGGTCAACCCGGACTTCAAGGTCAAGGTGATCTGGGCTAACTCCTGGTTCGATCCGGGCAAGGAAGCCGATGCGGCCAAGGCACTGATCGATCAGGGCGTGGACATCATCACCCAGCATACCGATTCTACTGCTGCCATTCAGGTGGCTCATGATCGCGGGATCAAGGCTTTCGGTCAGGCTTCGGACATGATCAAGTTCGCGCCTGACACGCAGCTCACCGCTGTCGTGGACGAATGGGGCCCGTATTATATCGATCGCGCCAAGGCTGTTCTCGACGGTACGTGGAAAAGCCAGAACATCTGGTGGGGTATGAAGGAAGGCCTCGTGAAGATGGCGCCTTATACCAATATGCCTGACGACGTGAAGAAACTGGCCGAGGAAACCGAAGCCAAGATCAAGTCGGGCGAACTGAAGCCTTTCACTGGCCCGATCAAAAAGCAGGACGGCTCCGTCTGGCTGAAAGAAGGCGAACAGGCTGACGACAAGACCCTGCTGGGCCTCAATTTCTACGTCGCTGGCGTGGACGACAAGCTACCACAGTAAGTTTCTCCAGACTGAAACAGAAAAGGGCGCTCAAAGCGCCCTTTTTATTTTCTTACAATGGATTGAATCCACCTCTTAAAGCGATAGCTTAAGTCCCTCGTGACTATCCGTGAAGCCAAGCGACTGATAGAAACGCAGCGCGTCGGAGCGCGATTTATCCGTCGCCAACTGTACGAGACCGCAGCCGCGCTCACGGCACTGCTCGATTGCCCACCCGATCATCTGGCGGCCTATTCCACCGCCACGAATGTGGCTTGCAATCCGCACGCTTTCGATCTGTCCTCGCCACATGCCCATTCGCGACAGGCCGGGTATGAAGCTGATCTGCATGCAGCCGATGATCTCGCCATCATGTTCAACGACAGCCAGAAGCTGATTGGGATCAGCATCAATCGCTGCAAAGGCGTTGCGGTAGGAATCCCTCAAAGGGAGACTCGCATTTTCGCGCTGCGCACCCAATGCATCATCGGCGAGCATGGAGACAATTGCCGCCACGTCAGTCGCGGCGGCTTTTCTGATCGCTATGGCAGCTTCCGCCGCCATCAGACCGCCATGCCATGCAGATCGTAAGCGTCGCTCGCTTCGATCTTCACCGTCACGATGTCGCCGACGCGAAGCGGACGGCGTGACTGGATGTGAACGCTGCCGTCGATTTCCGGAGCGTCGTAGCGCGTACGGCCCTTGGCAATCGTGCCGTTTGCTTCATCGATAATGACAGGCAGGCGCTTCCCGACCTTCTTCTTGAGGAGATTGGTCGAAATCTGCTGCTGCTTGGCCATGAAACGATGCCAGCGCGCTTCCTTGATTTCTTCCGGGACCTGCTCAAGGCCGAGATCATTAGCCTTCGCGCCCTTCACCGGTTCATATTTGAAGCAGCCGGCGCGCTCAATCTTGGCTTCGTCGAGCCAGTCTAGAAGCATCTGGAAATCTTCTTCCGTTTCGCCGGGATAGCCGACGATAAAGGTGGAGCGCACGGCCAGATCCGGGCAGGTCTCACGCCAGGCCTGAATGCGGCGCGAGGTCTTTTCCTGATGTGCCGGACGGCGCATGTTCTTCAGAATCGCCGGTGAGGCGTGCTGGAAAGGAATATCCAGATAAGGCAGTATCTTGCCTTCCGCCATCAGCGGAATGACTTCATCGACATGCGGGTAGGGGTATACATAGTGCATACGCACCCACACACCCATGTCGCCCAGTTCGCGCGAGAGATCGAGGAACTTGGTGCGAACCGTGCGGTCCTGCCACATGGCTTCCTGATATTTGATGTCGAGGCCGTAGGCGCTCGTATCCTGCGAGATGACGAGGATTTCCTTCACGCCTGCATTGACCAGCTTTTCCGCTTCACGCAGCACCTGATCAATCGGGCGCGATACCAGATCGCCGCGTAGTGCTGGAATGATGCAGAAGGAACAGCGGTTTGAACAGCCTTCGGAAATTTTCAGATAGGCGTAGTGGCGCGGGGTGAGCTTTACGCCCTGCGGCGGCACCAGATCGACAAACGGATCGTGCGCGGGAGGGGCGGCTTCGTGCACCGCGCTCATCACGCTTTCATAGGCCTGCGGACCGGTGATGGCCAGCACGTTCGGATGGCGCTCACGAATGACATCGGGTTCTGCGCCGAGGCAGCCGGTTACGATGACCTTCCCGTTCTCATTGAGAGCAAGGCCGATGGCATCCAGCGATTCATCACGTGCGGAATCAAGAAAACCGCAGGTATTGACGATGACCAGATCGGCACCGTCATGCTTGCGGGAGATTTCATAGCCCTCGGAGCGAAGGCTGGTGATGATGCGTTCGGAATCGACAAGCGCCTTCGGGCAGCCAAGAGAAACAAAACTGACGCGCGGTGCGCTCATTGGAAGAACCTTGCAAAATATCGGAAATTGGGCGCGCAATATCACGATAAAGGGGCAACGGTAAAGTTGAGATGATAAAAAAAGCCGGAGCGCAAGGCCCCGGCTTCTGTTTACTTGGTGAGTTTGGCTTACTCAGCCTGATCGGCCGGAGCCGCGTTGAGCTGGCCATAACGTTCTTCGCCGATCTTGGCGAGGAGGTCGAGCTGGGTTTCGAGGAAGTCGATATGACCTTCCTCATCCGCCAGAAGCTCATCAAAAAGCTGCTTGGAAACATAGTCACCGAGTTCGTCGCAGATTTCGCGGGACTTCTTGTAGGAAGCGCGTGCGTCGTATTCGCCTGCAAGGTCGGCTTCCAGAACTTCCTTGACGTTCTGGCCGATGCGCAGCGGAGCCACGGTCTGCAGGTTCGGGTGACCTTCGAGGAAGATAATGCGATCAATCAGCTTGTCTGCGTGATGCATTTCTTCGATGGATTCTTCACGTTCCTTCTTGGCAAGACGCGTGAAGCCCCAGTCGTTGAGGAGGCGGTAGTGAAGCCAGTACTGGTTTACAGCGCCAAGCTCGAGGAACAATGCCTCGTTAAGCCGCTCGATGACCTTTGGTTCGCCTTTCATTCCATGAACTCCCGAATTTGTCGCGTAGAGAACGTACACGATCCATGAACTGGACCACGTTTTCGTCCATTTGGTTGTGACGAAGATGATACTCTTCAGTCACCCTTATGATCGTTTCCACGACGTTTGGGAAGCAGCCACAGCAACGGCCGCTCTTGGACATGACATTATAGACGGTACCGGGAACGATAAGTTGCCAGCAATCCTGATCGAGAAGCTCGATAACAACAGCTTCAATGTCTTTATCGGTAATAACGTTGCAGCTACAGACTAGCATGAGAAACTATCCCCCATGCCTGCAAAGCAGAAATCGGACGCCAAAAGCATCAAATGGAGAGACTTTACCGGCTCACTGTGTATTTCTACTATGTCGCTGACCCGAAAAACGGGCAGCTTTATTTCACTTGTGGCGCAAGGCCGAACTGAACCGGTCAATGGTTCCTCCAACTGCAAGGGTTAAAGGCCCGAACATTAAAGGCATTACTTAAGTGGTGTTTATAAAACCCACCAAATTAAGTCAGGTTATGGCCGGTTGGGCTCTGTTCTGTCAATTTTTATGTTTTTGAAATGTTCTAAAAATCAACGAGTTAGAATCATTCTAAATATGAGTTAACTACCCATCTTTAAACGATAATTGCCATTTTATTATAGCCATGGCAGCGTTCCAATGGCGCCGCCATGACATTATGCGCTATTTCGCCGCACCTTGTGGATAGGCGTTTCTTCCGAGCGTCACGAACCGAGAACGGAACTGAAGCCTTCAAACTGCGGTGGTCCGAGATAGAGCGGCTTGTTGTCTCCGGCATTGCGATGCGCATCGCGAAACTGTTCGGACTTGGTCCAGGCGACGAAATCATCGCGATTGCGCCAGACCGTGTGCGAGGCATAAAGCGTGTAGCCTTCCTCTTCGTTGGTCGCGCCGCGCAGGAGGTGGAAGCTTTCGAAGCCGGGAAGTTCGGACAATTTGGAGTCTCGGTTTTTCCACACTGTTTCGAAATCGGTTTCGCTGCCGACGCGAACCTTGAAGCGATTCATGGCTATGAACATTGCTGATCCTTTTCCATCCGGTTTGGGATTGGCTACTTTATATAACTTTTGGCGAGTGCAGCGGTAGGGGCCGCACCCGCCGCGTCACATCTCGGGATCAGAAGGCCGCCGCGGTCAGGTTGGTCGGTCTTCGAAGATGCGACGATCGTGAATGAGAGGCGAGCGCGCCTCTCAAAGTTTTAGAACTGGAACTGTGTGGAGACGAGGAATGTGCGTCCGCGACCAGAACCATAGGTGCTGAGAGCAGGGGTGTATTCCTTGTCGGTGATGTTCAGCACCTGAAGCGAAAGATCGACCGTGTCGGTAAACTTGTACTTCGCGAAGACGTCGACCAGCGTGTAGGGATCGCTGTTATCTCCGTCGAGCGTCTTTCCGCTGGAAACATGCTGGACGCGCAGACCGCTTTCGAGCTTGCGTTCAAAGAAGCGCGCACCGGCTGTAACCGTTACAACGTCTTCGGGCAGATATTGATTTGCACCCATGCCGGCTGTCTGTTCAGGCAATTCAGAGGTGGAATGCGTGTAAGCAATGCCACCGAAGGCGAAGCCGGCATCATAACGCGCGTCAAGTTCGAAGCCCTTGACGGTGGAAGTGCCGTCTACATTGATGAACTGGCTGTAGTCGGATGCAGCCGTTATGTAGTCCTCAACGCGCATCGTGTAGTAATTGGCCTTGAGGCGCAGACCATCTTCGGCGGTCAGGATGCCATCGCGGGCGATATTGATACCGAATTCCCAGCCGCGCTGCTTTTCAGGGCGAAGATTGGGGTTGCCGTGCATCATGCCCGTTCCGGCATGCGCCACGCCACCGAGGAATGTTTCCTGCAGGCTCGGCGAACGCATGGAATGCGCATAGGTGATGTAAGGCTGCAGCCAGTCGGTCAGGTTATAGGCAACGGTGACCTTGGGGCTGAATTCACCATCGCTGTTAGAGATCGAGCTGTCTTCGCTTTCGAGCTTGAAATAATCGTAACGCAGGCCGGTAACGACTTGCAGGGCCTGATAATTCCAGGTCGCTTCCGAGAAAACCGCGCCGCGATTGGATGTGGCATCCGTCGGATTGACGCCCGTTTGGGTGCCGCCAGCGGTATCGCGGTTGATTTCAAAACCGTTCTTCCACGCGACCGCCACTTCGCCAAAGGTGAAGCGTGACGTATTCGAGGCTGTCATGCCGGTGGTTTCGGTCGAAACCTGCCGTCCCACGAAGCTGCCATTACCGTCTTCCCAGTTCTGCAATGTGCTGTTGTGGTAGAGGTTGACGTCGAGGCCGATGAGATCGTTGTCCGACGGATTGTAGTTATACTGTGCGAAGAACGTGCGGTTCTGCAGGAACATATCGTAGATCGTATAGGTCCCCGGACGGTAGCCGTTTGCATATGTTCCGTAGTGGTTGTTGTAAAGCACACCGCCGAGCGTCAGCTTCTGGTCTTCGCCAAGGCCGAACTCAGCCTTGAACAGGCCGGAAGTCAGTTCCTCACCGGTCTTCTCGACGGTCGCGCCGTCGCCGTTCTTGTAATCGTTGGAATCGTGACGGCTGATGGCCGCAACAATGCCGATGGAATTGACGCGGGCAGCACCTGCCAGCATTTCGGAGAAGCCGGTTCCATTGCTACCCCAGGAAGCGCGGCCGAGGACGCCTTTGTCCTTGCCATCCAGAATGACATCATCAACGCCGAGCGTGCGGAAATTGACGCTGCCGGCAAGGCCGGTTCCGCCTTCGGTTGTCACGGCGCCGCGCGCCACATCGATTTCTGACAGCAGATTCGGGTCGATATAGGCATAGCCCTGCGCATCGTGCGCGGTGTTGCGATAGTTCTGCGGTACGCCGTCGATCATCATGTTGACGCGACCGGAGCCTTCGAAACCACGGATATTGACCGCGACGCCCGGATTGGAAGCGTTTTGCAGGGTGAACACGCCTGCCGTGCCACGCAACACGTCATCGAGCTTCGTGCCACCGAAACGATTGATCTCTTCGCGGTCGACCCTACCTACCGGTGCCGCCACGGACGTTGGCGCCTGCGCGTCGGTCGCCCGGCGAATGGTGATTGTCTTCAACGCAACGCCAGCTTCTTCTTCAGAGGCTTTCTGTTCCTGCGCAAAGGCTTGTGACGTCATCGCCACCAGAATGACAGCAAGCCCCGTGCTCGCCAGAATTGATCGTTTGTGAACCCCACCAGTCGCCCGCATTTCCAATGTTTCCTTCATGACCCAGACGCGCTTCATCGACCCGACGGGTGACGAAGAAACTAAAAAATTCAATTGTTTATGACTTCCCCCTCAAGAGAAGGCCGCGTGCTGGCTGGGAAGACGGTTTCTTCCGGGCTTGCGCTGAAAAAAGCGAGATTTAAACTTGACTCGATTATTCCAGTAATGCAGTGATTAATAAACATGACTGTTGATGTCAACAAAACAAATTTGCTGTCATCACCGTGTGGAAAGTCGATGCTGAGGCGAGAAAATGAACAGGCGAATCCATATCGACATGCAAGTGCGGTTACCGCGCGGACCCGTTTCCGACAGAACTGCAAATCGCATTCCTGAAAGCCAGCTCAGCGGCGATTCAACCGGGTCTGTCCCGGCTCAGATAAAACCTCGCTTCGGCGAGAGTGCGCTTGAGCCGCAACTGAAAACCTATGGCAGTCGCGAACTCTTCGACGGCTCCCGGGAAGTGGGCATAGAGCACGGCGGCTCGCTCTATCGCCTCAAGATCACCCGCCAAGGCAAGCTCATCCTAAACAAGTAGGCAACCATCAGATGACGACTCAATCCAAGCCCTCCCCAGAGCAGATTCTCAAGGCACGGGCTGATAATCCGAAAATGCGTGAACGCGATTTTGCGCAGAGCCTCGGTATATCAGAAGCCGATTTCGTAGCAGCGCATTGCGGACAAGATGCAACGGCACCGATTTCGGCGCGGCGTGTTCGCGCCGATGTCGAAACGCTGTTGAATCGGATTGGGGCCGTCGGCGAAATCATGGCGCTGACGCGCAATGAGAGTGTTGTCCATGAGAAGATCGGGCCTTTTGAAAAGACGATCTGGGGGCCGCATGCTTCGCTGGCACTCGGCAAGGAGATCGATCTTCGTATTTTCCCGAAGCATTGGGCTCACGGTTTCGCGGTTTCCAAGCAGGATGGCGAAGCAACGCGCCGCAGCCTGCAGTTCTTCGACGCCACGGGCGAGGCGGTCTTCAAGATTCATCTGCGTCCGGCTTCCAATGTTGAAGCCTACGAAGCGCTCGTCAGCGATCTGCTGCTGGACGATCAGTCTCCAGTCATTGAAACCAGCGCACTTGCGCCAAAGGGGCCGAAGGCCGACATATCGCTTCTCGATATCGACGCATTCCGTGAACGTTGGGGCTCTCTCACCGATGTGCACCAGTTCGTTGGCCTGTTGAAGGATTTCGGCGTGGATCGCCATCAGGCCGTGCATCTTGCCGGTCATGATTTTGCCTGGCGTGTCGATACGTCGTCGGTCGAGGCTATGATGAACCATGCGGTGCAGGAAAAGCTGCCGATCATGTGCTTTGTCGGCAGCCGTGGCTGTATTCAGATTCATACGGGTCCGATCCTCGAAATCAAGATGATGGGCCCGTGGCTTAACGTGCTGGACCCGACGTTCCATATGCACCTGCGCGTCGATCACATTGCCGACGTCTGGGTGGTGCGCAAGCCTACGAAGGATGGTCATGTGACATCGCTGGAAGCCTATGATGCCAATGGCGAACTGATTGTTCAGTTCTTCGGCGAGCGCCATGAAGGCGAAGCGGAACTGGCCGACTGGCGCATGATCGCGGAAAATCTTCCGCGTCTGCCGCAGTCGTCTGCTGCATGAGGTGACGGCGATGTCGTTCATTTCCTCGCGCTTCAGGCGCGGAGCTGCTTTGGCTGCCATGGCATTATCGCTGGCGGCCGGTGGTGCTGCACGTGCCGAGACTGTCGATCATTTCGGCGACACGTCGCGCATTGTTTCCGTCGGCGGCTCGCTGACGGAAATAGTCTACGCTCTCGGTGCGGAAAAATTGCTCGCCGCGCGTGACCAGACGAGTATCTATCCCGATGCCGTAAAGAAGTTGCCGGATATCGGCTATATGCGCCAGCTTGCGCCCGAAGGCGTGCTCTCGGTCAATCCGACCGGCATTCTGCTCCTTGAGGGCAGCGGGCCGCAGGACACGCTGGATGTTTTGAAAAAAGCATCTGTGCCGATGATCGTCGTGCCGGAAACTTATACCGGCGAAAGCGTTGTCAAGAAAATCGAGATCGTGGGCAAAGCTCTCGGTCTGGAAGACAAGGCCAAGACGCTTGCTGCCGAAGTCTCGCGCGATATAGAAGTGGCTGAAAAGGCCGCGTCCAGCCACAGTTCACGCAAGCGTGTTCTATTTGTATTGTCAGCTCCCGGCGGGCGTATGATGGCATCGGGTACAGGTACGGCGGCTAACGGCATGATCGAGCTTGCCGGTGGCGAAAACGTCATAACTGAGTATCACGGATATAAGCAGCTCACCGACGAAGCTATCGAGAAAGCCGCGCCCGACATGATTCTGATGATGGATACGGGTTCGGACGGGATGACGCCGGAATCACTGTTGAAAAATCCCGTTATCGCCGCAACGCCGGCGGGCCGCGACAAGAATGTCGTGTCGATGGAAGCAGCCTATCTGTTGGGATTTGGGCCGCGAACCGGTGCTGCCATTCGTGACCTGTCAGCAAAACTCTACGGCGCTTCCTCAGCGCAATAACATGATCGGGCTTGCACGTTTGAAGGACATGCAAGCCTGATTGCAAGGAATATTCGAAATGACCAGCCAAGGTCGCGTAGCGCGCGAACAGCGCTTTGCAGCGCGTCATTCAGATAATGAATCCGAACGTGATGTTACGGGGGACCGCGCGGCTCGTGCGCGGCTCACCATCATATTGCTCGCCGTTGCTTTATGCATTGCGGCACTGTTCAGCCTGACAGCAGGCGCTTCGGATGCGTCCGTGCTTTCGGTTCTGCGCGCTCTGACCTCCTCCGGCGCAGCCGAAGGCGCGGATGCATTTCGTCGCGATCATCTGATCATCATGGAGATCCGCCTGCCGCGTATCGTCATGGGCATGTTGATCGGGGCTGGGCTCGCCGTTTCGGGGGCTGTGATGCAGGGCCTGTTTCGCAATCCGCTGGCTGATCCGGCGCTTGTCGGCGTGTCAGCCGGCGCCGGCCTTGGCGCGGTGTCGATGATCGTTCTGGGTGGCACTTTTCTCGCGCCCGTTATTGCGATCCTCGGTGTCTATGCGTTGCCTCTGGCCGCATTTCTGGGCGGCCTTGCCAGCACTTTACTGCTCTATCGTGTTGCGACGCGTCGCGGGCGCACTTCTGTTGCAACCATGCTGCTTGCCGGTATTGCACTTGGTGCCCTCGCAGGCGCTGCCACCGGTGCGCTCATCTACCTGGCCGATGACCGGCAGTTGCGGGACCTGACATTCTGGGGTCTCGGTTCGCTTGCTGGTTCTACCTGGGCAAAGATTGGCGCTGCGGGGCCGGTCATCGCTATCATTCTGGTGGTTTCACCTTTGCTCGCGCGCGGTCTCAATGCACTGGCTTTGGGCGAGGCTGCTGCCGGTCACCTCGGCATACAGGTGCAGCGCATCAAGAACATCGCCATCGTCACGGTGGCTGCTGCTACCGGCGCAACGGTGGCCGTTGCAGGCGGGATCGGCTTTATCGGCATTGTTGTACCGCATATGTTGCGCCTCAGCATCGGGCCGGACCATCGTTATCTCCTGCCAGCGTCGGCTCTGTTGGGCGCTACGCTTCTGCTTCTGGCGGATGCCGTAAGCCGCACGATTGTGGCCCCGGCAGAATTACCGATCGGCATCATCACCGCGCTTTTCGGCGCGCCGTTCTTCCTCTGGATATTGCTGCGCCAGCGCGGCCTGCTTGATCTGTGAGGCTATCATGATTGAAACAAAGGCATTGGGCGTAAGCCTGTCGGGCAAGACCATCATCAGTGACATCGCCTTTTCGGCTAAGCCGGGCGAGGTGACCGCCATCGTGGGGCCGAATGGTTCCGGCAAGACCACGCTGTTGCGCGCACTTTCCGGCGACATCGCTTACAAAGGAACCGCCTATCTGGATGGCCGGTCCTTCGCTGAAATCAAGCCGTGGCAGATGGCGGCGCGCCGGGCAGTGCTTCCGCAGGCAAGCGCCTTGTCGTTTCCCTTCACGGTTCGCGAGATCGTAAAGATCGGGCTTACCGGCGGCTATAGCGGCGTTTCTCGTGATGAAGAAAAGCGCTTGCCCGATCTCGCCCTGCAAAGGGTTGATCTCGCTGGCTTCGGTGGTCGGCTTTATCAGGAACTTTCCGGCGGAGAACAGCAGCGGGTACAGCTTGCCCGCGTTCTTTGCCAGGTCTGGAAACCGGTCGTGGACGGCAAGCCGCGGTATCTCTTTCTGGATGAGCCGATTTCGAGCCTCGATATCCGACACCAGATCGTCGTGATGGAGATCGCGAAGGATTTCGCGGCGGCAGGCGGCGGGGTGATCGCTATCCTGCATGATCTAAACCTGACTGCCATGTTCGCCGACCGTATTGCAGTCATGAACAGGGGCAAGCTCGATGTGATCGGCACACCGCGCGAAGCACTGACCGACGAACGGCTCGAACGTGTCTATGAATGTACGTTGCGGGTAGGGATTCCGCCGGAAAAGGGTGTCCCCTTCGTATTGCCGCAGTCTGCCTATCGCTCTGCTGCAGAATAAAAAAGTCCGGCATCAAGCCGGACCTTTTCATTTCAAACGTTGCGTTGAACCGTCAGCTTGCGACGCGCTCTTCTTCCATTTCATCGAGACCAAGCAGGTGCCGCACATTCGGGCGCGCCTTGACGAGGTCTGCAATGCTGTACTTCATCAGTACGCCGAAGAATGCATTGAGCGCTTCGCGCAACGCGGAATTCAGCGCGCAACTGTCGACCAGCGGGCATTCGGTAGCGTCATTTTCAAAGCACTCGGCCATGGCGAAGTTTTCTTCGGTTACACGCACAACATCGAACAGCGAAATGTCCTGTGCCGCACGTCCAAGGCGCACGCCGCCATTGCGGCCACGTACCGTTTCCACCAGCCCATGCTCGACGAGCGGTTGAAGAATCTTGAACAAAAACAGTTCAGAAACGCCGTAGGCGCGCGCAATTTCCGGAATGCGGCTGAGCTTGCCGTCGTTGGCGGCGCAGTACATGAGCATACGAACGGCATAATTCGTCTGGCGGGTAAGACGCATCACTGTTCCTTTCAGCACGTCTCGGAGCGATTACATGCCTCGATGCCGAGGACGCGATGCTCCAATCCTTGAGTTCGCAATTCCAAACCGAAGACGGTTTATTCCTGTTTTGGAACTGCTCCAAAATTCTGGTCTTCTCGCATTTGCGATCCGAAAAGGTTCAAGGCTCGATCGGATCATACGTGAAAGCGGGTATCTGTTCCTTAACCCACTTTAGAATCATTCTTAAAATATATGAAGTCTTTTCTCACCTTTAAAGGGGAAAAGTTGTTACCCGTATCAATTAACTGCGAGTTCCTCCCAGGCTCGCTGCAAAAAACCATTTCGGCCTACTGACAGACGTCTATCCACTCGGCACTGACCAATTCAGCCATTTTGTGCGGAGCGATGCGCACGGCGCTATTGGTAGCTCCGGCTGCGGGTACGACTTCCTCGAAGCTCTTCAGCGATATATCGCAGTAAACGGGCAGGGCGCTGGGAAGACCGAACGGACATACGCCTCCGACCGGGTGGCTGGTTTCAGCGAGAACGGTTTCAGCATCCAGCATGCGTGGCTTGGTTCCGAACTGATCCTTGAACTTGCGATTATCGATACGCGCATCGCCACGAGTGACGATGAGAATGGTCTGGTCCTTGGCCGAAAACGAAAGCGTCTTGGCAATCTGTCCCGGTTCCACACCATGCGCTTCTGCGGCGAGAACAACGGTGGCTGTGCTCGTCGGCAATTCGATCACTTCGATTTCCGGCGCTTTGGCCGCAAAAAATGCCTTTACGGAATCCAGACTCATAACTTCCCATCTTCTTATTTTGATTATTATACTCATGTTTAAGCCGCAATAAGGCAAAGGACAAGTCCGGTCGCTTCCTTGCGGCGTTTTGACAATGAATTTCTATCAGATCGAAGTCTCGATCTGCAACAATGCAGAAAGACGATGGGCGGAAGGCAGGCGAGGTGGAGGACTCATAACACGGCAGCCTTTGGCCGCGTGTTATGAGCAGGTTTTGAGGCTGGCTTCAGAGATCAACCGGACGGCCTGAGGCTTCTTCCTCCAGGGTTACCGCCACATCGGCATTGGCAGAAAGCCTCACCTTGTCGCCTTCGACGTCGGCAACAAAACCGAGTTCGATATAATGATGATGGTCGCTGTGCAGGCCGGAATTATCGGTCTTTTTCAGCTTGATGCGGTTACCTTCAATGTGGTCGACTGTGCCAACATGCACGCCATCGGCGCCGATGACTTCCATGTCTTCCTGGATTTTGTGTTGCATGGGGATTCCTCCATGTTGAATCCTGCCGATATGGCAATCTGCGATAGGGACTGCGTGAAAGAACTTAGCGCGCAATCAACCGCTGGCCATGGCTGCAACATTGAAAGTTGAAGTGTTGAGGCTGGATTGAGTTCTTGTGGGCGGGATCTGTGACTGTTTTCTGTCTCTCATGTTCAGAATGCTGGCAAATGGAACAGTGCACGTTGACGCCACAAGAAAAACTGCTAAGAAGTCACTCGCTGAGCGATTGGGCGCAAATCGATAGCTTGCTTCGGTTTGCAGCTTTTCCGGATTTGAGAAAAGCATAATAAATCAATCGCCTGGAGGGGTGGCCGAGCGGTTTAAGGCACCGGTCTTGAAAACCGGCGTGCAGGAGACTGTACCGTGGGTTCGAATCCCACCCCCTCCGCCATTTCATTGAATTTTATGATTTTTACTGCAGTTATGGACGCAAGGCACTGATGCGCTGGCTGCGCCTTTGCACCGGCATTTCTTACTTCCTCTCAGTATTCTTTTTGCCTTTAGCGATAATGGGAATTTCCCGCCATTGCGATCCTGAATCGGTTTGTGAACCATGCACCCGCAGAAAGACCTGCCGTGGATAGACTATGATAGGCATTGGCCCCGGCCAAATATATAACGTTGGATTTAGTGAATCTTGTGCATGCAGCTCCTAAACAGCTCACAATGTTCCATTGGTATTAATTCCAATAAATATCATGAACATTATCACTATGACGACTGCAAATAATGCAAGAGATTGAATAACAGAGAAAGTGTCAATTTCCATATTCATTAATCCTAAAATATAATATAAATAAATTATATCACGATTGTGAGTATTGATCCAGGAAATGATTCGTTTCATTGAAATGAGATCAAATGTGATTAATATTATTAATCAACATCTTTAAAAATAATGGAGTAAATAGGTTATATTACCTTCAGGATTTGATCCGAGATTGACAATGTTTTCAAAGGCAACCGTGTCAATCGTATTTCCTGTATGTTGGTCGCCCGCCCAGGCATTGCTTGCTTCCCCCATAAAGCGCACGTAAGAACCACCTAACATTATCGGACTATACCTAAGGGCAGCACCTCGAACTCTGTGAACTATGCGGAGATGATGCGCTAGAGCATTTCCTGTTTTGATTGAATCATTGGAAATGCTCTATCTGTTTGTTTTTACGCATGTCTTTATCCCGAAACCGGTTCCCACTTTCGGGAGACATGCTCTAGTGGATTGAATTTGACGTTTGATACCAATCCGATATAAATCTCATTTTAAACGTCAAATTAAAAAAATCCATTAGATTCATAAAGTTACTAGTGGTTTGTTCAGTTGCTGGCTGGTGCAGGCTAAGGATAAAACTCCGTCCTTCTTGAACAGAATTTTCAGGGTTGGTTTGTGGATATGAAGACAAGCAAGCACGTGTTCCTGATGGTGATACCCTCACTGTTGTTTGTTTTTGTAATTGGTTTTTCTTTCATGTTCTCGCAGAAGAGCGTGGCATCCCTCGTTTCGGCGGATGGTCAGCTCTCATGTACTGATGAACAGTTCAATGCATATAACAGGCACATGCTTCAGGCAGGCGAGATGACCATCTCCAGACAACCGGATTCGGGTACGCTTCTTCAGCAGCGAAAGATGATTGATGCATTTGAAAAGCTGGCGTTACCAAAGGACAAGACGATCATCGCCGCAGCCCACGTCGAAACTGCAAAAGTCTATACGACGTCCTGCGCGAAGGAGAAGTGCACGATGGACGAGATGGCAAAGCCAGAGCAGGCATGCCTGACCGAGCACTGGAATGATTGTCCATATCTGGCGATGCAGTTCAGAGAGAAAAGATACTGCTTTCTAAAGCCCGCACGAGAATGATGCGGGCTTTAGAATATCTAGGATGCTTCTTCTTCGATCGCATTCTGCGCGACCTGCTCGATGCCGCCATTGAAGCATTCTGCTGCAAGCAGCCCGAGCCAGACGGCGATCAGGCAAAGCACAACCGAAAAGCCGATATTGAACAGGGCTTTGCCGGGTTGGCCAGCGCGTAGAAGATCCATCGTTTGCAGGCTGAACGACGAGAACGTGGTGAAGCCGCCGCACACGCCGACCATAAAGGCGATGCGCCAAATCTCGGGCAGGGGAAACCGGCCCTGTTCCAGCGTCAGTGCGCCGAAGAACGAAATTGCAAAAGAGCCGACAATATTGATGACGATGGTGCCCCAGGGAAGTTCGCGGCTGACCGGCAGCATCAACAGGGCCAGCCAGTATCGCGCGACGCTTCCGATCGCTCCGCCGAGCGCCACCATGAGGGTTGCTTGCATTGTTCTGTGTCCATTTCAATAATGGATAGAGATTTAGTCAGTGACTTCTGAAAGTTTGATAGAATATCTCTCTTTGAGAGGTCGCTCAACGCACTCTTCTCCTGTTTCAATTCAAGCAGGAGTCATCAGCCAATTGCTGGCAGTTTCGGGAGAACCCCATTCCCATCATATGTGGCGAAAGCCATCATTGATTTATACTGAGAAACGGGGTTGTCCGTCAATCTGATGGGCGCGAATACGGCGCCCATCCCGATCACAAACCGGTAATCAGTTGAGCGCGCCGCTCTTTCGGCGTCCCAGCCGCCGCTTCACCGCGTCGCTTGCCCGATAGATGAATGAGGCGGGTGCAGGCAAAGTGCGTCGCATGAAGGCGACCTTTCGCAGATAATTGTCGATTTTCCAGGTCGCCCATGTGCCGCCCCGAAAATAGGCGACATCGCCAGCCCGCAAGGTGCGTGTTCCGCCGTCCGCGTCGGTGATATGTACTTCGCCTTCCAGAATATAGACGCTTTCATCCCAGCCGAAATACCAGCGGAACGTGCCTGCGGTGCAATCCCATATGGCCGTATAGGCAGCTCGATCACCGCTTGCCGATTGCTCACTGGAACGCGCCTGCGGATTGCCGTCCAATACCCACTCGGGATTGATAGGGGCCGGCTTCAGCTCCATTTCCATCGCGTTGTCGGAGACCACGGCTGGGCCCCTGGGGGCGACGAAGGCTCTCGGCATGGTGCGCGTTACAGCGAGAACGGCACTTGCAAACATGAATTTCCAAGCCATGATTTCCCCCGATTGGCTGCCATTGTTCCTGATAGCGGCTAATCGTCAGAAATACGTTAAAACGGAATGGGAGAGTTTGAAACGCTACCGGAATTTACTCCGGCAGCGAAACTCAAGCGGCGACTATGCCGTCGCGGCGGGCAGGCAGTTCAAATAGCCGGGCGCCGTTGTCGGTTCCCTTCTCCTCATAGCCGATGATCTTGAACCATTTCACGATGTCGGAACGGTCGAGCCAGCTTCGCGAATGGACAGGCAGATCGCCTGCCAAAGCTTGAATCTGCCGGATATGCTGCTTGCAGAAGCGCACCGTGTTTCGGTTGAAGAATTCTTCCTTCGCTGCAAAGAGCGTATCCGTCGCGCCATCGACCTCGTGCCAGGCAATGATTGCGACCACTTTGCCGCCTTGCAGCAAAGCATGCGCGCGACCTTCCCGAAGGTTCATCATCAGGTTGTCATAGGCTGCCTTGGTATCCTTGCCAGCGGCGATATATTCAATCGCCATACGCCTCGAAAGGTCGTGAAAAACGCTTTCAAGATCACCGACAGTCGCTGTGCGTGCCTTCATTTTTCTGACCTCCCTTCGTTTCGCTCCCGTCGCGTGAAAACCGCGACTGCATCATAATGGCCACTTCCGGCCATCGCTTTCAACGTGAAAAGCTGCTGCAGGTTCCGATCTGGTGAGCCCTATTCTGCCGTGATGTCAGTGCCTGGCCGCCAGGAAGGGCAATATCCGGCAAGCTTGTTTTGTATTCACGTGATTGTGAAAGAAGCGCATGGAGTGGCATCACTAGCCCGGATTTTCGTCGTTCTTCAGGCCTTTCCGGATTGCGCTAAGGCTCTAGTTTTATAGAGAACTCCGGTTGGTTATGCACAACTAGGGTACAAGTTATTTGAACTATTCTGGAGGTATGTGTATCCAGCGTGTATGTTTCTCGTCTGCGTATCGTGGAATTTTCTCGGAAACACCTCAAAAAGTCTTACCCACCAAATCGGCAGGAAACGACAATGACCGACCTTCCCGGATATCCGAGTCGTCGCAGTTTTTTGAAAGCCTCCGCGGCAAGCGTGATGCTTTCAGGGCTCGCTGTCTCAGCCAAAGCGGAACCACAAACTCCCCCGGTTCCACTTGAAGAATATGAACGCCAATATTTCAATGAAGTCGAATGGGCTTTCATTCTCGCCGCGACGGCGCGACTGATCCCGTCCGAAGGGGATGGCCCCGGCGCCATCGAAGCCCGTGTTCCCGTATTCATCGATCTCCAGCTTGCCGGCGATTTCGGCCGCGCGGATGACTGGTACATGGTCGGTCCCCACGATCCGTCCGCCGATCCGACGCGCGGCTGGCAAACGCCGCTCAATCCGGCGCAGATTTACCGGCAGGGCATTCCCGCCTTCAATGCGTGGTGCGAGCAGAAACATGGCGCAGCTTTTGCAGCCCTCACGGCCGAACAGCAGGACGCGGCTTTGACCTCGCTACAGAAAGGGGAGGTCGGCTTGCAGCCTGAACTGCGCGACTTCTTCACGGTTCTGCTGCAAAACACCAAGGAAGGCTATTTCGCCGATCCGATGTATGGCGGCAATCATGGCATGCAGGCGTGGAGCTATATCGGTTTCCCCGGTGCGCGCGGCAGCTACAAGGAATGGGTCGAACGCTACAATGTTCGCTATCCGCTAGGCCCGGTTTCGATCAAGGGCGAGAGGGCTTAACAATGGCACGTCAGGAAAAGAAAAAAGACGTGGTCGTCGTCGGCCTCGGGTGGACCGGCGCTATTCTGTCCATGGAACTGGCTCAGGAAGGGCTTGAAATCGTCGCGCTTGAGCGCGGCCACGACCAGAATACGGTCCCCGATTTCAAATATCCCAACATGATCGACGAGCTGAAATATGGCGTGCGCCTCAAGCTGATGCAGCGCGCCAGCCAGCAGACGGTCACGGTTCGGCGCAACGAGAACGAAATTGCGTTGCCTTATCGCAGCTTCGGTTCGTTCCTGCCGGGCAACGGCGTTGGCGGAGCGGGTACGCACTGGAACGGCCTGAACTGGCGTCCGCAGCCGGAAGAGTTGCGCCTGCGCTCCTATGTAAGGGAACGCTGGGGCGAACAGATCATTCCGGAAGACATGCTTCTGGGCGATTATCCAATCCACTACGATGAGCTGGAACCTTTCTTCGACCGGTTCGAGCGTATTGCCGGCATTTCCGGCAAGGCTGGCAATCTCAAGGGTAAGACCGTCGAAGGCGGCAATCCGTTCGAGGGATGGCGTTCAAACGACTATCCCATGCCGCCGATGCACACGACCTGGGATGGGCGCAAATTCGCCGATGCAGCACAGTCTGCGGGTTACCACCCGTTCCCGTCGCCGGGCGGCATCGCGTCGACAGCTTATGTCAACGAATATGGCATGCAGATGGGGCCGTGCAATCACTGCGGCTTCTGCGAGCGCTTCGGCTGCTACCAGTATTCCAAGTCTTCCCCGCAGACGGCAATTCTCGATGCGCTGAAACGTATGCCGAACTTCTCCTATCGCACGGAGTCGGAAGTGCTGCGCGTCGAAATGGCGCCGGATGGCAAGACGGCTACGGGCGTGACCTATTTCGATGAGGCGACACAGGAAGAAGTGTTCCAGCCCGCCGATATCGTTATTCTTGCGTCCTTCTCGCTCAACAACGTGCATCTGGCGCTGCTTTCCGGCATCGGCCAGCCATACGATCCGGCAACGGGCGAAGGTGTGACCGGGCGCAATTATGCCTATCAGATGAATGGCGGCGTGACGCTCTTCTTCAAGGACGAAGAGTTCAATCCGTTCATCGGCACCGGCGCGAACGGCATGTGCATCGACGATTTCGGTGTCAACCAGATCGATTTCGGACGGGAAGGCTTCATCGGCGGTTCGTACTGGCGCGCGGGCCAGACCAACGGCCAGCCGATCCGCAGCATGCCGCTGCCGTCGGGCACACCAGCCTGGGGTGGGGCATGGAAAAAAGCCATCGCCGAATGGTACGGCCATGCCATGTCCATCGGCAGCCATGGTTCGCATATGTCCTACCGGACCAACCACCTCGATCTGGACCCGACCTACAAGGACCGTCACGGTCGCCCGCTCATGCGCATGACCTTCAACTGGAATCCGAATGATATCCGGATGACCCAGTATATGAAGACCAAGATGGAAGAGCTGGCCAAGACGATGAATCCGGACCTGTTGCAGTCGTCGTTCAAGAAGGAAGGCGCGCAATACGACGTGCGCCCCTATCAGACGACGCACAATACGGGTGGCCATATCATGTCGGAAAATCCGCGTGAGGGTGTGGTCAACCGTTATTCGCAGGCCTGGGACAAGCACAATGTGTTCATGACCGGCGCAGGCAATTTCGTGCAGAACACGCAGTATAATCCGACGGGACTGCTCGGCGGGCTTGCCTATTCGACTGCGCATGCGATCCGCACGCAATATCTGTCCAATCCGCGTCCGCTGATCTGAGGAGAATGGTGATGAAAACTTTTCTTCGCATAATCGGCGCTCTGGTCGTCATCGGTATTGTCGCGCTGCTGGCATTCATCTTCGTGCCGGTACAACTGACTAAACCGACCAAGGAACTGGCCGCAGACTGGAAGCCCGCCGAAGGGCAGGGGCAATACGTCATGTATGCCTCTGACTGTATGGCCTGCCATACGGCGGAAGGCGGCAAGCCCTTTGCCGGTGGCCGCCCGATTGCAAGCCCGATGGGCACGATCTGGACGACCAACATCACGCCTGACAAGGAAACCGGCATTGGAAACTGGACGCTGGATCAGTTTCGCGCCGCTCTTTATGACGGCATTCGTGCTGACGGCTCGCATCTCTATCCGGCAATGCCATATGAGAACTATCGCAAGCTGACGGAAGAAGACGTCCGTGCGCTGTATGATTATTTCATGCATCAGGTAGATCCGGTGAACAATGTCGTTCAGGAAACCAAGCTTGGCTTCCCGTTCAACATGCGTTTCGGCATTCGCGCCTGGAACTGGCTGGCTCTCGGCCAGGAAGCGGGCTTCACGGCTGCTGGCAAATCCGAAGCAGAGGATCGCGGACAATATCTGGTCGAGGGACCGGCACACTGCGCCGCCTGCCACAGCCCGCGTAATTCGCTGATGGCGCAAAGCGGCACGCAGGTCGGTGACAAGGACTTCCTCACCGGTGGCGTTGTCGATGGCTGGAATGCACCGTCTCTGCGCGGCGCTAATTCCGCTCCGCAGAAATGGTCCATCGAGGAACTGGCGACCTACCTTGCGACGGGCCGCAACTCCTATTCCACAGCCAATGGCGAAATGGGCCTCGCGGTCGAACATTCGCTGCAGCATCTGACCGATGCCGATAATCTGGCGATTGCAGCGTTCCTGAAGGGGATCGACGGCGCAGCCGTCGAAGTGCCGCAGAGCTTTGCTTCAAAGGCGTCGATGGCATTGCCAGCAGCGCCGGCGGATGCCGCCGGTGAAGCAACGACAAAGATGCTGACGGAAGCTTCTCCGGACATGCCTCTTGGCGCGCGTCTCTACATTGATAGCTGTGCAGCCTGTCATTTCGTGACTGGCAAGGGCGCGCCGGGAATCTTTCCTGAGCTTGCCGGTAATGATCTTGTGACGGGTTCGGAAACGAAGCCGTTGATCTCGATCATCCTGCATGGCGCCGAAGTTCCGTCCACGGCGAAGCGTCCGATGCGTCTTGTGATGCAGGGTTATGCCGACCGCCTGTCGGATGATGAAGTTGCCGAACTGGCCACATTCGTCCGCTCGGCATGGGGTAACAGTGCAGGCCCGGTAAAGGCGGCAGATGTCGCGGCAGTCCGCAACGGCCAGGCTCACTGACAATAAAAAACGGCGGAACGAGAGTTCCGCCGTTTTTCTTTATGCGATCTAGAGCGGTTCCAGTTGATACGGAGTCATTGGAACAGCTCTATCTCTTTGTTTTACGTATTATCCTACGCAAAACCGCTCCGCACTTTTGCTGGAAATGCTCTAAGCCGCTTCGATGTCGCGCATCGGCGGATTTCCATAGAACCGGCTATATTCACGACTGAACTGCGACGGGCTTTGATAGCCCACGCGATGGCCTGCCGTACCGGCATCCAGCCGCTCGACCAGCATCAGTCTGCGTGCCTCGTTCAGGCGAAGCTGCTTTTGATACTGAACCGGTGTCATTGCTGTGATCGCCTTGAAATGATGATGAAATGACGACGCGCTCATATTGACGTGTTCGGCAAGCTGTTCGACCCGCAATGGCGCTGCGAAGTTCTGCCGAAGCCACCCGATGGCGCGCGCTATCCGGTTTGCCTGACTGTCGGCGGTGGCGATATTGATCAAACGCTCGCCGCCCGGACCCGTCAGAAGGCGATAGAGAATTTCCTGTTCGATGAGGGGCGCCATCACCGGAATATCCTCGGGATTGTCGAGAAGGCGCAGCAGGCGCAGGGCCGCATCCAGTAACCCCGCAGGCGCTGCATTGACGGTGATCCCCCATTGATCGCCAACGCCCATCATGTGCCTGCGAACGTCGGCGCGCCCGATCAGATCTGTGAGCTTTTCGCTGTCGATGGCGAGAGCCAGACACAAATGCGGTGCTTCCGGACTTGCCTCCACTACCCGCCATGTGACGGGCAGGTCGAGCGACGTCACCAGATATTCGCCCTTGGTATAGTTGATCGTCTCGGAACCGAGACGCAGGGATTTCGCGCCCTGCAACACCATGGCGAGACAGGGCCGATAGCTGCTGTGGCAGGGGATGCTTGGCGTCGTGCGCCTGCTGATGGACAGACCGTCGATCGGCGTGCGGTATTCGCCGTCCTGCGCGGTGAAACGCTCAGCCAGAGCAGAAAGCTCCCTATAGGTGTCTGTCAGTGACGTCATATGTGATCCGCTTCAGATGATGTGGAATAGAGTAATTATTGCGCAAGCAGGTAGGTATCGGCAATCGCGAAGCAGGCAGTTTTGCAGGATCGTGCAAGAAGCTTGCAGGATCGGTCTACCGCATCTGTCCTTGCTCCGGCATATTTAGCCTGCTTCCCCAATCCAATAAATGGAGTCTATCATGGCCATAGCAAGAGGTTATGCTGCTACGGATGCAGATGAGCCGTTGGTTCCGTTCACTTTTGAACGGCGCGAGCCCAATGCGGATGACGTGGTCATCTCGATCCAGTATTGCGGCGTTTGCCATTCCGACATCCATACCGTCCGCAATGAATGGAAGAACGCAGTTTATCCCATCGTTCCGGGGCACGAAATCGCAGGTGTCGTCACCGCCGTCGGCGATGCGGTCACCAGGTTCAAGGTCGGCGACAAGGTAGGCGTCGGCTGCTTCGTGGATTCCTGTGTTGGCTGCGCCAGCCGGGATGTCGACAATGAGCATTATCTTCCCGGTCTCATCCAGACCTACAACACCTTCGATGCGGAAGGAAAGGCACGGACGCAGGGCGGATATTCCGACCATATCGTCGTCAAGGAAGGCTATGTCCTCTCCATGCCGGACAACCTTCCGCTCGATGCGGCAGCACCGCTGCTTTGTGCAGGCATCACGCTGTACTCGCCGCTGCGCCATTGGAATGCCGGTCCCGGCAAAAGGGTTGCGATCATCGGCATGGGTGGGCTCGGGCATATGGGCGTCAAGCTTGCCAACGCCATGGGCGCGCATGTAACGGTTCTGAGCCAGTCGCTTTCAAAGAAGGAAGACGGTCTCAAGCTCGGCGCTCATGAATATTACGCGACCAGCGACGCGACCACCTTCGAGAAGCTGGCCGGATCGTTCGATCTTATCATCTGCACGGTTGGCGTTGCCATCGACTGGAATGCCTATCTTGCTCTGCTCAAGGTCAATGGCACGATGGTCGTCGTCGGTGTTCCGGAGCATATGGTGCCGGTGCATGCCTTCTCGCTCATTCCCGGTCGCAAGTCGCTTGCGGGATCGATGATCGGTTCGATCAAGGAAACGCAGGAAATGCTGGACTTCTGCGGCCAGCACAACATCGTTTCGGAAATCGAGAAGATCAATATCCAGCAAATCAACGAAGCCTATGAGCGCGTCCTGAAGAGCGATGTGCGCTACCGCTTCGTCATCGATATGGCTTCGCTGGCAGCCTGATACCGAGAATCTGCGCGGCTCCTTCACGGTGCTGCGCAGGTTATTTTTATTCAGCCTTGCTTACATCATTGTCGGCGCCAGAGATCGAGATCGTTGGTTCCGTGGAGCCGCCGGCAAGCGACCAGGTCACCTGATGGTTCGAGCCGCTGACGTCGAATTGTGAAGGCCCATCGACCTTCACATTGACGATATTCGCTGCACCGGAAATCTCCAGAATTGAAGGGTCCGTTCCTTTCTTCAAGGTGGCGGTAACATGATTGTTCGACACTTCAACGATCAGATTTTGCGTTGCTCCGCCCGAAACCGTGTTGTCCGTTCCGGATATCGAGAGCTTCTGGACATTCTCAAAGGTCACAGTATGGGAAACGCCATGGACGGTGACATGGCCGCATTCTCCCTTGAACTTGACGGTATTTTCGGCACCGTAAATCCCGACATCGCCGGACGCGCAAGTAATTTCCCTGCCGAGGCCCACGCCTTCGATTGTCTGTTCGTCGGCGAATGACGATGGTGCGGCAAGAAGTGTCAGGCTGCCTGCCAGCAATGCAATTTTCAACATCTAGACCTCTTTTACCAAAACCCCGCGCAGTGATTATTAACCATAGCTCATCTGTTCTGTATAGAGATGGCATCCTTTGGGCGATGCCTGTTCGACGCGAGCATATTGTTTATCGCTTATTTTCAAGAGCTGAATTACACTTGGCTTCACGGCGGGTAGGCGGCGGGGGAAAGGCAGCTTTGGGATTCGACCAGAACACTTTGTTTTTTGCGACTGGTATCTGCTCTCTGGCAGTCGGCCTTACGATTCTCAGCGTCTGGTATCAGAACTCGCGTGACAAATTTCTGCTCTGGGCTTGCCTCGGCATGATTTTGCTCGGCACCGGGGCGGTGCTTTACTACGCCGGGCCTTTGCCACTGGCTACGGCCTCCATTATCGCCTTCGGTCTGGAGAGCGTTGGTTTCATCTTCCTGATTATCGGATCACGGCAGATTTCCGGACGTCCGATACAACGGAGTTTTCTGGTCGTTCTGGCGATTGCCGTCATATGCGCAACGACGCTTCCCATTCTGGCCGGGCAGACGGGCACCGGCACGGCGATCTTCAACCTGACTTCGGCTCTGTTACTTCTGCTGACGGCGAAAGAATATTTCCATGTCTATCGGGAAGCGCCGGTCCCGGTCATGGGCATGATCGTTCTGTATACCCTGACGGCGATTTCGTTCTTTCTGTGCGGCGCTGTCATCCTGCATGAACAACAATGGGTCATGACTTCGACCCCGAGCAATTGGGCCGAAGATATGAATGCTATTACTGCCATCATAGGTATTACGGGCATCGGTGCGCTGTCACTGAATTTCACCCAATCGCGCATTGCTCGCCGTCATGCCAACGAGGCACGCACCGACAGCCTGACCGGATTGCTGAACCGGCGCGCGCTCTACGACGTGCTGGACGATAATGAACTGCAACTCGGGGATTCAGTCGTGATCTTCGATCTGGATGCGTTCAAATCCATCAATGATACGCATGGCCACATCGTGGGCGATCAGGTGCTGGGCACCTTCTCCGACGTTCTGCGCAGTCATGTCAAAGGCGCTGCCCTCATCTCCCGCATCGGCGGCGAGGAGTTTGTTTTGATCCTGAGGCAGAAACACAATAGCGATGTTCTCGCCCTGGCCGACATGATCCGCAAAGCCTTTGCGGCGATTGCCTTCGAGGCCCCGGCGGGGGACTTCTCAACGACGACCAGTGCCGGGATCGCCTTCTGCACGCCGGGAGACGAAGATTTCCAGACTGTCTTCCGCAGGGCAGATGCCGCGCTTTATCGCGCCAAACATCTGGGGCGCAACAAGGTCTGTACCGAACTGCACAGCGTAGCCTGACCATCTTTCAAATGAAAAGGGCCTGAAATCAGGCCCTTTTCGCTTTTCATTCCGTCATTATATCACGTGCCGAAGCGCTCTTCGCTGAGTGCCGCCGCCATCAGGGCCTTGGTATAGTTCTCGCGTGGGTGATCGAAGACCTGTTCGGTATCGCCCTGTTCAACGATCTTTCCATTCTTCATCACGATCACATAGTCCGAGACCGCACGCACGACCGCCATGTCGTGGCTGATGAAGAGATAGGACAGGCCGTGATCCTTCTGGAGATCGCGCAGCAGGGCGACGATCTGCTTCTGCACGGAGCGATCCAGCGCACTCGTCGGCTCATCGAGTACGATCACGCGCGGTTTCAGGATCATCGTACGCGCAATGGCGATGCGCTGGCGCTGGCCACCGGAAAATTCATGCGGATAGCGATTGCGCATGGCCGGGTCCATGCCGACTTCCCGCAAGGCTTCCTGCGCACGACGATCACGCTCTTTCGCCGAAAGGTTCGGTTCGTGGATCAGAAGCCCTTCTGTGATGATGCGTCCCACGGTCATGCGCGGGCTGAGCGAGCCGAAAGGGTCCTGAAAAACGAGCTGCAATTCGCGGCGCTTCGGACGCATCGCCTGCGATTCCACCGGCAATTCCTTGCCGAGATAAGCGATGCGGCCTTCTGATGGGAGAAGACGCAGAATGGCGCGGCCGAGCGTAGACTTGCCGGAACCGGATTCGCCCACGATGCCGATGGTCTGGCCTTCCTTCAGCGTCAGTGAAACATTGTTGACGGCGGTGAGATAGTTCGCAGCGCCGAGCCATGGCTTGTTGATGAGGAAGTTGACCTTCACATTATCGGCGCGAACCAGCACCGGCGCGTCCTCACGGGGAGGGGCCTTTTCGCCCTCCGGCTCTGCATCGAGCAGCATCTTCGTGTAGGGATGTTCCGGCGCGGTGAACAGTTTTTCCGTATCGTTGGTTTCAACCACTTCGCCCGAACGCATCACATAGACCCGATCGGCAAAGCGCCGCACGATGCCGAGATCATGCGTGATGAAGACCACCGCCATGCCCAGCCGCTTCTGCAGATCGGCCAGCAGGTCGAGTATCTGTGCCTGAATGGTGACGTCGAGCGCGGTCGTCGGTTCGTCCGCAATCAGGATGTCCGGTTCGTTTGCGAGCGCCATGGCGATCATGACGCGCTGACGCTGCCCGCCCGACAGTTCATAGGGATAGCTGTCGATACGGCGCTCAGGTTCTGGAATACCAACCAGCTTGAGCAGTTCAAGAATACGCGGGCGCGCCTGCTTCCTGTTCATGCCACGATGATAGCGAAGCGGTTCCGCAAGCTGGTCACCGATGCGGTAAAGCGGATCGAGCGATGTCATCGGCTCCTGAAAGATCATGGTGATCTTCGCGCCGCGGATATTGTTCAGCTTCTTTTCGGACATGCCGATCAGATCCTGACCGCGATAGAGCGCCTGCCCGGTCGCCTTGCCGTTTTGGGCCAGAAGACCCATCATCGCCATGGTTGTCTGGCTCTTGCCGGAGCCGGACTCGCCGACGATGGCGATGGTTTCACCGGCTTTGACATCGAGATTGATACCGCGTACCGCCTGCACCGGCCCGTCATGCGTGTCGAAAGTGACCTTCAGGTCGCGTACGCTCAGAATGTTTTCACTCGTCATCTCAGCGATCCTTCGGGTCAAGGCTGTCGCGCAGGCCGTCGCCAAGGAAGTTCAGCGCAAACAGGATGATGGTCAGCGTTGCGGCAGGCCAGATCAATTGCCAGCTTGCGCCACTCACGTTGTTGGAACCTTCGGAAATCAGCAGCCCCAGAGAGGTGAGGGGGTCCTGAACGCCGAGACCGAGGAAGGAGAGGAGACTTTCGAGCAGGATTGCCTTCGGCACCAGAAGCGTCACGAAAACAACGACAGGGCCGAGCGCATTCGGAATGATGTGGCGGGTGATGACGCCGCGCCGTGTCGCGCCAAGCGCTTCTGCTGCCTGCACGAATTCCTGACGTTTGAGGCTCAATGTCTGTCCGCGCACGATGCGCGCCATATCCAGCCATTCCGTCGCGCCGATGGCGATGAAGATGATGAAAATGGATCGCCCGAAGAAGACGAGCATCAATATGACGAAGAAGATGAAGGGTAGTGAATAGAGAATATCGACCAGCCGCATCATCACATTATCGACGCGTCCGCCGAGATAACCGGAGATGGCGCCGAAGGACACGCCCAGTATCAGAGACATTGCCGAAGCAAGCAGGCCGATGGCGAGCGACATGCGCACGCCGATGAAGATGCGCGTCATCAGATCGCGGCCAAGATTATCAGTGCCGAGCAGGAAGTAATTGCGCGTCACGTTGAGGGTCAGCTTGCCCGACAGCCCATCTGAAGCGATGTCGATCTTCGGATTGCTGAACAGGTCTGAGCGCTGGAAATAACGCAGCACACGTTCGTCCGTCGGGCGCTGTGCGGTGAAATCGACCACGACATTGTTGCCGCTCAGTTCCGGTTCGCCGGCAGCTTTCAATCGCGCGCGGGCAAGTTCGCGGTCAAGGCCCGGCAGGATGGTATCCGCACGCGGATAGGCTTCGAGGCTCGGGGCCACACGCACGAACTGCGGATAAATCTTGTCGTAAGGATGCGGGCTCAGCATCGGGCCGAATACGCCCAGAAAAGCCATGAGGAGAAGGACGATGGCGCTTGCCACGGCAGCCTTGTTCTTGCGCAGGCGCAACCATGCATCCTGCCAGAGCGAGCGGCTTGGCACTTCCAGCCGGGCTGTTTCCGTCGGTACAGAAAGATCAGTCATAGCGAACCCTCGGATCAAGCCATGCATAAAGAAGATCGACGATCAGGTTGAACACCACGACGAAGACCGAAATGACAACAACGGTTCCCATGACGAGGGTGTAATCGCGGCTGAGCGCGCCCTGCACGAAATAGCGACCGATGCCGGGAATGCCGAAAATCGTCTCGACCACGACCGAACCTGTGAGCAGGGCGGCCGCCGTCGGGCCGAGATAGGAGACGGCGGGGAGCATGGCGGCGCGCAATGCATGCACGCCAACAACCACACGCGATGGCAGGCCATAGGCGCGCGCGGTGCGCACGTGATTGGCGCGCAATGCTTCGATGGTCGCTCCGCGTACGAGACGCGCAATGACGCCGACCTGCGGCAATGCAAGTGTCAGAACCGGTAATATCCAGTAGGTTATATTGGCCGACGACCAACCGCCCGCCGGAACCCAGCCGAGGATGACACCGAACAGAAGGCTGAGGAGAGGGGCCACGACGAAGTTCGGTGTGGTGATGCCGAATGTGGCCAGCGCGACAACGAAATAGTCGACGGCTGAATTCTGCTTCAGCGCTGCCAGTGTGCCGAGAAACGTTCCGATAATTGCCGCAAGCGTCAGTCCGAGCGTACCGAGCATGATCGAAACGGGCAGGCCGGAAGCGAAAAGGTCGTTTACGGTGAAATCGCGTCGCGTGAAGCTTGGTCCAAGATCGCCGTGCAGAAGATTGCCCAGATAAATCAGATACTGCTGCCACAGCGGCGCATCCATATTATAGGCTTTCTTGAGGTTCTCCAGGATCAGCGGATCAATCGGCCTTTCAAGGTCGAAAGGTCCGCCGGGCGCGAGCCGGATCAGAAAGAATGTCAGCGTGATGATGATAAATATCGTGGGTATCGCACTACCCAATCGTCGGAGCGTATAGCCCAGCATGTTCTTTTCCCTTCTTTGCCGGATCGCTTTCAAACGATCCGGCAAATCCCACTAAGGGCGTGTTTCATTTTTGTTTTTAATTCTTTGTCGATAGCCAACGCGTGCCGTGCGAATTCATGAGGTTGTCTTCATAACCCTGAACACGGTCGGCAACGAGAGCGGTGGATGAATAATACATCAGGGGCACGACAGCCCCGTCGCCGAGCAGTATCTTCTCTGCTTCAGCGAGGATTTTTGCCCGCTCTTTGAGATCGGTCGTGGTTGCGGATTTCGCCATCAGCGCGTCGTAATCCTTGTTCGACCATTCGGCATAATTGAAGTAATTGCCGGTGGTATAAAGTTCCAGGAACGAATTCGGATCGTTGTAATCGCCGATCCAGCCGTCGCGGGTGATGTCGAACATCCCCTTTTCCTGAAGGTAGTTATAGAAGGTAGCGCCTTCGACCTCGTTGAGCGTTGCCTTGATGCCGATATTACCCAGCATATTGGCAAGCGCCGCCATGGTATTCTTGTGGTTTTCCGAGGTGTTGTAACGCAGGGTCACAGAAAGGCTGCCCGGCTGGACACCGGCTTCCTGTAACAGTTCCTTGGCCTTGTCCTCGCGGTCCAGCACATCCTCGTCGGCGAAATCCAGCTTCGGCGCATCCTTGACGTAATTTGCAATGCCGGGCGGTACCATGGAACTCGCTGGCAACATCACGCCGCGCCAGACCTCATTGGCCAGGAACTCGCGATCGACGGCCATCGATATGGCCCGACGCGCGCGCGGATCGCGCAGCTTACTCGATGGCTCGCCTTTGATGTCGACATAATAGATACCGAGATAGGGAGCGAGGCGGAACTGGCTGCCGAGGTTCTTCTTCACATAATCCATCTGTTCGGCAGGAACATCGGAACAGATGTCGACTTCCTTCGCCTCGAAGCGGCGCATGCAGCTTGCCCGGTCTTCAAACGGTATCCAGTTGACCGCATCGATCTTCACATTGGAAGCGTCCCAGTAATTCGGGTTCTTCTTCATGGAGATCTTGTCATTGGGAGTGAAACCGACAAGCGTGTAGGCGCCATTGGTCACCATATTGCCGGGCAGGGTGAACTTGTCGCCGAACTTCTCGACAGCCTTCTTGTTGACCGGAAATCCCGTCTGGTGCGTGAGAAGCTCAAGGAAATAAGGGGCAGGGTTCTTGAGGTCTATCTGAAGGGTCTTGTCGTCAAGCGCCTTCACGCCAAGCTGATCGACCGGCATCTTGCCGGTGGCAACTTCCTCGGCATTCTTGATAGCATAGAGGACGCTGGCGTAACCGGCAGCCGTCTTCGGGTCCATGATACGGCGGAAGGAAAACTCGAAATCGCCCGCAGTGACGGGATCGCCATTCGACCATTTGGCATTTTCACGCATATGGAATGTGTAGGTGAGACCGTCTCTGGAAATATCCCACGATGCAGCCGCGCCGGGGATGGCTTCGCCCTTCTCGTTCTGCGCGAGCAAACCTTCATAAAGGTCGCGTAGCACACGGTTTTCCGAAACGGTGGTCGTGTGGTGCTGGTCCAGCGTGGCGGGATCGGTATCGTTACCCCGGTTGAGCACTGTTTCTGCCGACGCAGCGCCGCTGAGCGCCATCAGGCAAATGCCTGTCATCAGGAATCCGCGAACCATTGTAAAAACTCCCATATGCTTTTTAGAAAACGTTTGCCCCGACAAAAGAGGGCCCTCCGGAACAGCCGGAAGAAAAAGGGCCGCGCCGAGAAGCGCAGCCCAGGCTGAAAATTTATTGTTTAAACGAAAGCCAGCGCGTCTTGTGGCTATCCATCAGGTTGTCGTTCCAACCGTCGATCTTGTCCGAAACAAGTGCGCGTGACGAATAATAGAGGATCGGGATATTGCTCATCTCATCGAGCTTTACCTGTTCGGCTTCTGCCAGTGTCTTGGCACGCTCGTTGAGATCGAGGATCTTTTCGGCCTTCGCCATCAACGCATCGTAATCGGCGTTCTTCACCTTGGAATAATTGAAGCTCACATTGCTCTGGCTGATGAACAGGAAGTTCTGAGGATCGTTATAGTCACCGATCCAGCCTGCACGGGCGATGTCAAATGGACCGTCGTCGCGCATGAAGTTGAAGTAGGTCGCACCCTCCGTTTCGTTGAGAGAAGCCTTGACGCCGATATTACCGAGCTGATCGGCGATGGCAGCCATGGTGTTCTTGTTGTTTTCCGAGGTGTTATAAAGCAGTTCGATCGAAAGCGTGTTCGGTTCGACGCCAGCCTCCTTCAACAGTTCCTTGGCCTTGTCTTCGCGCTCCAGCATGTCGTCGGAATAGTTCAGCTTCGGCGCGTCCTTCACATAATTGGCGATGCCCGGAGGAACCATCGAATAGCCCGGCAGCATGGTGCCCTGCCAGACCTGATCGGCAATGAAATCACGGTCGATGGCCATGGAAATCGCCTGACGGACGCGCGGGTCCTTCAGTTTGCTGTCTGCGGTCTTGCCCTTTACAGGCAGATAATAGACGCCGAGATAAGGCGCCATGCGGAATTCCTTGGAAAGGTTCTTCTTCACATAGTCCATCTGCTCGGCCGGAACGTCGGAGCAGATCTGCACTTCCTTCGCCTCGAAACGGCGCATGCAGCTTGCGCGATCCTCGAACGGTATCCAGTTGACCGTATCGATCTTCACCTGATCCGCTTCATAATAATACGGATTCTTCTTCATCACGATCTTGTCGTTCGGGGTGAAGCTTTCCAGCATATAGGCGCCGTTCGTCACCATCTTGCCGGGCGTGGTGAACTTGTCGCCATTGGCCTCGACGCTTTTCTGATTCATCGGGAAGCCGGTCTGGTGGGTCAGAAGCTCAAGGAAATACGGAGCAGGGGCGTTCAACGTGATCTTGAGCGTATGGTCATCGACGGCTTCGACGCCGAGCTGGTCAGTCGGCTTCTTGCCACCGGCAATATCTTCGGCGTTCTTGATGATGAACAGCATGCTGGCATAACCGGCGGCTGTCTTCGGGTCCATCAGGCGGCGGAAAGTGAACTGGAAGTCACCGGCTGTGACCGGATCGCCGTTCGACCATTTGGCGTCATCGCGCAGATGGAAAGTGTAGACCGTGCCGTCTTCGGAAACATCCCAGGATTTCGCTACGCCCGGCACTGCTTCGCCGTTTGCGTTCTGAATTGTCAGGCCGTCATACAAGTCGCGCATGACGTTGCCTTCAGCCACCGTCGAGGTGCGATGATGGTCCAGTGTCGCCGGATCAGTGTCGTTGCCGCGATTGAGAACGACTTCAGCCGAAGCAGCGCCAGCCAACGCCAGAAGACACACACCTGTCAGTAGAAATTTACGATACATTTGAGAACCCCTCCTTTGAAATTTTTGAAATGTCCCGCATCTTATGGATAAGCACGCCACTTGCAAGAGAACTTATCAACGCTTTGACTTAATTAATGTATTCACGTTTTCTCGAGCGATTTCGGTGCCTGTTTTCTGGTACGGAATGATCGATTTTCATCCCATTTACAAGACGGGAACGTTAGCCCAGCTCACCAGGAAAACGCCGCAATTTCCGCGATTTGCGACGTTTGAATGTCAGGTGAAAATGGATGAGAAACCGGTCCGATTCGCGGAAAATTACATTCGTCGTTTTCCGGGCGATCCTGTGAATAAGCTGTGCGTCAAAGGGTTCTCAAATTCCGGACCGGATCAATATCGGTTGGTTCCATAATATGTCTTATCTGATTGAGGACTATAACAGCAATATACAGATGCGACAGATGGGCAAAATAGAGATGCGACATTTTTAGGTCGCGTGCCCTGTTCAGATCGAACGAGGAAAGGA
>Ga0182737_1000435_pt1 | contig 59274 bp, 50 predicted proteins | sample eDN5th30CBELigOP_FD_128878 | JGI IMG/M metagenome (GOLD analysis project Ga0182737, IMG submission 128878) | Enriched Organic Plus compost microbial communities from Emeryville, California, USA - eDNA 5th pass 30_C BE-Lig OP (version 2) (version 2) ...
CCGCCAGCCTGCTTCACCACGGCTGGCGGCAGGTTTTTCGTTCCGAAGGATCGGACCATGGCATTGCGGCGCTTGTGGATGGCATTCGGTGTGGCGGCGCTGACCGCTGCAGGCGCAGCCTGGGCGCCTGGCGCTGCGGCCCAGAGCGCCAATTTCCATCCCTGCAATGCCCAGCCGGCCCTGCCGATCTGCCAGCATGGCTACGGCCGGCGCATCGCTGCAGCGCGCTGGGGGGCGCCGCCCGAGCAACTGGATCCCGATGCTTCGGCCAGGGCGTCCCTGGTCACCGGCGATCCAGCCAAGGAAATCGAAAAGCTCAAGTCCACCGCGATTCTCGTGAAAGACGTGGATACTGCGGAAATCCTGTTCGCGCGCCACGAAGACGAAGTGCGGCCCATCGCCTCCATCGTCAAGCTGATGACGGCGCTGGTGGTGCTCGATGCAGGCTTGCCCATGGACGAGCCGATCACCATCGATGCCGGCGATGTCAATGTGCCCAGCGAACTGCCGTCGCGCCTGGCCGCCGGGACGCAACTGAGCCGTGCCGACCTGCTGCACCTGGCGCTGGCCTCGTCCGAGAACAGCGCGGCGCACGCGCTGGGGCGCACCTATCCGGGCGGCATGGCGGTGTTCGTCGAGGCAATGAATGCGCGGGCTCAGGCGCTGGGCATGAAAGATACGCGTTTCGTCGAGCCCGTCGGCCTGTCCAACGAGAACGTATCTTCGGCCAATGACCTGGCCCGGCTGGTCCATGCGGCATCCGGAAACCCGCTGATCCACGCGTACACCACCGACGCCAGATACAGCATCGAAGGCCGCACGTTCCACAATACCAATATGCTGGTCGGCCGCCCCCAGTGGGACATCCTGGCCTCGAAGACGGGCACCACCCGGGAAGCGGGCGATTGCCTGGTGATGATGGTCCGGCTCGGCGGCCGGAACCTTGCCATGGTGCTGCTCGATGCACAGGGCATGAACGGCTCGCGTTTCGGCGATGCGGTGCGCCTGCGGCGGGTGCTGGACAACCGGATGATGGCGGCGAAATAGGCGCGGGGCAGGGGGGGGCGGCAGGGCCTGTTACCGTGGCTGGAATGCGATCAGGCCCATGCCGGCCAGCGTCACGGCGGCGCCGCCGATGTCCCAGGCGGTGGGCCGCACGCCGTCCACCATCCAGAGCCAAAGGATGGCAACCCCGATGTAGACCCCGCCGTAGGCGGCATAGATGCGGCCGGAGGCTGCTTCATGCAGGGTCAGCAGCCAGGCGAAGGCGGCCAGGCTGAAGGCGGCGGGCAACAGCAGCCATGCCGGCCCGCCCTGGCGCAACCATAGCCACGGCAGGTAGCAGCCGGCGATTTCAGCGAGCGCCGTGACCAGGTAGAGCAGGAAGGTCCTCATGCATCGCCCACCACGATCTTGCCGAGCTGCTCGTTCGATTCCATGCGGGCGATGGCGGCCGCCAGCTCGCCGAAGGAATAGGTTCGGTCGATGGCCGGCGCCAGGCGGCCGCCGGCATACAGCGGCAGGATCTGGTCGACGACGCCCTGGACGATTCGCTGCCGTTGTTCCGGGCCGTAGCCCTTGCTGGATACGCCGAAGACCATCAGGCGCCTGGCGTGCAGGGTGGCCAGATCGAGCCGGCCTTCCAGCATGCCGTCCATGTAGCCGACCGTGGCCAGCCGGCCCTCGAAGGCAAGCGAGCGGATGCATTCCGCGAATACCGAGCCGCCGGCGATGTTGACGATCAGGTCGGCACCCCGGCCATCGGTGGCGGCCATGACCGCATCGTGGAAGTCGGGGGCCCGGGTATGCAGGCCGATGTCCAGGCCCAGGCGCGCGAGGCCGGCCAGCTTCTCTTCCGAACCCGATGTGCCGATGACCCGTGCGCCCAGCGCCTTGGCCAATTGCAGGGCGGCGACACCCACCCCCGAGGAGATTCCCGTCACCAGCAGCCATTCGCCGGCGCCGAGCCGGCCCTGGGCGATCAGCATGTCGTAGACGACCATGGTCGCGATGGGCAGGGCAGCAGCCTGGGACCAGGACAGCGGTTCGGGCACCGCCATGGCGTCGTGCACGTCCAGCAGTGCGTAGTCCGCGCAGGCGGCTCGGCAGCGTCCCATGATGCGGTCGCCGGTCCGGAAGGGCAGGACGCCGTCGCCAGCCTCGACGACTTCGCCCGCCGCCTCGATGCCGAGGACGGCCGGGGTGCCGCCGGGCGGCTGCTTGCGCAATGCCAGGAGTTCGCCGCGGTTCAGGCCGGCGGCATGCACGCGGACCAGCAACTGTCCGGGCCCGGGTTCCGGCCGGGGGACATCACGCGTTTCGATCAGGATGCGGTCGTCGACGAGTCGGGCGGTGTGGGCACGCATGGGGCCAGCCTTGCAGGGATGGAGAGGAACATACGGTAGCACGCGCCGCAGGTGCTTTCACGCCCGGTGCGCCTGCGTGCGCTACAGTGGCATCCGTACCATGGAGGGAGCACGTATGAGCAGCAAGACGATCAATGTCGCGTTCACGTCCGATGACTGGCGCGGTGTGGCACTGTCCAATTTCAGCCTGTCGCCGTTCGAGCTCGATGGCGTGACGCTGGCGTCCGTGGAAGGCTTCATCCAGGGCATCAAGTTCCCTGCGGGCCATCCGGCGCGGCTGCGCGCTTTCGAATCCTTTGCCTGGGAGGCCAAGCAATGCGGCCAGGGGGCGGACAAACGCCTCGTCTTCTGGAGCGGGACCGAGATCGAGTTCGGTTCCGATGCGCACCACCGGCTGGTCGAGCGGGCCATCCGTGCGCGGTTCGCCCAGAACGCGGGCCTGTGCCACGTGCTGCGCTCCACGCGCGGTCTCGAGATCGTGCATCAGACCGGCGAAGGGCCGGAGTCCGGGCGTACTTCGCTGCCGGCAGCCCTGTTCTGCTGCATCCTGACGAACATCCGCGATGCGTCCGCCGAGACCGACCTGGCCGAGCGGATCATCGGGCAGACGACCGATGCGCTCATCTATGCGGACAGGCAGGGGCGGATCGTGCGCTGGAACCAGGCGGCCAGCCGGCTGTTCGGCTTTTCCAGCGGCGAAGCGCTGGGCGCCAGCCTGGACCTGATCATTCCGGAGCATCTGCGCGCCGCCCATTGGGCAGGCTACGATGCCGCGCTGGCCAGCGGCCGCACGAAGCTCGAAGGCCGCCCGACCCTGACGCGAGGTGTGAAGAGGGATGGCGGCAAGTGCTATGTGGAAATGACGTTCGCGCTGGTCAAGGACGACGCCGGCACGGCGATCGGCTCGGTGGCCATGGCGCGCGATGTGACGGCGAGGGTCGAGGCCGAGCGCGCGCGGCGTGCCGCCGCGCAATGATCGTTCAGTCGGCGGGCCAGGGTTCGCCCGCCAATACCACGGCCTTGCACTCCAGGCGTGCCCGGCGCCGCCGTTTCCGGTCAGCCGGCTTTTTTCATCAAGGGGCAGGTCGAGTCCTTGGGGCTGGTGAAGGCCTCGTCGGCGGGAATCGTCGCAACCGTTTTCATGTAGTCCCACTCGCCCTTGGATTCATCGGGGGTCTTGACCTGCATCAGGTACATGTCGTGCATGTAGCGACCATCGGCCCGGATGTAGCCTTTGCTGTACATGTCGTCGAGCTTCATGGTCTTCAGCTGCGCCATGATTTTGTCCGCGTCCGTGGTCCCTGCGGCCTGGACCGCCTTGAGGTAGGTGGTCGTGGCCGAATAGGCTGCCGCCTGGTGCGTGCTCGGCATCTTGTGCATGGTCTTTTCGAAACGGCGGGCAAAGGCGCGGGATGCGTCATCCTTGTCCCAGTACCAGCTGTCGGTCATCAGCAGCTTCTGGGCCACGGGCAGGCCCAGGCCGTGGATGTCGTTGATCGTCATCAGCAAGCCGACCAGCTTCATCTTGTTCACGAGGCCGAAATCGTTGGCCGCCTTGATGGAGTTGATGGTGTCCGATCCCGCATTGGCCAGCCCGAGCACCTGCGCGCCCGAAGCAGCGGCCTGCAGGATGTAGGAGGACATGTCGGGCGAGGTGGGCGGGTGCCGCACCGAACCGACCACGGTACCGCCGTTGGCCTTGATGACGGCGCTGGTGTCCGCTTCGAGGGAATGGCCGAAGGCGTAGTCCGCGACCAGGAAGTACCAGGATTTGCCTCCCTGCTTGATCACGGCGGAGCCGGTGCCCTTGGCCAGGGCGACCGTGTCGTATTCGTAGTGGACGGTGTAGGGTGTGCAGTCCTCGTTCGTCAGGCGGGCCGTGGCCGCGCCGATGTTGATGTAGGGCACATGCTTTTCTTTGATGATGCCGTTCATGGCCAGGCCCGCGGCCGAATTGACGCCGCCGATCAGCATCGACAGCCCTTGCTGGTCGATCCATTCCCGGGCGCGTGCGGAGGCGATCTCGGGCTTGTTCTGGTGGTCGGCCGAAAGAATCTCGATCTTCTTGCCAAGCACGGAGCCGCCGGCATCCTGGACGGCCATGCGAATGGCTTCGAGGCCTCCCGGGCCGTCGGTATCTGCGTAGGGGCCGGACATGTCGGTGATGAAGCCGATGCGGATGACGTCCGTATCGGACGCGGCCTGGACCGCGCCTGCGGCGACCAGGCCGGTCAGGGCTGCAGCAATCAGGGTATGGCGGGGAAGTCGGGTCTTCATGGGGTGTCTCCTGGTTGTATTCGCCCCGGCTCGCCGGCCGGGTGCGTCGTGGGATAAAGTCAGTTCGGGCTGGTGGCGCCACGCCGCTGCTGCAGCAGTTCGCGGGCAAAATCCGCGCGCACGTCGCGCGCTTCCGCCATTCGGGCGGCCACCCAGCCGATCTCGTCGCCTTGCGCACCGGCGGCCAGGGCAATGTTGCGGGCGTGCAGCGTCATGTGGCCGCGCTGGATGCCTTCGGTCGCCAGCGCACGCAGCGCGGCCATATTCTGCGCCAGCCCCACCGCGACGATGATCTCTCCCAGTTCCTGGGCTGTTCGCACCCCCAGGATCTTGAGCGACAGCTGCGCCAGGGGGTGGGTCTTGGTGGCACCGCCGACCAGGCCGACGGACATGGGCATTTCGAGCGTGCCGACGAGATCGCCGTTGGCGGCGATTTCCCATGCCGACAGCGAAGTGTAGCGGCCCTGGCGGCAGGCATAGGCATGGGCCCCGGCCTCGACGGCGCGCCAGTCGTTGCCGGTGGCCACGACGATGGGGTCGATGCCGTTCATGATGCCCTTGTTGTGCGTCGCGGCACGGTATGGATCGACGGATGCGAATTCATAGGCGTCGACGATGCCCTCGGCCACGTCCTGCCCTGGGTAGCCCGTGCTGCCCAGCGCGGTGGCCGGAATGCGCACTCTCGCGCGGGACAGGCGCAGGTCCGCCAGGTTGGACAGGATCCTCAGTCGCACCTGGCCCGCGCTGATCTGCTCGATGCGGCCGGCGACGGCCTCTGCCATGGTGTTGACGGTGTTGGCGCCCATCGCATCGCGCACGTCCACCAGCAGGTGGACGATGACCATGGCGCCGCGCGCGGTGCCTGGGAATACATGCACTTCGATGTCCTTGCAGCCGCCACCCAATTCGTTCAGCACGCGGTCGCGGCTGTTGGCCAGGTCGATGATTTCCTGGCGGTGCTGCAGGATCGCGTGGCGGGCGCCGAAAGGATCGGATACGCCCAGGACCTGGATCTGCGCGCGCATGATGGGCCCCGTGCTGGAGGTCTGGAATCCGCCGTGTGCGCGGGCGATCTTGGCCATGTGGGAAGCCGCCGCCACGACGGACGGTTCTTCGACGGCCATAGGAACGAGCACGTCGGCGCCGTTGACCCGGAAATATCCGGCCACAGCATAGGGCAGCTCGAAAGTCCCGAGCACATTCTCGATCATGCCGTCGGCTGTCTCTAGGGGCAGGGCCCCGGGCTGCGACAGGCGCCGGATGTCTTCTGCGCTCAGCGCTGCCTTGAGGGCAATGGCTTCCAGGCGTTGCGCCGGGGTGAATGAACGAAAATCTGGGATCTGGGAATCCATGCCGCTGTGTCCAGGAAGAGTGAAAGAGGGCCGATCACCAGGGGCGATCGGGGCTGTCCGGGAATGTGTGAAGAAAGTGTAGAGAGACGCAGGCTGGAAGGATATAGTTCAATAAAACATTTCCAGGTTCTTTCAATGTATCTTCCATCCATGGATATCGAGACGGAGGTTGTCCGCCTGTTGCATCGGGACGCGGGGCGCCGGGAACTGGAGGCCTTGCGCGACCACGTGCTGCAGCTGCCGGAAGAAGTGCAGCGCGAGCGTGCGCTGGAAATCCTGTCCATGGGCCTGACCATCAAAGACCGCCTCGAACAGCACCAGCAGCGCGAACGCGGCCTGATGGCGGTCATCGAGACCGCCCAGGACCTGACCCGGATCGTCGATATCGACGCGGTGCTGCGAGTGATCGTCCAGCGTGCCCGGACCCTGCTGGGTTGCGATGTCGGCTATCTATCCGTCTACGATCCCGAGCGCCGCGATTTCTATGTGCGCGCCACAGACGGTGCATTCTCCGAGCGGTTCTGCAGAATCCGCGTCAGCCTGGACACCGGCGTCTGCGGATACGTGGCCCGGCACCGGAGCCCCTATTCCTCGTCGGACTACTCGGGCGACAGTCGGTTCAACCATTCGGATTTCATCGACGGCGCCATGCGCGACGAGGGCATCGCATCGATCCTGGGCGTGCCCCTGCTCAGTGCCGGCGAGGTGTCGGGCGTGCTGTTCGTGGGCGATCGCTACGTGCGGGCTTATACGGCCTGGGAAACGTCGATCCTCTCGACGTTGGGGGCCCAGGCTTCGGTGGCGATCGGCAATGCGCGACTGTTCGAGCAGGCGCGCGACGCACTGGCAAGGGCGAGCGCGACCAACGAACTGCTGTCGCGCCAGACGGCGGACACGCGCGCGGCGGCCGAGGCGCACGAGCAGCTGACTGCCCTGGTGGCGCGCGGCGGCGACCTGCCGGATGTGTGCGCGATGCTGGCGGGCCGGCTGGGCGGACGGGTGGCCGTCTGCGACGCGGGAGGCCGGGAGATTGCGGCGGCGAGCGACGGGCATGGCATCGAGGAACCGCCGGAAGAGGGGCGCTGGATCGAGGACGCTGCATACGCGGCCCTGACGGAAAGCCGGCGGACCGGGCGTTCCGTGGCTTATCGGAAATCCCGCAGGGTCTGCGCCGTGGTGGGGGGCGAGGGGCCGCTCGGCGGGCTGGTGCTGCATACCGCCGAACCCCTGAGCGATGTGGCGGTCCGCATCTTCGAGCGGGGCGCCATGGTCACGGGCGTCGTGCTGCTGCTCAAGGAACAGCGGGCGCTGTCCCTGATGTCCGATGCGCCGGCCGTACTGCATGGCCTGGTCCACGGCCCGGGAGAGCGGTCCGAACGCTTCGCGCGGCAGGCGGAAAAATACGGCGTCGACCTGCATCGCCCCATGCAGCTGCTCCTGGTGCGGGCGGGGCGCGATGGCTGTGCCCATCTGTGCCGGATGCTGACGGATCGCCTGGGGCCGTCGGGTGCGCTGTTCGACGAGATCGGCGATTCCCTGGTCGTGCTGGCCAATGCGGCGCGCATGGCGCCGGCGCATGCGGCAGTGCTGGCCTGCCTGCGGCACCATCGAGGCCCGTTCTCAGGCGTGATGGGCGAGGTCCTCGGCGATCCCGCCGGTCTGCCGGCATCGTTCGAAAAGGCCGAACGCTGCCTGGACCTGCTCGATGCGCTGGGCCGGCAGGGCGAGATTTTCGACGAAAGCCGGCTCGCCCTGTACGCGCCGCTCTTCAGCCGTGCCGACGCGGCGGCCATCGAGGGGTTCTTCAGGGCGGCACTGGGAAAGCTGTATGCAGGTCCGGCCGCGCAAGAAATACGCCGCACGGCGCTGGCCGGCACGCTGCTGGCCTACCTGGACTGCGGCTACAACGCGGCCGAGGCGGCGCGCAGCCAGTCACTGCACATCAATACGCTGCGCCAGCGCCTGGAAGCGGTCGATGCGCTGCTGGAGGGATGGCGCGATGCGGGCCGTGCGCTCGAGGTCCACATGGCCCTGCGCCTCTGGCGGCTGCGCGATCCCCATCGTTTCTTCGAGCCGGGCGAGGAGCTGGCCGCTGCTAGCGGTGCCAGCCGTGACCGCCGCGGTGGCCGTGCCAGCCGTGGCCGCCGTGCCGGTGGTGGCCCCGGGGGCCGCTCCATGACCTGAAGCCGAAGTAATAGGTCGGCGGCGCCACGTAGACGGGCGGCGCGACATAGACGGACGGGCCGGCGTAGACGACCGCGCCGCTGTCGTAATAGGCAGGCGCGGGCTCGTAGACCGCGCATCCGCCCAGGGTGGATGCCACGGCCAGCGTGAGAGCGATGCGGCTTGCGCGGCGGGTGAACAGGATCTTCATGGAGAAGATTATGGATCCTGCTCGGGCGAGGGGATGCGCCGGATTTGCCGGCGCTTACACAACTGCCCGGTTTCTCCCCATTTGGGCCGTTCCGCCATGATTGGTCACATCTGGGGGCGGCCGCTGTCGCGCGGCGGCGACGGAAAAGGGCCCACAAGGCGGTCGCTTGCCAGTCGGCGTTCCGGCTGCGCCGATGCCCGTGTCCGCTCGGCGCAGGCCGTTCCCACCGGCAGCTGGCGATAAGGCACTGATTGAGAACGATATTCTGGTGGGCCCCCCGAGAGTCGAACTCGGCACCAATGGATTATGAGTCCACTGCTCTAACCAGGCATGAGCTAGAGGCCCATTCCTGCCCGGCACGCGGCGTCCGGGACTGGAAGACCGGGATTATCGCATAGCACGCCGCGCATGAGCATGCCCCTCGGTTGCCGCCGGATGGGGCGATGGCTGCTTCCGGTGCCGGATGGTAATCTGGCTCCAAGGCATAAAAACAGCAACAACCCGGGAAGTTCTTCATGCGGCATCTTTTCTCGCGCATTACGCTGGCAGCGCTGATTCTGTGCGGTTCCTCTCCGGCCTGGGCCTTGTCGGTGACGCGGTTTTCCCCCGAAGGCATGATGGCCCGGGTCACCCGGGTGCTGGCCGATTTCGACATGCCCGCCGTGCCGTTGGGCGATGGGGCCGCGGCCGATCCATTCCTGATCGAATGCGACGACGGCGCTGTCCGGGGGGCGGGCCGCTGGACCGATCCGCAGCACTGGACCTATGTCTTCGATCGGCCGCTGGCCGGGGCCGTGTCGTGCCAGGCGCGGCCCAACCCAGCCTTCCGCGATCTGCAGGGCCAGCCGCTGGCCGGCGAGGCGCGCCGGTTTGCCACCGGTGGGCCGCGTGCCCGCCTGGTCCGGCCCTGGGGGCGCACCATTGCCGAGGACCAGGTCTTCGTGCTGCGCTTCAATGCCGTACCGGATACGCAATCGCTGCTGCAGCACAGTCGTTGCGAGGTCGAGGGCCTGGGCGAAGCCGTGCCGGTGCGCCTGATCACGGGCGTGGATCGCGCACGGATACTGGAAACGGTCTCCGGTCATGACGAGACGGACGACTGGGATGATGCCCGGATGCTGCAATGCAAGCGCCTGCTGCCCCCGGAGGCGCGAGTGCGGCTGGTGGTTGCACCCGGCGTGCGCTCCGTGGGCCGGGATGGCCAGGCGGGCATACCGTCCACGGCCGGGCTGTCCGAGGATTTTCAGGTCCGCACCGCCTTCAATGCCGTCATGAGCTGCACGCGCACCCATGCGCAGGCGCCGTGCTCGCCGTTGTTCCCGATACTCGTGGCCTTCTCCAGGCCCGTGCCCCGGGAATTGGCGGCGCACGTTGCACTGAACACCGCGAAGGGGCCGCTTGTGGCCCGGCAGTTCGGTCCGCAGGCCGAGGAGCCGCCGGGCGACACGGTCGAGACCCTGCAGTTCGATCCTCCCTTCGAGGAACGATCCACGCTCACGCTGACCTTGCCCGATGCATTGCGCGACGATATGGGGCTGCCGCTGGCCAACGCCGGCCGCTTTCCCCTGACGATCGAAATGGACGCCATGCCGCCGCTGGCGAAGTTTGCCTCCGGCGCGTTCGGTATTGTGGAGCGCTTCGCAGAAGGTGCGCCGGGCCAGGGCCGGCCCGCCCTGGCGCCACTGGCCCTGCGGCGCGTGGAGCCCCAGCTGCAGACCCGCGATCTCATCCTGTCCGCCGGACGGGCGCGTGATCACGTGATCACGGATGACGTCCAGGCCCTGCAGTGGTATGCCCGGGTCAGGAATCTCCAGGAAGGCTCGCTGACGGTGGGGCAATGGGCGGATCGGCTTGCGTTGCGCGCCCCGCGCGAGGCCCGCGAGGGCGAACCCCGCATCGACGTGCGCTCGCGCTCTGTGTTCGGCCCCGATGATGAGGTCCGGACGCTGACGCTGCCCGGTGTCCGGGATGCGGAAGGCCGGGATATCGAGATGGTCGGCATTCCCCTGGAGGAACCTGGCCTGCACGTGCTGGAAGTCGCCTCGCCCAGCCTTGGGGCAGCACTGCTGAAACGCAAGGGCGCCGTGGCGGCCGAGCAGGTCATGCATGTGCGTTCAGCCGTGCTGGTGACGAACCTGGCGGTCCACCTGAAGGCGGGGCGCGACGATACCCTGGTCTGGGTGACAACGCTGGACAAAGGCGAGCCGGTTTCCGGCGCGCTCGTGACGGTACTCGATTGCGACGGCCGGCGCCTGCTGGGCGGAGAAACCGATGCGCAGGGGCTATGGCACGCGGGTGCCCCCGTGCCCACGGACCGGTATTGCGAAGGCACGGAGCAATCGGGAGTGTTTGTCACTGCGCGCATTGCCGGCGATCATCCGCAGGCTCATGGCCAGGCGGATTTTTCCTTTGCCTGGTCGGGCTGGGACCGTGGAATCGAGCCCTGGCGTTTCAATGTGCCTGCCAGCCGGTCCCGGGATCCCGATCTGGTGGCCCATGCGGTACTGGACCGCACGCTGTTGCGGGTGGGTGAAACGGTTTCCATGAAGCTGTTCTTGCGCCGGCTGGATCGCGATGGCGTGAAGAATCCGCCCGCCGGCGGCCTGTCTGCGCAGGTCCGCCTGACGCATGATGGTTCGGGGGACACCGTCACCCTGCCGCTGGACTGGAAGACCAGTCCCAGCGGTGGCCAGTACGCCTTGCTCGACTACACGATCCCGCGCAATGCCCACCTGGGCACGTATTCGATCGAACTGCAGCCCCTGGCAGACACGCCCGACGACTGGATCCCCTGGCTGCATGCGGGCGATTTCAGGGTCGAGACCTTCAAGCTGCCCCTGTTGACGGGATCGCTGAAGATCGCGGGTGATGGCGCACAGGCAGCCGGGCCGCTGGTCGCACCGCAATCCGTACGGGCCGACCTGCAGCTGGCCTGGATTTCCGGCGGTCCCGCGCGTGATCTGCCCGTTACCCTCTCGGCGGTGGCGCGCCCCCTGGCGCCAGCGTTTGCGGGGTACGACGATTTCATCTTCGGCATGGAGGCATCCGCAGGGGATTGGAACCCGGAAGCCGGGGCGCCGGACTCCGCCGGTGCCGATGCCGGGGCTTCGGGAATGAGGCGGCTGATCCTGGACAGGAAACCGCTGCACCTGGACGCGCAGGGCGGGGCGCGGGTGGATCTGCCAGGCTTGCCGCCCCCGTCCGAACCCCAGTCCTGGCTGTTCGAGGCGTCTTTCACCGATCCCGCTGGCGAAATCCAGACGCTGGCCCAGACTGCGCAGGTCTGGCCATCGGCGGCGGTGGTCGGCCTGCGGACGGGCCGCTGGATGTCGCGTGGTGAAAAGTCCGGCGTCACGCTGCTGGCGCTGGACACTGCCGGGCGGCCACTGGCCGGCGTCCCGGTCCAGCTGGATGGGCGCGTGCGCACGACCTACAGCGTCCGCAAGCGCCTGGTGGGGGGCTTCTATGCCTACGATTCCCACGAGCAGCTTGCCTCCCTGGGGACGCTGTGCCAGGGAAGCACCGATGCGAAAGGCCAGTTGGAATGCCCGATCAGCCTGGATCGGGACGGGCGGATCGAGCTGCTCGCCCAGGCCTCGGACGCGCAGTCGCGCGTGTCACGGGCCTCGACCTCGATCTGGGTGTGGGGAGACGAAGCCTGGTTCGGCGAGGGGAACGACGACCGGATCGACGTGATTCCCGCCAAGACCGACTACAAGCCTGGTGAAACCGCGGAGTTCACCGTGCGCATGCCGTTTCGCCAGGCTCGCGCGCTGGTGGCCGTGGAGCGCGAGGGGGTGCTGGAAACGCACGTGGTCGAACTGGACGGCGACGAGCCCGTCGTGCGGCTGCCTGTGCGGGAAAGCTGGGGGCCGAATGTCTATGTCTCGGTACTGGCCGTGCGCGGCCGCATCCGCCGGGTGCCCTGGGCGTCGTTCTTCGATTGGGGCTGGCGGCATCCGCTGGACTGGATGGCGGCGCGGTCGGCCCAGGCCGCGGATGCTCCCGAGCCCACGGGCCTGGTGGATCTGGCCAAGCCGTCGTTCCGCTTCGGCCTGGCGGGCATCCGCGTCCAGAGCGAAGCCGATCGCCTGCGGGTCAAGGTCGAAGCCGACCGCGACACGTACCAGGTGCGCCAGCATGCCCGGGTGCGTATCCAGGCGACCCTGCCCGATGGTGCGCCGGCAGCGGGGGCCGGCGTGGCCTTTGCGGCCGTGGACGAGGCCTTGCTGGAACTGCGCGGCAACGCCAGCTGGGATCTGCTGGATGCCATGCGCGTGGAGCGAGACTATGGCGTGGAGACCGCGACGGCCCAGGGTGAGGTCGTCGGGCGCCGTCACTATGGCCGCAAGGCGGTGCCGGCGGGCGGGGGCGGTGGTTTCAATGCCACGCGGGAATTGTTCGATACGCGCCTGCTTTGGCGCGGCGACCTGACCCTGGATGACCAGGGCCGGGCCGAACTGGAAGTGCCGCTGAATGACTCCCTGACGCGTTTCCGGCTGGTGGCCGTGGTCGACCATGGCCAGGGGATGTTCGGTACGGGGTCCACCGGCATCACCAGCACCCAGGACCTGCAGGTGGTGTCGGGCCTGCCCCTGGTGGTGCGCGAGGGCGACCGCTATGAGGCGCGCGCGACCGTGCGCAACCGGACGGCGCTGCCCATGGCGCTGTCGTTGTCGGCCGACGTGGCGGGAGACGACGGGGCTGAACGGGCCCTGCCCGGGCAGGTGCTGCGGCTCGAACCCGGGGCCGCCCAGACGGTGGGTTGGCCGGTGACGGCGCCGGTGCTGTCCGGCCAGGCCGCGACTGGAACGTTGAAGTGGCGTTTCGAGGCGAGGACGACCACTGGCGAGGCAGTTTCCGACCGGATCGCGGTCGAGCAGACGCTGCTGCCTGCCGTCCCGGTCACGGTGCGCCAGGCCACCTTGCTGCAGGTACAGGATGGGGTGCCGCAGCGGGTGCCGGTGGAAGCGCCGGTGCAAGCGCTGGCGGGTGCAGGCGGTGTGCCGCGCGGCGGTGTCCTGGTCGCCCTGCAGTCCAGCCTGGCGGGGACCCTGCCGGGGGTGCGCGCCTGGCTGGATGCCTACCCTTATGCCTGTGTCGAGCAGCTCAGTGCCAAGGCGCTCGGGCGCCATGATCCCGTGGCATGGCGGGCATTGATGGAGCGCCTGCCCGACTACCGGACCGAGTCGGGGCTGCTGTCGTATTTTCCTGGCGGCCGGGGCAGCGTCGTGCTGACGGCGCACCTGCTGGAACTCGCCGAGCGGGCGCAGGATCGGACCTATGCCTTGCCGAACGGCGTGCGCGAGAGCATGCTGGCCGCCCTGCAGGATTATGTGTCCGGGCGTCTGACCGAGGACAGCTGGGCACCCGTGCGGGATGATTTCTGGCGCAAGCTGATCGCCGCCGATGCGCTGGCGCTGGCCGGTGCCTGGCAGCCCGGCATGCTCGACAGCTTTGCGCAGGAAGTCGACGATTGGCCGACGGCTGCCGTGGTGACCTGGCTGTCGATCCTGCGGCATGTGCCCGAGCTGGATGACCGCGAGTCCCTGTCGGCACGGGCCGAGGCCGTGTTGCGCGCGCGGCTGTCGCGGCATGGCGCCTCGCTGGTGCTGGCCGACGACACGGTGGATTCGGGTTGGTGGCTGATGAGCAATGCCGCCACCGCGCAGGCGCGCCTTCTCATGACCGTGCTGGACCGGCCCGGCTGGCGCGCGGATCTGCCGCGCCTGCTGACCGGTCTGCTGTCGATGCAGCGCGATGGGGCCTGGTCCACGACCGCGGCCAATGCGTTGGGCACCCTGGCCGTCGATCAGTTTGCCCGCAAGATGGAAACGCATGCGGGTGCAGGCGAAGTGCGCGTGACCCTGTCTCCGGGGGCGCTGGCTGTGCTGCCCTGGGCCGAAATGCCTGGGGGGGATGGCGTACGCCGTCAGTCCCTGGACTTGCCCTGGCCGCAGCAGGGCCGGGGCATCCTGGAAATCGTCCAGCAGGGCCAGGGCAGCGGCTGGGCCACGGTCGCGGCGCGTGCGGCAGTTCCCCAGACCCTGGCCGAGGACGCCGGGCTGCAGGTCGATCGTGCGGTGGTGCCGGTGTCCAGGGCGCGGCCGGACCGCTGGTCGGTGGGCGATGTCTATCGCGTGCGCCTGCGGATCCGGGCCCGGGAAACCCTGGCCTGGTCCGTGGTCAGCGATCCGGTGCCAGCGGGAGCATCCATTCTGGGCGGCGGCCTGGGCCGGGATTCCAGCCTGGCGATGGCGGGCGAGCGTCAGGAGGACTGGTGGAACCAGCCCAGTTTCGTCGAACGGGATGCCGGCGTCTTCCGGGCTTACTACGAGGTCATGGAACCGGGCGAGCGGACGCTGGAATACACGGTACGGTTGAACGTGCCGGGGGAATACCGGCTGCCGCCGACGCGCGCCGAGGCCCTGTATCAGCCGGATGTCTTCGGCAGCGTACCCAACGCGCCCTTGAGCGTGGAGCCTCTTCCCTGATGGATCCGGTGGCCGTTGCGAGCCAGTGCCTGCGGGTCTTGGTCTTGGCGCTGATCCTGGGGGCGCCGCTGCCCCGGGCCTGGGCGCAGGGACCGCAGGCCGCTTTTCCGCCGGACCATGCAGCGGTCCGGGCGGCCTGGCGTCCGTCGGACGTGCGCCTGCTGGCTTCGGACGGAAAGGAACTGCAGCGGCTGCGTACGGATTTTTCCAGCCGGCGCGGCGACTGGTTGCCCCTGGCAGATGTGTCGGCAGCCTTGCAGCGGGCCGTGGTGGCTTCCGAAGACAGGCGTTTCTACACGCATGGTGGCGTGGATTGGCTGGCGAGCGCCTCGGCAGCCTGGTCGTCCGCCTGGGGCATCGGAGCCCGGCGCGGCGCATCGACCCTGAGCATGCAGCTGGCGGCCTTCCTGGATCCCACGCTGCGGCGCGGCCCCGCAGGGCGCGGCATCCTGCAGAAGCTCGACCAGATGCAGGCGGCCATGGCGCTCGAATCCCGCTGGACCAAATCCGAGATTCTGGAGGCCTACCTGAACCTGGCGGCCTGGCGTGGCGAGCTGGTCGGAGTCGATGCGCTGTCCCGGGTCCTGTTCCAGAAGCACGCCTCGGGGTTGAATCTGCGCGAGGCAGCCCTGGCCGCCGTGCTCTTGCGCGGTCCGAATGCGCCGGTGCCGCTGCTGGTCCAGCGCAGTTGCGCCCTGATGCGCGAGTTGGGCCGGCCGGACGCATGCCACGGATTGCGGGGCTTCGTTCAGGCCGCCCTGTCGCGCGCCGGCGAGGCGCGTTTCGATGCGCCGGCGCTGGCGCCGCACTGGACACGGCTGCTGCGGGATGTCGGACTGGCGGATGCCCGGGGCGAGATCCATTCCACGCTGGATCGCGGCCTGCAGGAGGCGGCAGTACGCTCAGTGCGCCGGCGCCTGGGCGAATTGCGCGGCACGGGGGTCACCGACGCCGCCGTGGTGGTGCTCGATAACCGCAGCGGTGCCGTGCTGGCCTATGTGGGATCGTCGGGCGTGCTGTCCGAGGCTGCCCAGGTCGATCATGCGCGCGCCGTCCGCCAGGCGGGTTCGACCCTGAAGCCTTTCCTGTATGCCATGGCCCTGGATCAGCAGCGCCTGACGGCCGCGTCCCTGCTGGACGACAGCCCGGTCGGTCTGGATGGCGGCGGAGGGCTCTACGTGCCGGACAACTACGACCACCGATTCGGCGGCTGGGTCAGCGCGCGCACGGCACTGGCGTCTTCCCTGAACGTGCCGGCCGTGCGCACCCTGATGCTGGTGGGGCCCGATGCGCTGGCGGCCCGCCTGTCGGCCCTGGGCCTGCCGCTTGACCGCGGGGGAGACTATTACGGCTACAGTCTGGCGCTGGGATCGGCGGACGTGACGCTGCTGTCCCTGAGCAACGCCTACCGGGCACTGGCGCGCGGCGGTGATTACGCACCGGTGAACCTGAGCGCGCGCCCCGGGTCGGAAGCGCAGGGGGGAATCCGGCTGTATTCCCCCGAGGCCGCCTGGATCGTGGGCGACATGCTGGCCGACCGCGCCGCGCGCGCCAGGACCTTCGGCCTGGACAGTCCGCTGGCCACGCGGTTCTGGACGGCAGTGAAGACCGGCACCAGCCGCGACATGCGCGATAACTGGTGCGTGGGCTGGTCGATCGACTACACGGTGGGTGTGTGGGTGGGCAACAGCGCCGGGGCCAGCATGCGCGATGTTTCGGGCGTCAGCGGCGCCGGTCCCATCTGGCACGATGTGTTCGACTGGCTCTACCGCCGCCATGCCCCGCCGCAGCCGGCCCGTCCGCCGGGGGTCACTGGCCAGGCTGTGTCTTTCGCGGGGCTGGAGCCTGAACGCATCGAGTATTTCCTGGGAGATACGGCCCAGGCCCGTTTCGTGCCTCCGGACCTGGCCGCCGACCACGGCAGGCCGCGGATCGCCGAGCCCGTGGATGGCACGATCCTGGCCCTGGATCCGGACATTCCATGGGATCGCCAGCGCCTGCGCCTGCGGGCGGTCGACGCTCGTTCGCGGTCCGTGACGGACGCGCGCTGGTTCCTGGACGGCCAGCCCTATGGGCAGGGGCCGGGCATGGTGCCGGACTGGGCGCCCAGCCCCGGCACCCATGTGTTCGAACTGCGCAGCCCGCAGGGCACGGTGCTGGACCGATCCCGGGTCTTCGTCCGTGGAGGGCGCTTCGCTGTCGGGGAGGCCGTCCGGGACGTGGGCGCCGGCAGGCCCGGCGGGCCAGGGACGGGGAACCATCCTGATGCGCAGGGTAAACATTGATCACGGCAAAATATGCCATCATTGAATCCTGAAAGGACGAAAAGGAGCTTGGGTATGCGCAATTGGCATTCGGACGGCGGGCCGGGGGTGAAGTTGCTGGCGGGAGCAGTGCTGGCAGTCCTGGCCGGCTGCCAGGCCGTGCCAGGCCCCCAGGGCCCTGCGAACAAGGCGGCGGCCCCTTCCGCGGCAGCAACTGCGGCGCCGGCGCAGACGGCCGGCCCACGGCACGCCATCACCGAAAACCGCCAGGCCATGGATCTGCGCGTGTTCCTGGTCGACACCCGGTCACGGCCGGACTGGACACCGGTCGCCCTCAAGCCGTCCGGTGTGCTGTATGTGCGCCCGACGGCCATCATCGGGCGCGACGACCTGATCGGCATCCAGTCGGCGACCGATCAGAAGGGCGAAGGCATCCTGGTCCTGATCCTCAGCGACGAGGGCCTGCGCAAGATGCATGAAGCCACGGCGGCGAATCCCGGCCTGCGCCTGGCCCTGGTCGTGGGGCACACCATGCTGGCCGCGCCGGGCTATGCCGCTCCGGTCAGCCAGCAGCAGCTCGCTTTCGCCGTGGGTTCGGCGCGCAATGCCGAACTCGCTGCCCGCTCGGTCGCCGGTGTGGAATCCGCGCCATCCGCCGGAGGATTCTGAAGCACGCAGGGCATCGTTGCTGCGCGTTGTTTTTTCGACGCGCGCTGCGGGAGGCCGCGTTTTTTTCTTGCAGCGATGATGTCTGATCGGTGAAAATCTACGCATTGCGTATATAGGAGCCGAAGATGGCGATTTCCCAGCAAGTCTTCCTGCGCGACGCGATGCGCCGCCTGAACCTGACCCGCGATGTATTCGCGGCTCGCATCGGCGTCAAGCGCCGCGCCCTGGACACGTGGCTGCTGCCGGAAGGCTCCCAGGAAGCGCGCACCATGCCGGAGGTCGTCTCGCGTTTCGTCACCGAGATCGTGGAAAACGCTGCGCTGATGCAAAAATATGCGCAAAGCGCACAATCCGGTCCGTTGCGCGACCGCATCGCCATCGACAACAAGCATCAGCTCCTGTCCGTGGATCAGTTCACACGCGAGTCGGTCGAGGAACTGTTTCGCGTGGCCGACCTGATGCAGCCCATCGCCCGGCGGCGCAAGGTCTCCCGCGTTCTAGAGGGCGCGGTGCTGGGCAATCTGTTCTTCGAGGCCAGTACCCGTACGCGGGTCAGCTTCGGCGCGGCTTTCTGCCGCCTGGGCGGCTCGGTGTGCGACACCACCGGCTTCACCTTCTCGTCCATGGCCAAGGGGGAGTCCATCTACGACACCAGCCGCGTGATGAGCGGCTATGTGGATGCCATGGTGATCCGGCACCCCGAACAGGGTTCCGTGGCCGAGTTCGCCGCCGCGACCAATATCCCGGTGGTCAACGGCGGCGATGGCGCGGGCGAGCATCCCAGCCAGGCGCTGCTGGACCTCTACACCATCCTCACGGAATTCTCACGGCTGGGAAAACTGCTCGACGGCGCGCACATCGTCATGGCCGGCGACCTGAAATACGGGCGCACGGTGCATTCGCTGATCAAGCTGCTGGCGCTGTATCGCGGCATGAAGTTCACCCTGGTGTCTCCACCGGGCCTGGAGATGCCGGAACACCTGCTGGACCAGGCCAGCCGCAATGGCCACGTCATCGAGCAGACCCACGATCTGGCCGCCGGCCTGAAGGGTGCGGACGTGGTCTATGCCACGCGGGTACAGAAGGAACGCTTCTCGGGTGAAAACCTGGAAGGCTATTCGGCCGACTTCCAGGTCAACCGCGCCATCGTGGACGCCTGCTGCGGCCCGGACACCATTGTCATGCACCCCTTGCCGCGCGACAGCCGCGAGGGCGCCAACGATCTCAGCACCGACCTGAACCACGATCCGCGTCTGGCGATCTTCCGCCAGACGGACAATGGCATCCCGGTGCGCATGGCGATCTTCGCCGTGCTGCTGGGCGTCGAGGGGCTGGTGCAGCATTCGCTGCGTGACGTGACCTGGACGCCGCCGTCCCATATCGGCCCGGACGACAGCGTCTTTCACGGGATCGATTGAAGGGGATGTTCTTTCGCCTCGCGGCCAGCGAGGCGCCCCCGTGCGGCAGGGGCCGGGTGGCCCCGCAAGAGGTATTCAGCGCCCGGCGCCGTCCGCGCGCATGCCCCCCAGCGCCGCGACCAGGTCGTCCAGCATGCGCGCCAGTTCGCCCGTCATCAGGGCAAAGTCGGCCTCGAACTGCTCGGCCTCGTTGGCGGCCTGGGCATCCTGGTGTTCCTTCAGCACGTCCAGGGGCGCGACGCGCTTGATGTCCAGGTTGTCGGTCAGCACGAAGGAAACCCGGTCGTTCCATGTCATGGCCAGGCGCGTGCATTGCTTGCCGGCCTGGATGTGGCGGCGGACCTCGTCCAATTCGACCGTCTGGCGCACATAGCGCACGGTGGCGCGCGATTCGCCGGTGGAGCGCAGCTCCGTGTCCTGGTCGATGGTGAAGCCGGCGGGCGCTTCGTCCTCGGACAGCCACAGCGTCATGGCGGCGGCCGGCGACATTTCCACGTGCAGCGGCACGATGGGGAAGGGCGTCAGCGTCTTGGCCAGCAGGCCCAGCACTTCGTCGCTGCGCGCGGTGGCGGCGGCATCGATGGCCACCCAGCGGTTCACGGTGTCGATCCAGACTCGGGTGTCATGGGCGATGACGAAGGCGCGAGGCAGCAGCTCCATCGTCATCTGTTCCTTAATTTCCTTCATCTGCTTGCGGCCGGGCTTGTAGCCTTGCTGCTCTTCGATCTGCAGCGCGCGTGCGCGGCTGGCCTGGTTGACGACCGTGGCCGGCAGCAGCTTCTTTTCCGTCTGCAGGCGCAGCAGGAGCTGGCCGTGCTGCCCGTAGACCAGGCCGCTGTCCTCGCGCGGGGGCATCCATCCCGATACCTGGCTGTCCTGGCTGCCGCCGGGCTGGAAGGCGAGCGGCTCCAGGGCCGCTTCGAGGTCGGCGGGGTTCAGGGAGGCGTTGGGGGCGAGGCGATAGATTTTGAGATTCTTGAACCACATGGTCTTTACGGCGGGCCGGCGGGCGGCGGTGAAAACGGGCCTTGATTGTACGCGGTAAAAATCGGCGCGGCCGCGCCGGACGCAGCCGGTTCCGAAGGGGGGCCTATGGCTTCAGCGCCCGTGCCCACTCCTTCAGCCCCGGATGGCGGCGGTCCTTGTCCGACAGGATAGGATCGCGGATCGGCCAGGGGATCGCCAGATCCGGGCAGTCCCAGGCCAGGCCGTCCTCGTCGGCCGGATCGTAGTATTCCGTGCACTTGTACTGGAAGAGCGCGGTGTCGCTGAGAACGCAGAATCCGTGAGCGTAGCCGGGCGGAATCCAGATCTGGCGGTGGTTGTCGGCCGACAGCTCGACCGCCACATGCCGGCCGAACGTGGCGGAATGGGGATCGATATCCACGGCTACATCGAAAACGGTGCCTTCGATCACCTGCACCAGCTTGCCCTGGGGCCGGGTACGCTGGAAGTGCAGCCCGCGCAGCACGCCGCACGCGGAGCGAGAGACGTTGTCCTGGACAAAGACCGGCTCGATCCCGGCTTCCTCGCGGTAGCGGCGGGCGCTGAACGATTCCAGGAAGAAACCGCGCGCGTCACTGAAGACCCGGGGCTCGATCAGGCGCACGCCGGGCAGGGCGGTGTCGATGACTTTCATCGTCCGCTGTCCTCGTGGGCCAGGGCCAGCAGGTATTGCCCGTAGTCCGTCTTGGCCAGTCGCATGCCGCGTTCTTCCAGCCCGGCGCGGTCCAGCCAGCCGTTGTGAAAGGCGATTTCTTCCAGGCAGGCAACTTTCTGCCCCTGGCGGCGCTCGATGGTCTGCACGTAGGTGCCGGCGTCCAGCAGGCTTTCGTGCGTGCCGGTGTCCAGCCAGGCAAACCCCCGACCCAGGATCCTGACGTGCAGATCGCCGCGCCGCAGGTAGGCGTTGTTCACATCGGTGATTTCCAGTTCGCCGCGTGCCGAGGGCCGCACCCCGCGTGCGATGTCCACCACGTCATTGTCGTAGAAGTACAGGCCGGTGACGGCATAGGAAGACTTGGGCCTGGCGGGTTTTTCCTCGATCGATACGGCGCGGCCGGTTGTGTCGAATTCCACCACGCCGAAGCGTTGCGGGTCCGCGACCCGGTAGCCGAAAAGAGTGGCTCCGGAGACCCGCTGAGCGGCTTCGCGCAGCATGCCGCTGAATCCGTAGCCGTAGAAGATATTGTCTCCCAGCACCAGACAGACCCGGTCGCTGCCGATGAAATCCGCGCCGATCAGGAAGGCCTGCGCCAGGCCATCGGGCGAGGGCTGTTCGGCATAGGACAGGTCGATGCCGAAATCCGAGCCATCGCCCAGCAGGCGCCGGAATCCCGGCAGGTCGTCGGGCGTCGAGATCACCAGCACGTCGCGGATGCCGGCCAGCATCAGCACCGACAGCGGGTAGTAGATCATGGGCTTGTCGTAGATGGGCAGCATCTGCTTGGACACGCCGCGCGTGATGGGATGCAGCCGGGTGCCGGAGCCGCCGGCGAGAATGATGCCTTTCATGGGGCGTCTGGAGAGAACTGGACCAGCCGCCAGTGTAGCGGGGAACGGCGTGTGGCGATGCGGGGATTTGACGTCGATTTCCGGGCGGATCGCCCGGGTAAAATGCAGGACGCGCCGTGCTGGCCGGCAGCCGGGCAAAGATCGAAAGGAAGACGCAATGTGCGGTTTGGTGGGGTTTCTGGGGGGCGGCCGCGGGCGGGACGCGCGTGAAACCGCAGCCATCCTGGAGCGCATGGCCGACGCCATCGTGTCGCGGGGGCCGGACGACGCCGGCATCTGGTCCGACGGTGCGGCAGCCATCGGGCTGGCCCATCGGCGCCTGTCCATCCTCGACCTGTCGGCGGCGGGCCACCAGCCCATGGCAGGGCCATCGGGGCGTCACGTCATCGTCTTCAATGGTGAAATCTACAACCATCTGGACCTGCGCCGCGAACTCGAGCAGTCCGGCCTGGCACCGGGCGGCGGCCAGGGCTGGCGCGGGCATTCGGATACCGAGACGCTGCTGGCGGGTTTCGCGGCGTGGGGCATCCGGGCCACGGTGCAGCGCTGCATCGGCATGTTCGCCTTCGCCGTCTGGGATACCCAGGCGCGCGTCCTGACTCTGGGTCGGGACCGCCTGGGCGAGAAGCCCCTGTACTACGGCTGGCAGGGCGCCGGCGACGCGGCCTGTTTCCTGTTCGGTTCCGATCTCAAGGCGCTGCGGGCCCATCCGCTTTGCGCGGCGGAAGTCGATCGCGATGCCCTGTGCCTGCTGATGCGGCACAACTACATCCCGGCGCCTCATTCCATCTACTGCGGCATTTCCAAACTGCCTGCGGGCTGCCTGCTGACCGTGTCCCTGGAACAGCGCGCGCCACGGGTGGATGCCTACTGGTCGCTGGCCGAGACCGCCGTGTCCGGTGTCCGCGAACCGTTCACCGGTTCCGATCCGGAAGCCATCGATGCGCTGGAAGACCTGCTGAAGTCCGCTGTGCGCCAGCAGATGCTGGCCGACGTGCCGCTGGGCGCCTTCTTGTCCGGGGGCATCGATTCTTCGGCCGTGGTGGCGTTGATGCAGGCCCAGTCCGAGCGGCCGGTCAAGACCTTTTCCATCGGGTTCCACGAGCCGGGCTACAACGAGGCCGAACACGCCCTGGCGGTCGCCCGGCACCTGGGCGCCGACCATACCGAACTGTATGTCACGCCACAGGAAGCGCAGGATGTGATTCCCCTGCTGCCTGACCTGTACAGCGAACCCTTTGCCGATGCCTCGCAGATCCCGACCTTCCTGGTGTCGCAGCTGGCGCGCCGGCACGTCACCGTTTCTCTGTCGGGCGATGCGGGCGATGAGCTGTTCGCCGGCTACGGCCGCTATCTGCGCAACAGCCGGCACTGGGACCGGATCGCCCGCGTGCCGCTCGGTCTGCGCAAGCTGGCTGCTGGCGGCATCCGTGCGCTGCCGCCCGGGGCCTGGAATACCATGCTCGGGCCGCTGAGTCCCGTGCTGCCCGGCTCGTTGGGCGCGGCGCCCGTCGGCGAGAAGCTGCATCAGGGCGCCCGCAAGCTGTCCGCCAGGCGCATCGACGACCTCTACCTGCAATCGATTTCCCGCTGGGAGCCGGAAGGCCTGGTGATCGGCGGACGCGAGCCTCAGACCTGCCTGCGCGGCCGGCCGCTGCCGCTCGAAGGGCTGGATGATGTGCAGCGCCTGATGGCCCTGGATGCCCTCGTCTATCTGCCTGACGACATCCTGGTGAAGGTCGACCGGGCCGCCATGGGGGTGTCCCTGGAAAGCCGGGTGCCGTTCCTGGATCACCGCGTGGTGGAATTCGCCTGGCGGATTCCGCAGTCCATGAAATTGCGCGACGGCGCCACCAAGTGGATCCTGCGGCAGGTGCTGTACCGGCATGTACCCCGCGAGCTGATCGAACGTCCCAAAAAAGGGTTCAGCGTGCCCGTCGGCCACTGGCTGCGCGGCCCGTTGCGGGATTGGGCCGAGAGCCTGCTGGACGAATCGCGTCTACGCCGGGAAGGCTTCTTCGACCCGGCGCCGATCCGGCGGACCTGGGCGGAACACCTGTCCGGACGCCGCAATGCGCAATACCCCCTGTGGGGCGTGCTGATGTTCCAGGCCTGGCTCGAGAAACAACCGGAAAGCCGATAGGCCGGGATGCCGACGGCCGGGAATGCCCGTTCCGGAGCTTCCGGGCAAAAAAACGGCCCGGACGAGGCCGGGCCGGGAGGGGCGACCGCCCGTGCACACGAAAAGGAGCTCGCGGGGGGCACGGACGACGGCAGCCGTTGGTGGGAGCGTCCGGGCGGACAAGGGGGGAACGAGGCGCCCGGACGACCATCGGCGTGCATTGCCATTCTAAAGTGGGGTGCCTGACGGTACTCTGAAAAGCCCTAGGACGCGTTCAGGTCGTTGTGCCGGGTTTCCTTGACGAAAAGCATGCCCACGATCAGCGTCATCGCGCACACCAGGATCGGATACCACAGGCCGTCGTACATGTTGCCGGTCGTGGCCACCGTTGCAAAGGCCACGGGGGGAAGGAAGCCGCCGAACCAGCCGTTGCCGATGTGGTAGGGCACGCTCATGGACGTGTAACGGATGCGCGTGGGGAACATCTCCACCAGCATGGCGGCGATCGGCCCGTAGACCATGGTGACCTGCAGCACCAGGAAGAACAGCAGCAACAGCACCATGGTGAAGTTGATCTGGGATGGATCGGCATAGGCGGGATAGCCGTGGCTGCGCACCGCCTGGCGCAGTTCTTCCTGCAGCGAGGCATTGCGGCTGGCGAATTCGGCGCGCGGCAGCGCAGTGCCGTCGAAGGAATCGATGCGCTGGTCGCCCACCAGGGCATAGGCCGTGGTGCCTTTTGGGGCAGGCTGGTTGATGTAATGGACCGAATGACTGGCCATGAAGGCCTTGAGCAGGTCGCAGGCGCTGGTGAAGGAGGCGATGCCCACCGGATTGAATTGCAGCGAACAGTCGGCTGGGTCGGCCACGACGTAGACGGGCGCCTGGCTCTGGGCGCGTTCCAGGGCCGGATTGGCGTAGTGGGTCAGGCCCTTGAATACGGGGAAATAGGTCAGGGCGGCGATCAGGCAGCCCGCCATGATGATGGGTTTGCGTCCGATCCGGTCCGACAGGGCGCCGAACACCAGGAAAAAGGGGCAGGCCAGCAGCAGGGCCAGCGCCACCAGGATGTTGGCGATGTTGGCGTCCACGCCCAGCGTTTCAGTCAGGAAATACAGGGCGTAGAACTGGCCTGTGTACCAGACCACGGCCTGGCCGGCCGTCAGGCCGATCAGGGCCAGCAGGATCAGGCGCAGGTTGCGCCACTGTCCGAATGCTTCCTTGATGGGTGCGCGTGAGACCAGGCCTTCGCTCTTCATGCGTGTGAAGGCGGGGGATTCGTGCAGGCGCAGGCGGATCCAGACCGAGATCACCAGCAGCAGCACGGAAATCAGGAAAGGCACCCGCCAGCCCCAGGCGTCGAAGGCTTCCTGGCCCAGCGTGGCGCGGGTCCCCAGGACCACGACCAGCGACAGGAACATGCCGGTGGTGGCCGTGGTCTGGATCCAGCTGGTGAAGAAACCGCGCCGGCCTGGCGGAGCGTGTTCGGCCACGTAGACCGCCGCGCCGCCGTATTCGCCGCCCAGGGCCAGGCCCTGCAGCAGGCGCAGCACCAGCAGGATCATGGGGGCTGCCGTGCCGATCGAGGCCGACGAGGGCAGCACGCCCACCAGGAAGGTGGACAGGCCCATGATCAGGATCGAGACCACGAAGGCGTACTTGCGCCCGACCATGTCGCCCAGACGGCCGAACACCAGGGCGCCAAAGGGACGCACGGCAAAGCCGGCCGCAAAGGTCAGCAGGGCGAAGATGAAGCCTGCCGTGGGATTCAGGCCGGAAAAGAAATGCTGGGCGATGACAGCCGCCAGGGAACCGTAGACGTAGAAGTCGTACCATTCGAAGACGGTTCCCATCGAGGACGCCAGGATGACGCGGCGTTCCTCGTGGGTCATGGGGCGGTTCGCTTCGTGCATGGCATCGTGCGGCATGGGTCGGGCTCGGTTCATGTGCGGGTCCTGGGCATGTCGTCGCGGGGAAATGAAACACGCAGCCGGGTGCCGGCGCTGAGCGGGTCGCGGTGATTGCCGGGCGGCAGGAAAGCGATGGTGGCATGGTGGTGCTCGGCGACCTCGCGCACGATCGCCAGGCCCAGGCCGCTGCCTTCGGCGCCATGGCCGAGGATCCGGTAGAAACGGTCGAAGACCCGGGATTGCTCTTCGGGCGGGATGCCGGGACCGGAGTCCTGGACCTCGAGGCAGACCCGGTCGCCCTCGGGCATGGCGCGCACCGTGACACGGCCGCCCTGGGGCGTGTAGAGCAGGGCATTGTCGATCAGGTTGTTCAGCAGCTCGCGGATCATGACCGCGTTGCCGAAGACCGGCAAGGGTTCGCCGGGCGATTCGAAACCCAGGTCGATGCGGCGTTCCAGGGCAGTCTCCACCCATTCCAGGGTGCAGGTCTCCGCCAGGGGCAGCAGGTCCAGCAGTTCGGTGGTGCGCGGCTGGGTCGGGTCGATGGATTCGGCCCGTGCCAGCAGCAGCAGCTGGTTCACCAGCCGGGTGGCTCGCTGGGATCCGGTGATCAGTTGCTGCAGGCTGGCGCGCATGCGTGCAGGCTCCTGCTCTCGCAGCGCGAGTTCGCATTGCGTGCGGATGCCTGCCAGCGGGGTCTTCAGCTGGTGGGCCGCATTTGCGACGAAGCGCCGCTGGGATTCGATGGAGTCGGACAGGCGCTGCAGCACGTTGTTCATCGAGGCGATCAGCGGCACGATTTCCGCCGGCGCCAGGTCGTCGCGCAGGGGCGACAGGTCGTTGGGCTTGCGCCGCCGCATGTGCTCCTGGAGCATGCTGAGGGGCTCCAGGCCCTGGGTCAGGCCCAGTCCGGCCAGCATGGCAGCCAGCGGCAGGATGATGAGCTGCGGCGTCAGCATGCCGGTCAGGATTTCCTGTTGCAGGGTGGCGCGCGCTTCGGCCGGTTCGGCCACTACGGTGAGGAAGCCGGTGCCGTCCCGGTCGCGCCCGCCCCAGACATAGGCAATGCGGATGGGCTGGTGGTTCAGGGATGCATTGCGGAAGCGGATCTGGTCGATGTCGTAGCCCCAGTTTTCCGGTATGGGTATGCTGGGATCTCCCGCCAGCAGGTGGCCGTTGGCGTCCAGGATCTGCCAGCTGGTGGCTGATTCGTCCGCGCTGCCTGCCAGCACCGTGCGGGCCGACTCGGACAGGGCCACTCCGGTGGCCAGGCGCTGCTGCTCGATTTCGTGACGCAGCAGGCGCAGATGGCTCGACAGCGTCCGGTCGTAGGGCGAGTTGGCGATGTTCAGGGAAATGAAATAGGTGATGACGATGCCGATCGACCACAGGACGAACAGCGGCACGATCATCCACAGGAGGATGCGGCCCAGGAGGGTCGCATGCCGGCGGGGTCTGCGCGGTACCGAGTCGGCGAACATGTCGGGGCGCGCCGTCAGTCGACGGCCGCCGTGTCCGCCGGCACGGCGCGGTTGTCGGGCTCCAGGCAGTACCCCAGGCCGCGTACGGTCAGGATGTGGACGCCGGCCGGTTCGATCTTCTTGCGCAGCCGGTGGATGTAGACCTCGATGGCATTGGTGGTGACTTCTTCGCCCCATTCGCACAGCAGGTCGACGAGCTGGTGCTTGCTGATCATGCGGCCGCTGCGCGACAGGAAGATTTCCAGCAGGCTGGTCTCGCGGGCGGACAGTTCGACGGCGGCGTCGTCGATGGTGGCCACGCGCCCGTTCAGGTCGAAGGCGAGGCGCCCGTGGCGCAGGACGGATGCGCGTGCGCCGCCGTGGCGGCGGATCAGTGCGCGCACGCGGGCTTCGAGTTCGCTGAGGGCGAAGGGTTTGGACATGTAGTCGTCGGCGCCCAGGTCCAGGCCTTCGACGCGCTGCTCGACGGAGTCGGCCGCCGTCAGGATCAGGACCGGCAGGGGCGTGCCTCGCTGGCGCAGCTTGCGCAGCACGGACAGGCCGTCCAGGCGCGGCAGGCCCAGATCAAGGATCAGCAGATCGAAGGCCTGCAACTGCAGCGCGGAATCGGCGCTGGATCCATCGTTGACGACGTCCACGGCATAGCCTTCGTAGCGCAGCGATCGGGACAACCCGTCCGCGAGAATGCTGTCGTCCTCGGCAATCAGGATACGCATGGCGGAAATGACATCCAGGGGGAGGCGGGCGCTGAAATGGCCCAGGGTGCATTCATTTTGGCACGCGCGGCTGCGCCGGGTCATTAGGGTAAACGATGGGGCTTGCGGCACGGCGGCGGCCCCCGGCGCCCGGTTCCATCGTTTTGCCCGGGATCGAATTGCTACATCTGTATTTTCATACAGTATAATTTAATGCCATAATTTCCCGAACCCCGCCGCAGGCGGACCCGGCCCCCCCCCAGGCCGCGGTTCCTGCGGCTTGTCACTCAAGATAGGAATTCCCTCATGGATGAACGCTCCGGCAAGGCCAACCCCGAACGCGCCAAGGCGCTGGCCGCCGCGCTGTCGCAGATCGAAAAGCAGTTCGGCAAGGGCTCCATCATGCGCTACGGCGACAACCAGGTCGAACACGACATCCAGGTCGTGTCCACCGGTTCCCTGGGGCTGGACATCGCCCTGGGTGTCGGGGGGCTGCCGCGCGGACGCGTGATCGAAGTCTATGGCCCCGAATCCTCCGGCAAGACCACGCTCACCCTGCAGGTCATCGCCGAAATGCAGAAGATCGGCGGCACCTGCGCCTTCGTCGATGCCGAGCACGCACTGGACGTCCAGTACGCCGCGCGCCTGGGCGTCAATCTCGAAGACCTGCTGATCTCGCAGCCCGATACCGGCGAGCAGGCCCTGGAAATCACCGATGCCCTGGTGCGTTCGGGGTCGGTCGACCTGATCGTCATCGACTCGGTCGCCGCGCTGGTGCCCAAGGCCGAAATCGAAGGCGACATGGGCGATTCCCTGCCCGGCCTGCAGGCCCGCCTGATGAGCCAGGCGCTGCGCAAGCTCACCGCCACGATCAAGCGTGCCAACTGCATGGTGATCTTCATCAACCAGATCCGCATGAAGATCGGGGTCATGTTCGGCAACCCCGAGACCACCACGGGCGGCAACGCACTCAAGTTCTATTCCTCGGTACGCCTCGACATCCGCCGCATCGGTTCGATCAAGAAGGGCGACGAGGTCGTCGGCAACGAGACCCGCGTCAAGATCGTCAAGAACAAGGTCGCCCCGCCGTTCAAGCAGGTAGAGTTCGACATCATGTACGGTGCAGGCATTTCCCGCGAGGGCGAGATCATCGACCTGGGTGTCCAGGCAGGCCTGATCGACAAGTCCGGCGCCTGGTACAGCTACAACGGCGAGCGCATCGGCCAGGGCAAGGACAACGTCCGCGACTACCTCAAGGAACACCCGGACATGGCCTTCGAGATCGAGAATCGGGTTCGCGAGCATCTGGGAATCGCACCCCGGGCAATGCCCACGGCCGCCGCCGCCGATGGGGAATGACCCCGACGGGTTCGATTCGCCGCCCGGCGGCGGTGATTCATCCAGGCGTGGAAACGGCCCCAGCCTGAAGGCCCGGGCCGTGGCCTACCTTTCCCGGCGGGAACACTCCCGCCAGGAACTGCGCCGCAAGCTTTCCAACTGGTGCGACGATCCCGATGCCATCGAGGCCGTGCTCGATGAACTGGCGCGCGAGCACTGGCAGTCCGATCAGCGCTATGCCCAGTCCTACGCCCACCGGGCGGCCGCCCGCCAGGGCACCCAGCGCATCCTTGGCGCCTTGCGCCAGCAGGGGCTGGCCGATGGCGACCTGGCCGAATTGCGCGACACCCTGCGCGCCACCGAGATGGATCGCGCGCGGGCCGTCTGGCAGCGCAAGTTCGGCCAGCCGCCCGCCGATCCCCGCGAATACGCACGGCAATACCGCTTCATGGCAGGGCGGGGTTTTTCCGCCGATTGCATCCGGCGCCTGCTGGGCGCGCGGGCAGATGACGGCCTTGGTTGATCAGTCCGAATCCGCAGCCCGGATGCCGGGCAGGGTCTCGAAGCTGGTGCGCCGGGCCTGGTCCAGGAAAGCCCGTATATAGGCAGTATCCGCGTCCTCGGCACGGACGCCGGCTTGCAGCGTGCGCCAGATTCCGGTGCCCAGCCGGCAGATCCGCAATCCCGGCAGGTTCTTGTATTCGTCCAGTGCCCAGCTGGGCAGGGCTGCCACGCCTCGGCCGCTGGCGACCAGTTGCACGATCATGGGAGTCAGCTCGGCCGTGCGCACGGCCGCCGGTTCCACGCCGGCGGGATCCAGGAAAGCCGTATAGATGTCCAGCCGGGCCCGATCGACCGGATAAGTGATCAGGATCTGGTCGGCCAGATCCTCCGGCAGGATCCGGCCGGTCAGGCCCAGTGGGCCATGGCTTGAAACCGCCAGCACCAGCTCGTAGGAGAACAGGGACGCATAGTCCACTGCTTCCAGCGGCTCGGGGTCGGAAGTGATCACCACATCCAGGTCGCCGCGCGCCAGGGCGGGCAGGGGGGCGAAGGAAAACGCTGCCGTCAGGTCCAGCGAGACTTCCGGCCAGTCCTTGCGAAATGCATCCAGCGTCGGCATCAGCCATTGGAAGCAGGAATGGCAGTCGATGGCCACGTGCAGGCGGCCGGCCCGGCCCGCCGCCAGGCGGCGCAGTTCCTGTTCCGCGGCGCGTACGCGGGGCAGCACGTCCTCGGCCAGCGCCACCAGCCGCAGGCCCGCCGTCGTCAGGCGGGCGGGGCGGGTCCGCCGGTTCAACAGTGCCGTCTTCAGGCGGACTTCCAGATCGCGCAACTGGTGCGACAGGGCCGACTGGGTCAGGTGCAGGCGCTCGGCGGCTTCCTGCAGGCTGCCGCCGTCACGGATGGCCAGCAGGGTTTCCAGATGGCGCAGCTCTATCATGAATTTACCTCATGTTATGGGTGTCGTATTTGATTTTTTATTTTGATTCCTGCCAGGCAGAATATCGTTCATTGAATAATTTTAATGTTACATGGATTAATTAATGAAGACCATTCATAATTTGGGCTTTCCCCGGATCGGCGCCGCCCGCGAACTGAAGCGGGCCCAGGAATCCTATTGGGCGGGCAAGACTGGCCTGGATGACCTGCTGGCCACGGGCCGCGACCTGCGGGCCCGCCACTGGAACATCCAGGCCCGGGCCGGAGCGCAATGGGTGCCGGTCGGCGATTTTGCCTGGTACGACCATATTCTGGAATGGACCACGTTGCTGGGGGCCGTGCCGGCGCGTTTCGGGCAGGCGGACGACGCCCCGGTCGGCCTGGACACGCTGTTTCGCATGGCGCGCGGCCGCGCGCCGTCGGGCACGCCGGCGGCTGCCTGCGAAATGACCAAGTGGTTCGATACCAACTACCACTATATCGTTCCCGAACTCCACCCTGGCCAGACCTACCGCATCGCCCGCGAATCCCTGTTCGAGCAGGTGGCCGAGGCCCAGGCGCTCGGTCACCGTGCCCGCCCCGTGGTGCCGGGGCCGCTGACCTGGCTCTGGCTGGGCAAAGGCGATGCCTACACCGCCGGTGCCGGAGACACGGCCAAGCTGGACTTGCTGCCCGGCCTGCTGGATGTCTACGAGCAGGTGCTGCGGAGGCTGGCCTCCCAGGGCGTGGACTGGGTGCAGATCGACGAGCCCATCCTGGTGCTGGATCTGCCCCAGGCCTGGCGCGAAGCGCTGGCAGGTGTCTATGGCCGCCTGGCGTCGCAGGGCCCGAACGTATTGCTGGCGACGTACTTCGGCGGCGTCGGGCACAATCTGGACGTCGTCGGTGCCTTGCCGGTGCAGGGCCTGCACGTGGATCTGGTGCGCGCACCGGATCAGCTGGCATCGGTGCTGGCCACGCTGCGTGATGGCCAGGCGCTTTCCCTGGGCGTGATCGACGGGCGCAACGTCTGGCGTGCCGATCTGGATCGTATCCATGAGCAGGTCCGCGAGGCGGCGGCGCGCCTGGGCGACCGTCTGTGGCTGGCACCTTCGTGTTCGCTTCTGCACGTGCCCATCGACCTGGGTCTGGAATCCGGCCTGGACAACGAATTGCGCAGCTGGCTGTCCTTTGCCGTGCAGAAACTCGACGAGTTGCGCCTGTTGCGGGTCTTGGTGGATGGCGAGGCTGATGGCGCCGACCTGCAGGCCCTGGCGGCCGCCCGCCGGGCAGTGCTCGATCGTGCCGCCTCCAGCCGGATCCATCGCCGGGACGTGGCCGAACGCCTGGCCGCCTCGGTGTCGGTGCGCCGCGACCGCGCGCCGTTCGCCCAGCGCATTGCCGATCAGCAGGCACGCCTGGGCCTGCCGCGCTATCCCACGACCACCATCGGCTCTTTTCCCCAGACGCCGGAAATCCGTGCATTGCGCCGCGACTGGCGTGCCGGAGCGCTGGGGGATGCCGCCTATGAAAAAGCGATCCGGGAGGAAATCGAGCGCGTGGTCCGCTTCCAGGAGGAAATCGGACTGGATGTGCTGGTTCACGGCGAACCCGAGCGCAACGACATGGTGGAATACTTCGGCGAACTGCTGGCCGGCTTTGCCTTCACAGCCTATGGCTGGGTGCAGAGCTACGGTTCGCGTTGCGTCAAGCCGCCCCTGATCTACGGCGACGTGGCCCGCCTGGCGCCCATGACGGTGGGCTGGTCGGCCTACGCGCAGTCCCTGACGGACAAGCCGGTCAAGGGCATGCTCACCGGTCCCGTGACGATCCTGCAATGGTCCTTCGTGCGTGACGATCAGCCGCGCGAGCAGACCTGCCGCCAGATCGCACTGGCCCTGCGCGACGAGGTCCAGGACCTGGAGCAGGCCGGTGTGACCGTGATCCAGATCGACGAGCCGGCCTTCCGCGAAGGCCTGCCGCTGCGGCGCGGCGACTGGGCAGCCTACCTGGACTGGGCGGTGGACTGCTTCCGCCTGACGACCAGCGGGGTGCGCGACGACACGCAGATCCACACGCACATGTGCTATTCGGAGTTCAACGACATCATCGAATCGATCGCGGCGATGGATGCGGACGTGATCACCATCGAGACCTCGCGCTCGAACATGGATCTGCTGGGCGCGTTCGAGGCCTTCGCCTACCCGAACGACATCGGACCCGGGGTCTATGACATTCATTCGCCGAATGTCCCGCGCGAGGAGTGGATGGTGGATCTGGTACGGCATGCCGCCCGGCGCCTGCCCGCCGAACGGCTCTGGGTGAATCCGGATTGTGGCCTGAAGACGCGTGGATGGCCGGAAACCCGCGCGGCGCTGCAGGCCATGGTGCAGGCGGCCCGCATGCTGCGCGAAGCGGCCTGAGTCGGGGCGTATCGCGACCGGGGGCAGGGCGCATGCGGCACGGCATGGGGCCCCCGATATAATCGGGGGCTTATACACGGTATATAATTGAAAGGTTTTACGAATTCCAGCCTTTCCTTCCCTCATGCCCTTGTCCGATCCGGCGTGCCCGCGCCGTCCCGTCCACACGCGCTCCATTCGAGTCGAATCCTATGCCCGGGATGACGGGCTATGGGACCTCGAAGCCGAACTCGTCGACACCAAGGCCTATGATTTCCCGATCCGTGGGGGTGGCGTCCATCCCGCGGGAGCGCCGGTGCACCACATGCGCCTGCGCATCACCATCGACGACCGCTTCAACATCACGGCGTCGGAAGCCGCCTACGAAGCCGCCCCCTATGGCGAATTCTGCAGCGCCATCGCGCCGGAATACCGCCGCCTGGTCGGCCTGAACCTGCTCAACCAGTTCCGCAAGCACGTGCGCGAGCGCTTCGGCCGCACGGCCGGCTGCACCCACGTCACGGAACTCACCAATGTGCTGCCCACCGTGGCGGTGCAGACCATGGCCGGCCGCCAGCAATTGGCCGACACCGGCGAGCGGCCGTTCCAGCTGGACGGCTGCCATGCGCTGCGGGTCGATGGTCCTGTTGTACGCGCACATTATTCTCCCTGGTATGTCCCCGCCGAGGCGCACGCCGATGAACGCTAGCAACCTCCGGGCAGCTGGCAGGATTGCGCCCCTGGACCGACCCGCCGAAGCGGCGGGCCGGTGGCTTTCTTTTTTCTCCACTGACAGGTAACTCATGAAAATTCACGAATATCAAGGCAAGGAATTGCTGAAGAAGTTTGGCGTGACTGTCCCGCGCGGCATTCCCGCGTTCTCGGTCGAAGAGGCCGTGGCGGCAGCCGAAAAACTGGGTGGTCCTGTCTGGGTCGTCAAGGCGCAGATCCACGCCGGCGGGCGGGGCAAGGGCGGCGGCGTGAAGGTCGCCAAGTCCCTCGACGAAGTCAGGACCCTGGCCGGCCAGATTCTGGGCATGCAGCTGGTCACGCACCAGACCGGCCCCGAAGGCCAGAAGGTTCGCCGCCTGTACATCGAGGAAGGCGCCGATATCCAGAAGGAATACTACCTGTCCGTCGTGACCGATCGCGCCACGCAGAAAGTGGCCTTCATCGCCTCCAGTGAAGGCGGCATGGACATCGAGGAAGTCGCGCATTCTTCTCCCGAGAAGATCGTCACCGTGCAGATCGACCCCCTGAAGGGCTTCACCCAGGCCGACGGCGACACGCTGGCCAAGGGCGTCGCCATGCCGGCCGACTCCGTGGCGCAGTTCGTCGACGTATGCCAGAAGCTCTATACGTGCTACATGGAAACCGATGCCTCGCTGGTTGAAATCAACCCCCTGAACCGCGACGGCAAGGGCAACATCGTTGCCCTGGACGCGAAGTTCAACTTCGATTCCAATGCGCTGTTCCGCCATCCCGAAGTCGTTGCCTACCGCGACCTGGATGAAGAGGATCCCGCCGAAGTCGAGGCCAGCAAGTTCGATCTGGCGTACATCCAGCTCGACGGCAACATCGGCTGCCTGGTCAACGGCGCCGGCCTGGCCATGGCCACCATGGATACCATCAAGCTGTTCGGCGGCGAGCCGGCCAACTTCCTGGACGTCGGCGGTGGCGCCACGGCCGAAAAGGTCACCGAAGCCTTCAAGATCATGCTCAGGAACGACGGCGTCAAGGCCATCCTGGTCAACATCTTCGGCGGCATCATGCGCTGCGACGTGATCGCCGAAGGCGTCATCGCCGCCTGCAAGGCCGTGAACCTCAGCGTGCCGCTGGTCGTGCGCATGAAGGGCACCAACGAAGAAAAGGGCAAGCAGATGCTGGCGGCCTCGGGCCTGCCCATCATCAGCGCCGACACCATGGCCGAAGCCGCGACCGCCGTCGTCGCCGCCGCGAAATAAGCATCGTAGGGAATACAACATGTCGATTCTGATCAACAAGGACACCAAGGTCATCACCCAGGGGATCACCGGCAAGACCGGCCAGTTCCACACCCGCATGTGCCGCGACTACGCCAACGGCCGCGCCGCCTTCGTGGCCGGCGTGCACCCGAAGAAGGCGGGCGAGGACTTCGAGGGCATCCCCATCTACGCCTCCGTGAAGGACGCCAAGCAAGCGACCGGCGCGACCGTATCGGTCATCTATGTGCCGCCCGCGGGCGCCGCCGCCGCCATCTGGGAAGCCGTCGAGGCCGATCTGGACCTGGCCATCTGCATCACCGAAGGCATCCCCGTGCGCGACATGCTGGAAGTGCGCAGCCGCATGCGCGCCGAAAACCGCAAGACCCTGCTGCTGGGCCCCAACTGCCCGGGTCTGATCACCCCCGACGAAATCAAGATCGGCATCATGCCGGGCCACATCCATCGCAAGGGCCGCATCGGCGTGGTCAGCCGCTCCGGCACCCTGACCTACGAAGCCGTGGCGCAAGTCACGGAACTGGGCCTGGGCCAGTCCAGCGCCGTGGGTATCGGCGGCGACCCGATCAACGGTCTGAAGCACATCGACGTGCTGAAGATGTTCAATGACGATCCGGATACGGATGCCGTCATCATGATCGGCGAGATCGGCGGCCCGGACGAGGTCAACGCCGCGCAGTGGGCCAAGGACAACATGAAGAAGCCCGTGGTCGGCTTCATCGCCGGCGTCACCGCTCCGGCGGGCAAGCGCATGGGCCATGCGGGTGCCCTGATCTCCGGCGGCGCCGATACCGCGGACGCAAAGCTGGAAATCATGGAAGCCTGCGGGATCCGCACCACGCGCAATCCTTCGGAAATGGGCAAGCTCCTCAAAACCGTGCTGTAATCAAGAACCGGCACGCGGGAAGCTCCCGGACGATCGATCCGCATGGATCGGCCGTCCTTCGGTCGATCCGGGCTTCCCGCCAGCCGCGAGGCGGGTAACGGGCCGCGCCGCATGGCGGGGCCTTTTTTTCGCTTGCGCCGCACAGCGGCTGCCGCATGGATTGCTCCGATGAAACTGAAACGTCCCACCCTGCTTCAAGGCCTGGCCATCCTGGCCGCTCTGGGCCTGCTGCTTCGCCTGCTGCTCTCGAGGTACACCGCATGACCGCCGCATCGACTCCCCGGACCCTCGTCATCGCCACCCGGGCCAGCCGCCTGGCGCTCTGGCAGGCCCGCCACGTTCAGGCGCGCCTTCAGGATCTGTATCCCGGCTGTCGCGTCGATCTGCTGGAAATGACCACGCGCGGCGATCAGATCCTGGACAGGACCTTGTCCAAGGTCGGTGGCAAGGGCCTGTTCGTCAAGGAGCTCGAGACCGCGCTGCTGGACGGCCGCGCCGATCTGGCCGTGCATTCGCTTAAGGACGTGCCGGTCGACCTCACGGCCCCCTTCTCCCTGGCCGCCATCCTGGAACGCGCCGATCCCTGCGATGCCCTGGTGTCCAATGTAGCGGGATCCCTGGATGAACTGCCGCCGGGCGCCGTCATCGGCACCTCCAGCCTGCGCCGCGAGGCCCAGTTGCGTGCCCGCTATCCCCACCTGGCGATCAAGCCCCTGCGCGGCAATCTGGATACCCGCCTGGCCAAGCTCGACCGGGGTGACTACGCCGCCATCGTGCTGGCCGCAGCCGGGCTGAAGCGCCTGGGCCTGGCAGAACGGATTCGCGCCGTTCTGCCCGCCGGACTCAGCCTGCCTGCAGCGGGGCAGGGGGCATTGGGCATCGAGACCCTGGCGGATCGTGCCGATCTGCGCGACTGGCTCGCACCGCTGGCGTGCGGCCTGACAACGGCCTGCACCCTGGCCGAACGCGCGGTGTCGCGCGCCCTGGGGGGATCCTGCCAGGTGCCTCTGGCGGCGCATGCGGTGCTGCGGAATGGCCGCCTGCACCTGCGGGCATTGGTCGCGGAACCCGATGGCAGCCGCATCCTGAGTGCCGAAACCGAAGGTGCTCCCGAGGATGCCGAGACACTGGGGGGCGCTGTTGCCCGCGACCTGCTCGCCCAGGGCGCGGATGCGATCCTGGCGCGCCTGTCCGAGCCGTCCGCACTTTGACACGGGGCCCGGATGGTCTCGTCCGCTCCGGTTGTGCTCACGCGCCCCGCGGGGCGCAATGATGCGCTGGCCCGGGCGCTGCGCGCGGCCGGCCTGACCGTGATCGAGGCGCCGGCCCTGGCGATCGAACGGCTGGACGCCATCGTGCCGCAGTTCCAGCCGGGCGATCTCTGCGTGTTCGTCAGCCGCCAGTCGGTGGACGCCTATTTCGGCAGCCGTGCCGCCGCGCCCTGGCCAGATGGCGCCTGGGCGTCGGCCGTGGGCTCGGCTACCGCCTGCGCACTGCGGGCACACGTACCCCAGGACAGGATTCTGGCGCCCGCCACGGATGTCCCGCCGGATTCGGAGTCGCTGCTGGCCGTCATCGAGGCTGCGTGCCTTGTGCCGGGCCGCGCCCACATTTTTCGGGCCCAGCGGGGCCGCGACTGGCTCGCACGGCAGCTCCAGGCGCGTGGCTGGAAGGTCGAATGTCATGCGCTGTACCGGCGCAGTCCCGTGGTCTGGGACCGTGCCACATGTTCGGCGCTGGCGGAATCGGCTTCCTGTACGCTGCTGCTGACCAGCCTCGAGGCCGTCGATGCCGTGGCCGACAGCCTGCGCCGCCAGGGCATGGACTGGCCGCCCGTTCTGAGGGTCATCACGCTGCACGAGCGGATCGCGCGGCGTTTACAATGCATCTATGCCGAACGGCCTGCGGGGGCACTGAGCGTGCGCCTGAGCGCGCCCGATGAGGCCGCCCTGTTTCAGGCTATATTGGCATCTGCGTGATCAGCCAAGAAGGACACCTACGCCGCCATGACCGATACCGACAACAGCTCGTCCGCCCCGACTTCCGAATCGGCGACGCCCGCCTCGGCGCTGGCAACGGCCCAGGCCGGAACAAGGCGGACGCAGTCGGCGGGGATCGTCCTGGCGGTGGTCCTGCTGGTCCTGCTCGCTTTGATTCTGGGCGGCGCGCTGTACTACCAGAACCGGCAGTACCGCGATCTGCGCGCCGACTTGCAGCGCCAGCACGAGCAAAGCGTCCAGCTGGTGCAGGAAACCCATGCGCAGGCCGACCAGGCACTGACCCTGGTCAAGGAGCAGGCCGCCAGGATCGCAGACTTGCACAGCGCACTGGACGCAACCTCGGGCCAGGTCCGGGAACTCGATCAGGCCCTGCGGATGATGACGGACAGTGGCTCCGACCTGCTGCTGCTCAATGACATCGACCACCTGGTCACCATCGCCCAGCAGCAGCTTTCCCTGGGCGGCAACGTCGCCAATGCGATCATCTCCCTCGAAGCCGCGCAGGCCCAGCTGGCCAGGGCCAATCGCCCCGGGCTGGCGGCGCTCCAGCAGTCGATCAATGGCGACCTGGACCGCCTGCGCGCCGTGGCGACCATCGACCTGCCGACCCTGAGCGCGCGGATCGACCGCCTGTCCGACCTGCTGGGCACCGCACCCCTGCTGGTTCCCGACACCGCTGCTTTCGCGGCCGGCCAGACCGCTGCGGTGGCGTCGGACCCGACGCCGGCCGCCGCACCCGCGTCACCGGCCGAGCCTGCCCCCGAAGGCTGGCGTGCCGTAGCCGCCGAAGCCTGGCAATGGACGCGCGATGCGGCCAGCCTGGTGTCGCAGGATCTGCGCAGCCTGTTCGACGTGCGCAGGGTTGACGATGCCGCCGCATTGCTGATGTCGCCCGACCAGGCGCTGCGCTTCCGCGAAGTCCTGAAGCAGCGCGCCGTGACGGCCCAGCTGGCGTTGATGATGCATCAGACGCGCATCTGGCAGACCGAGCTCGAGCAGTTGTCCAGGGCCATCGACCAGCGCTACGACATGCGCGCCGAGTCTTCCCGCGAGGCCTTGAAGATCGCCCGCGAACTGCATGACACGCCGATCGTGATCGCCTTGCCGACGGTGGACAACAGCCTGGCCGCCATCGCGGCCGCCCGGGACGCCGCGGCAGCGGAAGAAGAGCAGGACCAGGACGCCCCCGACGATGATTCCGGGCAGGATGCCGCACCGGCGGTGCTGTCGCCCGTCGCGGCGCCTGCCGGCGCCGGTGCGATCTGAGGAGACGGCGCGATGCGATCCTGGATCTGGACCCTGATTCTGTTCGCTGCTGCAGTGGCATTGGCCCTGGTGCTGCGCGAACACGGCGGCAACGTCCTCATCATTGCGCAGCCGTGGCGCATCGAGTTGTCGCTGTCTCTGGCAGTCGTGCTTGCGCTCGCGGTTTTCCTGGCACTTCACTGGCTGTTGCGCGTACTGAACTGGGTCGGATCCAGCCCGAGCCGGCTGCGTGCCTGGCGCGGCCGCCGCGCCCAGAAGCGCGACCTCGAACTGCTCGAGCGGGGCTGGATCAATGTCCTGGAAGGCCGCTATGTCCAGGCCGAGAAGGACCTGTCCAACCTGCTGTCGCGCACGCGCTCGGCCGACCGCAAGGTGCTGGCCGGGCTCAGCGCGGCGCGCGCCCTGCACCTGCTGGGCGAGACCGCACGGCGCGATCAGGTCCTGCGGCTTGCCCAGGAGGGTGCCGGCCAGGATTCCCGCCTGCGCCAGGCCGTGGATACCGTGACTGCGGAAATGTACCTGGACCAGAACCGGGCCGAGGAAGCCCTGGACCTGCTCGAACCCCTGCAGGATGCCTCTTCGCGCTTCCTGCACGGCACCCGCCTGCTGCTGCGTGCCCATCGCCAGCTGGGCCATGCCGACCGCGTGTACGAACTCACACGCCTGCTGCTGCGCCGGGGCGCCATCGACGAAACCCAGGCGCGCCAGTTCATCCGCGAATCGACCGCGCAACGCCTGGCGCGGGTCGATGAGTCCGGCTGGAATGCGGTCTGGGGCGACCTGAGCGCCGACGAGCGGCTGGATCCCGATGTGGCGCTGGCTGGTGCCCAGGCCCAGATCCACCTGGGCCATCCGGCCGAAGCGGCCCGCATCCTGGAAGCCTCGCTGGGCCGCCAGCTGGACGACCGCCTGCTGCGTCTCTATTCGCGCTGCGATGCGGCCCAGGCCCGCCAGCGCCTCGGGCACGCCGAGCTCTGGCTGAAATCCCATCCCGATCATCCGGGCCTGCTGGCGGCGCTGGGGCAGATCTGCCTGGCAGCGCAGCTCTGGGGCCAGGGCGAGCACTATCTCGAGCGCAGCCTGGCGCTGCGCGCCGACACCCACATCCACGCTCTGCTGGGCAACTTGCACGATGCGCTGGGCCACCCAGACCAGGCCTTGCGCAACTGGCGGCTGGCCTGCCAGGCGGCGGATGCCGAGATTCCCGTCGTCGACCGCCTGCTGCCGGCTGCCGATACGCGCGGCGACCCGCATTTCGACGCGGTGGACGACACGACGCCGGTGGAGCCGGCTCCTTCCGCTCCCTATGCGGCCAGCGGTGTCTATGTCCAGGACGAGACCGATGCGGACGCGATTCCCGTCGCGGCACCGGCGCCCGAGCCTCCCGCTGCGCCGGCCGTATCCGGATCCGCGTCCTCCGAGGACGAATACTTCGATACCGCGCCCATTCCCGGGGTGGACATGTCCCAGACTTCGGACGGCGGCGCGCGCTGAGATTTTTCTGTCTGACCTATCAAGGAACCCCATGAGCCTAGATCGTGTGCCGGCCGGCGACAAGCTGCCCGAGGAATTCAATGTCGTGATCGAGATCCCGATGAACGCGGATCCGGTCAAGTACGAAGTCGACAAGGCCAGCGGCGCCGTGTTTGTCGATCGCTTCATGCTGACAGCCATGCACTATCCCTGCAACTACGGCTACATCCCCCAGACGCTGTCTGAAGACGGCGATCCCGTGGACGTGCTGGTGATCGCGCCGTTCCCCGTGCAGGTCGGTTCGGTGATCCGCTGCCGTGCCCTGGGTGTGATGAACATGGAAGACGAGGCCGGCAAGGATGCCAAGCTGCTGGCCCGGCCCGTCGACAAGCTCTATCCGCCGTACCGCCAGATCGAATCGACGTCCGACCTGCCGGCCGAGGAACTGCAGCGCATCCAGCATTTCTTCGAGCACTACAAGGACCTGGAAAAGGGCAAATGGGTCAAGGTCCAGGGCTGGTCCGGCGTGGATGCCGCCAAGCAGGAAATCCGCTCCTCCGTCGAGCGCTATTCGCAAGCCAAGGCCGCCTGAGGCGACCCATCGGTGTTCTGCCGCCCGGCCTGTGTGCCGGGTTGGTTTTTTGGCCTCCAGGCCGGTCCCAGGCAAGATGTGCCCGTTTGCAGGGCGGCAAGCCGAAGACGCGGCGCGGAGGCCTTTTTCCGGAGTCCATGATGGATGAAACCGTGATTCCCCGTCCCGAGGTGCCTTCCGTAGCCGTGCAGGGCACGTCGGCCCGCTTTCCCGTGCGGCGCATCTACTGCGTCGGCCGCAATTACGCGGAGCACGCGCGTGAAATGGGCGACTCGGGGCGCGAGCCGCCGTTCTTCTTTTCCAAGCCCGCCGACGCCGTCCTGAGCGTTGCCGAAGGCGCCGAAGGCGTGCTGCCGTATCCCCCGCTTACCCAGGATCTGCACCATGAAGTCGAACTCGTCGCCGCGCTGGGTTCCGGCGGCCGCGACCTGACGCCCGAGCAGGCGGCTGCCTGCGTCTGGGGCTATGCCATCGGCCTGGACATGACGCGCCGCGACCTGCAGGCTGCCGCCAAGAAAGCCGGCCGCCCCTGGGAAACCGGCAAGGCTTTCGATTACAGCGCGCCCATCGGGCCGCTGCACCCGGCGGCATCGACCGGAGCCCTGGCCAAGGGGGCGATCACCCTGTCGGTCAACGGGCTGCCGCGTCAGTCGGGTGACCTGTCGGACATGATCTGGTCGGTGCCTGAAGCCATCGCCTACCTGTCCACCTTGTTCGAGTTGCGGGCGGGCGATCTGATCTACACCGGCACCCCGGCCGGGGTCGGCGCCGTCGTGTCCGGCGATCGGCTCGAGGGCGCCATCGAAGGGCTCGGCACCCTGCGCGTGCGCATCGGCTGATCCGGTGGGCACGCCGTTTTCGGCGTGCCCGCCATCGGCCGGGTCTTCGACCGGCCCGGGATCCCGGTGCCCGGCCGAGACCCACCGCCCGTCCGTTGCGGGCTGATGGCGGGATGCTTTCGGCCAGGACGGGAAGTGCGAATAGGCGAGCAGGCGAGGGCGGGGCACACTGGGCCCCATTCCCTTACCGGAGCCCGCCATGTCCGCCTCTTCTCGTCTGCCGTGCCGCGTCCGTCCCCGCGCGCATGTCCACCGCATCCGCCGTATTCTTCCCGGTGCGGCGTCCGCCGCTGCACTGCATGCGCCGTCAAGGCCGGGCTCGCTGAACGCGCCGCTGCTCCTGGCGCGCCGGTCCGACGCGTCGAACCGGGCTGCGCAGCGCGGGCAGGCCATGGTGGAGTACGTCGTGGTCGTTGCGCTCGTCGCCGTGGCCGCCATCGCGGTCTACCAGCTGTTCGGCCAGGTGATCCGCGCGCAGACAGCGGCCATGGCGCGCGAGATCGCTGGCGAAGACGGCTCCGAGCAATCTCGCATCGCCCAGACGGCGGCCGAGTCCGCCGCTGCCCAGGCGGCCGCCAAATCGTTGAAGTCCTTCACCGGCAATGCGGCAGCGGGGCAGTGAGATGTCGGGCCGCCCCCATTCGTCCCGTAGCCAGCAGGGCCAGGTCCTGGTGCTCGGCATGCTGCTTGCCGCCCTGCTGGGCCTGGCCTGGATGCGCTATTTCGCCACCGGCCAGGTGTTGGCGGCCAAGACCCGGCTGGTCCATGGGCTTGATGCCGCTGCCTATAGCGGTGCCCTGGTCCAGGCCCGAACCCTCAATTTCCTGTCCTACCTGAACCGTGCCCGCCTGGCGCATCAGGTAGCCATGGCCCACCTGGTCACCCTGGGCAGCTGGGCGCAGTTCGCCGGCATGGAAGCGCGCCGCCTGGCGCAGGGCAATCCCCCTGCCCATCTGATCGGCCTGATGTTCGGCGCCGATCATGGCCGCGCCTATCTGGCAGCCGCAGCGGCCACCGGACTGGAGGCCCGGGCGCGTGCCTCGGGGTCGCTGGGCAGGGCCCATGCCGCACACGAGCGCTTCGTGCATGAGTTGTCGGCGGATCTGACCCGTGCCCTGGTGCGCGACTTGCCCCAGGTGCGCCTGGATGCGATGCGGGCCGTGCTGGCCAGTCACTATCCCGAATATGACCCCGGCGACCTGAAACCCGAGGTCGTGGATGACGCCTGGACCGGTTTGCTGCGCCACCATGCCCCGGATGGGCCTCTGTTCGATCTGGTGCGCCATCTGGCCGGCCTGTATCCCTTCCTGGCGCCGCGGAATCATACGGCGCGCAATCCCTGGCCGGTCAGCGGGCGATGTCCGCATCTGCGCCACGAATTGCGGCGCCGCGGTGGCACGGCACTGGACGATTCAGGCCGTTGGCGGGCAGGAGACACGCAATCCTTCCACGCCGTGCGCTCCAATCGCTGGATCGGTTGCTACTACCGCGAATACGCCATGGGCTGGGCCTGGATGCCGGCGCAGCCCGGGCAGGCCATGGATGCCGAACACGTCGATGTGCCGCCGGAAGATTTCTCCGACCAGGATTTCTGGCGCTGGGTGCGCTCGGTGGCGCAATGGGACCTGGTGGATGGCCGGGACAATCCCCTGGCCAATTCCTATGCCTTGCGTGATCGGCTGTCCTGGTCTTCCCGAGGACTGGGAAACTACCTGGATGTCGCCTCCGGAGCAGGGCAGAGCGCTGCGGCGGGGTTCGTCGTGCGCATGGTCCTGCCGGACGCCCGGGGCCGTCCGATCCACGCTCTGAGCGCGGCGGAAAGCCTGTTTTCTCGGCCGGAACGGCGCCCGGATGGGTTGGACGAGTCCCCGAATCTGTTTCATCCCTACTGGCATGCACGCCTGGCGGCCGCGCTGGCGGATGCCCCGGGAGACTGACATGCCTGCGCATCAGCACCCGCACCAGGCCGGGCAGGCCCTTGTCGAGACACTGGCCGTGCTGGCCGTTCTGGGCAGCCTTTGGCTGGGCATCGCCTGGCTGGGGCGCCTCCAGGATGCCGCCCTGCAACTGGCCCATGCCAGCCGCCGCGCAGCTTTCGCGCATGCACACCAGGGCCTTGCACCGGAAGCGCTGGGATCCGGCGGGGACGGCTACCTGGATGCCACCGGGCATCGCTGGAGGACACGGCGGGGGTCGAATCTTCTGGCGGAAGGTGTGCACCTGGCGCTTGAGCCAGGCGGCGCCGCCGCCGGCCGACAGCCTGGCGATGCCGTGGCCGGGGCGGCGGATCTGCGCCGGGAGCTGCGGTTGGGCGATTCGACCGTCTGGCGTGCCGTCGCCCGGGTCCAGAGCGCCGGAGAAGACGGGACGACGGGAGCCCTGTCGGATTTCGATCATCTGGGTCTTGACCTGCGCCGCCACACTGCGATTCTGCGCGGCGATGGCGCGGCGGCCGACGATGCCGGCGCCCAATCGACTCTCGCAGGCAGTCCACGTGCCTGGAGCGATGCGGCCGCGGCATCCCGGGCGGCCGGACAGGGAGCCCTGGGCCGCATCGGCCGGGTGGATTCTGCCTGGGGCCGCGCCTTGCCCGACTGGGACTGGGTCGGTCCCTGGACCACCGCCGTGCCGCGCCTGCATCTGCAACCCTGGAGGCAGCCATGAGCCTGTGCATTGCGGGAGCGCGAGGATTGATTTCGCTGGCGGCTGCACTGATGCTGTGTGCCGGTGCGGGTGCTGCAGAGCCCTGGGATCCTGGAAGGATCGAGAGCCTGGCCGGATGGCGCTGGGCAGCACCCCTGGCTTTCGATCTCCCGGGCGGCCGCATGCTGGTGCGGCGTTTCCGGGCGCCGGTGGCGCCGGTGGACGCGGCGCGGCGCCTGGCGCATGCCGGCCGGGCCAGGTTCGGGCAATTGCAGTTCTCCGGTGCGGGGCTTTTGCTGTCGGGCGTTCAGGATGGTCGGCACTGGCTGGCGCAGTTGCAGCCGGCCGAAGCAGGCAGCGGGGAGACGACCGGCCTGTTGTCCAGCCTGGAGCCCGGGCGCCGGATCGACGCAGGTTTCGATCCGGTGGCACTCGTGCCGCCAGACGCACGCCCCGTGCTGCGCGCTTCCAGCCGCATGGGCCGCGCGGCCGGACTCCTGGCCAGCTACCTGTGCCCGGGCCCATATCGACGCGTCGACGCGGCTGTGCGGGACGCCCTGCAGGGCCGGCATTGGCAGCCGGCTGCAATGCAGGCTACTGCAGCGGCGGGGGACGCCCCAGGCCGGGCACGATCGGCAGCCGGCGAATGGGTGCGGCCAGACGGCGCGCGCCTGACGGTTCATCTGCATCCCCGGGCCGATGCCGTCGTCCTGACGTTCTGGCATCGTCCCAAGGAGTCTTCATGACATTGCCTTCTTTGCGCATTCCCCGGTCTGCCATCCTGGGGGCGCTGGCCCTGGGCACCGGCCTGCTGGCGGCGGGCGCGCTGGCCCTGCATGTACGCGAACGCGAACGGCAGATCGAAGCTCGTGCCCGCCTGGACATGGTCGAACGCATCGTGGCCGCCCGGGATCTTGCGGCCGGCACGCGGCTGGCGCCCGATGATCTGGCCGTGCGCAGCTTTCCCGCGCGCTGGGTGGGCAGCGATACCCTGCCGCTTGCCAGGCTGGGCGAACTCGAAGGCAGGATCCTGACGGCGGCCGTGCGGGCCGGCGATGCCCTGGTGCCCGCGCATGCCATGCAGCCGCAGACCGCCTTCTCGGAACATCTGGCGCCCGGAAGAAGGGCCATCACGCTGCCGGTCGATCAGGTCAACTCCCTGTCCGGACTGCTGCAGCCCGGCGATCTGATCGATCTGTACGTCTCCTTCGATCATAGGCGCAGGCGCTTGACGGCGCCGTTGCTCCAGGGCGTGCTGGTGCTGGCGACGGGCCGCGAGACCCGGACTTCAGGGGTCGGATCCGAAGAATCCTCTTATTCCACGGTGACGCTCGATGCGGCACCCGAGGACGTGGTGAAACTGGTCGCCGCCCGCCAGGCAGGCACGCTGACCGCAATCCTGCGTCATCCCGGCGACGCGCGTGCCGACCGCCGGGCGGCCCGGGGCGATCTGGCGTCCTTGCTGGGCGTGAGCGATCCGCCCCGCATCCCCGCGCGGCGCGCCGTCATTCTGTATGGCGCATCAGGGGCGCGAGCCTTGCCGGGCTGGGCCGATCCCGATGGTCAGGCCGCGCGGCCGGGCAATGGCTGGTTCGACCTGCCTGCGGGCCAGGCGCTGGCCAGCGCCTGGATGCGCGTTCTTGCGGAACAGGCGGCGGCGCCCTTGCCGCTGACCGGCGAAGGCACGGCCGCTGGTGCCGTGGTTGTGCCTTCGGTCCAGACCACCTGGACCGATCCGGCCGTGGAAGATGGCGAGAATCCCATGATGGATGCCGGGCGTTCCGGGGACGAGGCGCTCCCATGAAGACATGCCTGTCCGCCGCATGCCGCCTCTGCACGGTCTTTTGCCTGTCCTGGATGCCGGCCATTCAGGCCGCAGCAGCCGCCGCGTCCGCCGGCACGCCGGCCGCAGTGAACGAGACGTCCCTGGCACTCCAGGCGGGCGAGGTCCGCGTGCTGGGTATTCCCGGTGTGGCGCGGGTGGCGGTGGGCGATGGCAAGATCCTGAATGCCGTCAGCACCGACGACCGTGAAGTCATCGTGTTCGCCCGTAAGCCCGGTTTCAGTACGCTGCATGCCTGGACGGCCGATGGTCAGGCCTATCGCTATGCCGTCGAGGTGGCGCCCGAGGGTGCCCGCCAGCTTCAGGACGAGTTGCGCACGCTGCTGGAACGCATTCCGGGCGCCCGCGTGACGTCCCTGGGCGATAAATTGCTGGTCGAGGGAGACGATTTGTCCGATGGCGACCGCCAGCGCCTGGCGGAGCTGGGGCGCCGTTATCCGCAGTTGCTGGATTTCACCGGCACGGTCGGATGGGACCAGATGGTGCTGCTGGATGTGCGCGTGGTCGAGGTGCCGCGTTCCCTGCTGCGTGAAGTCGGCTTGCGCTGGGGCGGCCAAAGCGCAGGCGGCGTGAATGCCGGCCTGGGCTGGGACGGGGGTTCCCGCCGCTATGCCGATCGCCCGGGCGAAACCGTGCTGCCCCTGGCCTTCCCGTCTCCTCGTGCAGCCGGCTATTTCGGCATCAATGCGCTGCTGTCGGCGCGCATCGACCTGCTGGCCCAGGACGGCAGGGCAGTGGTACTGGCCCAGCCCCAGCTCCTGGCCCGCAGCGGCGCGACGGCCGAATTCCTGGCGGGTGGAGAAGTGCCCTACAGCACGGTGGACGGCAATGGCAATACACAGACGGCCTTCAAGCCCTATGGCGTGTCGCTGCGCATCACTCCATCCATCGAGCGCAGCGGCGCCGTGCGTTCGCGCCTGGAAGTCGAAGTCAGTGCCATCGACCCATCGCTTTCCGTGCCGGGAGGTCCTTCCCTGAAGACCCGGCGCACAGCCACCGAATTCAACGTCCGTTCCGGACAGACACTGGTGCTGGCCGGTTTTCTGTCGCGGGACACGGCGCGTAATGTGGATCGCGTGCCGGGCCTGGGCGAGCTGCCCGTTCTGGGGGCGCTGTTTCGTTCCGTGCGTTTCCAGCGTAATGAAACAGAGCTGGCAATCCTGGTCACGCCGCAGTTGGTGACTGCGGATCACCCGCGCATGGATCTGCGTGTCCGGCGAGCGGATGCAATCCTGGATCGGGCGTTCCCAGCCGAACCCGTGCTGCTTGCGCCCATGCGCCCGGCAACCCCGGTTTCCGTACGGGTGCCCGGTTCGGGCTGGAATCCGCGTGCGATCGGGCCGGATTCCCAGTGGCTGGGGGCCGCCGGCATGCCAGGGGGCAGCGCCCCGGAGGGCGGCGCATCCGCGGCATCCGGATTCCCCTTCCGGCAAAAGACTCGCATTGCCGGGGAGGCGTCATGAGCACCATCGATCTCGACCTGTGCTTCGAGGATGGCAGCCGCCGGCGCGAGCGGCATGCCTTGCCTCTGCTGATCGGCCGCGACGCGGCCTGCGGCCTCGCCTTGCGCGCCTGGCGGGTGGGCCGTCGGCATGCGCGCCTGTTGCGGCGCCAGGATGAACTCTGGGTTGAAGACCTGGGTTCTCTGTTCGGCACTGTCGTCAACGGGGATCGGATTGCTGCCTACGGTCCGCTGCAGGAGTGCGACGAGGTGGTGATCGGTCCATGCCTGCTGCGCGTCCTGCCGGCGGGTACCGCCGCGGCACAGGATGCCGGATCGGCGGGAACGGCCGTCACGGCAGCGGGCAGTGTTGCGGCCGATCCCGTGGTGACGGCAGAGACCGGCGATGAGTGTCGGCCGGCTGTCCCGTCTGACACCGGTATAGCCACCGGGGAAAAGGCGGACGGGGTTCCCGGGGCAGGGGAAAGCGCGTTGAGGGTCGATGGCGTCGGGACGGGCGCGGAAACCCATCGGCGCCGTCTGCACCAGGACTTGATTGCTGCGTTGCAGCTGCGCCGGCGGGATATCGGCGGAATGAGCGATGCCGCGCTGCGGGCGGAGGCCACCGCCGTGCTGTCCGGCCTGATTGCCGCCGATGGATCCCTGCCCGCGGAACTGGACCGCGAAGCGCTGGTCCGGGAACTGGTGGACGAGGCCGTGGGCCTGGGGCCGCTGGAACCCCTGCTGGCCGATCCGGGCATCACGGAAATCATGGTCAACCGTCATGACGAGATCTACGTCGAGCGAAGCGGGCGCCTGGTGCGGGCCGCCGCCAGCTTCAGCGGAGAGCAGGCGGTGTTGGGAATCATCGACCGCATCGTGGCCCCTCTGGGGCGGCGGATCGATGAAAGTGCCCCCATGGTCGATGCTCGCTTGCGCGATGGATCGCGAGTCAATGCCGTGATCGCGCCCATCGCCCTGCGCGGCGCCAGCCTGACGATCCGCAAGTTCCCTGCCCGGCGGCTGGACATGGCTGATCTGCTGGCCGTCGGTGCCCTCGATGATGCCATGGCGCGGTTCCTGACGCATTGCGTGCGCCATCGCAAGAACCTGGTCGTCTCCGGCGGCACGGGATCGGGCAAGACGAGCCTGCTGAATGTCCTGTCCAACGCCATTCCGGCAGGCGAGCGCGTCATCACGATCGAGGATGCGGCCGAACTGCGCCTGAATCACGCTCATCTGGTCAGCCTGGAGGCCCGGCCACCGAATGCCGAGGGCCGGGGCCGCGTGGAAATCCGCGACCTGGTGCGCAATGCCTTGCGGATGCGGCCCGACCGCATCGTAGTGGGGGAGTGCCGGGGCGGCGAAGCTTTCGACATGCTGGCCGCCATGAATACCGGGCATGAGGGATCGCTGACCACACTGCATGCCAACAGCCCGCGCGATGCGCTGGGGCGCCTGGAAACCATGATCCTGATGGCAGGCATGGACCTTCCGCTGGCCGCGATCCGCGAGCATGTCGCTTCCAGCATCGACTTCATCATTCAGCTGGTGCGCGCTGCGGATGGCCGGCGCCTGGTGAGCGCCATCGTGCAGGTGACAGGTCAGGAGGGCGGCCGGATCCAGTTGCAGGACCTCTTCCTCGGGCATCCCGGGCCGCCCGCAGTGTTCGCGGGCTGCGGCCTGCCGCCCGATGGCTTCGAGGGCGCCGCGGCATTGGATGCCTCGCTGTTCTCGGGCCGCACCGTCTGCCAGGGACGGGCGGCGCTGGACTCCGCGGCTCGATCCGGCGGCCGGCCTGGCGTTGGGCCGCTTTCCGGCGCTCCTTCGGCGGATGCACTGGAATCCGGCGTGGCCGTGCGGGATGACCGGTCCGCAGGGGACGCACCATGGACATCCTGATCTTCGCGGGATTCTCGGGCAGCATCGCGTTGGCCGTCTGGTGGCTGCTGGGATGGACGGAGCGCGCCTGGGCGCGCTATGAAGCGCGCATGCGGGATGAAACCCGGCGCACGCTGGATGCATCTTTCCTGTTCCTGGACATGGCCCAGTTGCGGCCGGCCGCAGCCGCTCTGGGCCTGGCCCTGATGCTGACGGTCGCCTGGATGGCGGGCCGCTGGTGGGGCGTGCTGCCCGTGCTGGCCGGCTTGCTGTGCGCTCCCCCGCTGATCCTGCGCCACATGCGCCAGCGCCGTGCGCAGCGGTTCGATGCCCAGTTGCCCGACCTGGTCCAGGCTCTGGCGGGGGCATTGCGCGCCGGGGCTGGGGTCCAGCCCGCTCTGCGGCATCTCGTGGCCCAGTCCAGCCCGCCGTTGTCCCAGGAATTCGGCCTGCTGCTGCGCGAACAGCGTCTGGGCCTGGGCTTCCAGGACGCCCTGCAGCAATTGCGCATCCGCATGCCGACCGAATCCTGCGGTCTGGTGGTGTCGGCGCTGGGCATCGCCGCCCGCACGGGCGGCGGGCTGGCCGACACGCTGGAAGGCATCGCCCAGACGCTGCGGGCGCGGCAACACTGGCTGGGCCGGGTCGAGGCGCTGACGGCGCAGGGTCGCATGCAGAGCCGCATCATGGCCGGCCTGCCGGCGGCCCTGGCCCTGGTTCTCGTCCGCCTGGAGCCCGAGGCCATGGCGCTGATGTGGCAGACATGGTACGGCTGGCTGGTGCTGTCGGCGATCCTGGTGCTGGAAGGCGTGGGCATCGTCTGGATCCGTCGGGTGTCCTCGATCGAGGTGTAGCGGACTGAACCGGCCGGGGCAGGCGATCGATGCATGTTCGATGGAGGCATTGGCATGGCGTGGTTCTGGATCGGTGTGTGCCTGGCGGCGGTGGCAGCCTGCCTGGGCCTATGGGCACTGGGCGGACCCTGGGCCGCCGCGCGCGACGAGGCCAGGGTTCGCCCGCCCGCTTTCTGGTGGCCCTGGGTGCTGGCGCTGGCACCCTGGTGCGCGCCCTTCGTCACTTGGCGCATGCGCCGGGAATTGCGGCGCTGGGGGTCGCGCGCCGGCCTTGCATCGCATTGGCAGGCCGATCGCTGGCTGGCCGCATGCGTGCTGGCGGCCGGTTGTGGCGCCCTGCTGGCCGGGGCGGCGGCCCTGATGGTTTCGGCACCGGCCAGGTTCGGCTTCCTGGCGGCGCTGGCGGGCGCCGGCCTGGGTTTCGTGTGGCCCGGCCAGGCCCTGCGGCGCCGCGCTGCCGCAAGACGCTTCCAGATGATGCGGGAGCTGCCCTTCATGCTGGATCTGCTGAACTTGTGCGTGGAGGCGGGGCTGAGCCTGCCGGCGGCCCTGCAACAGGTGGCCGGCCACGCGCCGGACGGTCCCTTGCGCCAGAGCCTCCGGGATGCGGCTGCGCTGGAACGGACCGGCATGGAACGTTCGCGCTGGCTGCTGCACTGGGCAGAGCAGACGGACGTGGCCGGAGTGCGCAGCCTGGTCTCGGCTCTGGCCCAGGCCGACAGGCTGGGCATGAGTCTGGGCCCCTTGTTGCGGGCCCAGGCCGAACGTCAACGCAGCGAGCGCTTTCTGCGCGCCGAGAAACTGGCGCTGGAGGCGCCTGTACGCATGCTGTTTCCCATGGTGCTGTGCATCTTTCCCTGCACTTTCCTGGTCATCGGCTTTCCGGTGGCGGTAAAGCTGCTGGACGCAGGATTCTGATGACGGACGGTGGGTTTCGGAATCGTGGGGGCCACCGGGCCCGACCCTATCGGCAGCTTGCCTGGCGCGGCCCTCTGGAAACGGCGTCCTGGCTGGGCTCGGAGCAGCCCCTGCGCCTGTATTGCGCGCGATCCTTCACCGCCCGACTGCTGGGCCTGCGCCTGTGGCCCGGCTGGGGCGTACGGCCCCGGGGGCTGTTGCTGCCCCGATGCCGCGCCGTGCATGCAATGGGCCTCGCCCAGCCCCTGGATCTGGTGTTTCTGGATGTCGGCGGCAGAATCCTGGCAGGGCCGGTCCGGCTCGTCCCCTGGCGCTGTGCAATCCGCCGACATGCCCGGGCGGTCGTGGAATTGCCCGCCGGCTACTGCGCCCGTCAGGATTGGCGGACTCAGGTCGAGGCCGCCTGGCTGGGACGAAAGATCGTCGTGTAGATGGGGTAGAAGCTGCAGTAGAGCAGGGCTGTGATCACGATGTCCAGCGGCAATGCGAGCCAGGCCAGCAGGCCGGCCGATACCCCTGCGGCAGCCAGTCCGTCCAGCAACCCATGCAGGCCGAAGAACACGGCCGCCCAGGTCGCCACATATACGACGATGGGGTATTTGTTGCGCCAGCAGGCGACCATGGAATAGAACAGCGCCCGGCGCAGGGGCAGGGCGTGCCAGCCCACCAGGGCCGGCGTGTGCCAGAACAGGGCCGACAGCAGCACGTAGAACAGGCCGAACACCATCAGCGGGCCCTGCATGGCCTGGGCCAGGGCGGCGAAATCGGGCTGTTCGGCGGTCCCCAGGGCCGCGAGCATCGAGGACAGGAACGGCAGCACCGCAGCCAGTGCTGCCAGGAAGGAGCAGCCCAGGTAGGCCAGGCCCAGTTTCAGCAAGGCGCCCGTGACACCGGGCGTCTGCAGCGGCTGCAGCCACAGGCCGGGCGCCATGCGTACGCCCTGGTCCAGGTTGCGGCAGGCACACAGCGTCAGGAAGGTGAGCAGCGGGGTCAGCAACACCAGCGCGGTCTGGCCCAGTACCGGGATGATGGCGCCAACGTTGATGAAGAAGCTGGTGGCGATGCTCCAGAAAAGCATGGCCATGGGTTGGCGTCGGAACAGCAGGATGCCCTGGGCAATCCAGGACCAGCCGGCGCTTGGAGGCAGGATGGCGGCTTGCAGGGGAGTCATGGTCGTGGCAGGGCGGGCGCGGGTTGCTCGGTGCGCAGCCGCAGGATGCGTTCAAAGTGGCGCGGGTCGTGGGGCTTGAGCGTCTGGGCCGGCCTGGGCAGGTGGAAGTCGTACAGGCGCGAAATCCAGAAGCGCAAGGCCGCTGCGCGCAGCATCACGGGCCAGGCCGCGCGTTCCTCATCGGTGAAGGGGCGCACTGCGTGGTAGGCCTGCAGCCAGGCTTCCAGGCGGCGGCGCACGAAGGCGCCGGTCGCCCGCTGGATGCACCAGTCATTGACGCTGACCGCCACATCGAACAGCCAGGTGTCGCAGCCGGCGAAATAGAAATCGATGAAGCCCCCCATGTGGGGCGATTCGAATGTGCCGTCGAACAGCACGTTGTCCCGGAACAGGTCGCAGTGCGCAGGGCCGTAGGGCAGCCGCGCGGGCGTGCGCGCGGCGGCGAAGGCGATTTGTTCATCCAGCGCGCTTCGCAGCAGCGCGGCCTGGCTGTCATCCAGGAACGGCGCCAGGGCCGGTGCGGTGGCTTTCCACCAGTCCAGTCCGCGCAGGTTGGGCTGGTGAATGGGAAAGTCCTGCGCGGCCAGGTGGGCCTGCGCCAGGGTCCGGCCAGCCAGGGCGCAGTGGGCCGGGCTGGGTTCGGGCTCGTAGCCGCCCGACAACCGTGTGACGATGGCGGCCGGTTTGCCGTTCAGGGAGGTCAGGCGAGTGCCGTCGAGCAGGGTCTGGGGTTCGGGCACGGGCACCCCGCGCCTGGCCAGGTGGTGCATCAGTTCGATATAGAACGGCAACTGCTCGGCGGTCAGGACTTCGAACAGGGTCAGGACGTAGGCCCCCTGCGTGGTGTCGAGGAAGTAGTTGGTGTTCTCGATGCCGGCGGTGATGCCGCGCAGGGCGATGAGTTCGCCCAGGCGGTAGCGCTGCAGCAGCGCGCGGGCGTCGTCTTCGGTGACGGGGGTGAATACGGCCATTGAGGTACGCATGCGGCCGCGAAAGGCCGGAGTTCGAGTCGGAATCGGTCAGCGGGGATTTTAGACGAAAAGCCGGCACCTGCCGCCGCGCCGGCTGGCCGGGGCACGCTGCCCGGCTAAAATGAAAGATTGCCTGAGAACAATCCGTATGTCAGAGACCTTGCCCGGCATGCCGATCGATGCCGATCCCGCTGCGCCGTCCGTTCTGCACGCTGGTCCGGAACCCGGGGCCTGGCGCCTGTGCGTGGCGCCGATGATCGATGTCACCGACCGGCATTGCCGTTATTTCCATCGCCTGCTCTCGCCCCGTGCCCGCCTGTATACCGAGATGATCACCACCGGCGCCCTGCTGCACGGCGATGTCGGCCGGCATCTGGATTTCGATCCGGCGGAGCATCCGGTGGCTCTGCAACTGGGCGGCAGCGAACCCGAGGCGCTTGCACAGGCCGCCCGGCTGGGTGAACGATGGGGCTACGATGAGATCAACCTGAACTGCGGCTGCCCGTCCGAACGGGTCCAGCGCGGAGCCTTCGGCGCCTGCCTGATGGCCGAGCCGCAGCTGGTCGCCGATTGCGTCCGTGCCATGCAGGACGCGGTTTCGGTGCCGGTGACGGTGAAGCACCGCCTGGGCCTGGACTACGACGAGTCCTATGATTTCGTGCGCGATTTCGTCGGTATCCTGCACGACGCCGGCTGCCGGGTGTTCATCGTCCATGCGCGCAATGCCGTCCTGAAGGGGTTGTCGCCCAAGGACAACCGGGAAAAACCGCCATTGCGCCATGCCGATGCGGTGCGCCTGAAGCAGGATTTTCCGGATGCCACGTTTGTGCTGAACGGCGGCCTGACCGACGTCGAGACCTGCATGGACTGGATGGAACGCCTGGATGGCGTGATGCTGGGCCGGGCGGCCTGGCACCATCCCGACATTCTGGCCGAACTGGACGAGCGGATGGTGCCGGGCGGAACGCGGCCGGCGCCCGGGGAGATCCTGGACGCCTGGATGGAATATGTGTCCGTCCAGCATGCGCGCGGCGTGCCCCTGCACATTCTGGTGCGGGGAGTGCTGGGCTGGCGCACGGGCCGTCCCGGCGCGCGACAGTGGCGGCGGATGCTCTCGGATCCCGCATTGCTGCGGGCGGAAGGCCCGCAGGCGTTGCGCCGCGCCTGGCAGGCGCTGGCCTGAGGCGGGGCCGGCCGAGCCGGCGCCCGGCTGGCCTCAGGCCTTGCGGGCAGGGGGTTCCGATGTGGTGTCGGCGGGCCAGTCGCGGATATAGGCCTTGAGCATGTCGTTTTCGAACTGCTGGGCCTCGACGATGGCGCGCGCCATGTCGTAGAACGAAATCACGCCCATGAGGGTGGGGCCATCCATGACGGGAATATAGCGGGCGTGCTTGTCGAGCATCAGGCGCTGGACTTCGTCGGCGTCGGTGTTGGGCGTGACGCTGACCGGAGCGTCGTCCATGATGCTGCGCACCGTGTAGTCGCCGGCCTGGCCGTCGTGTGCATTCAGGTGGTTGATGATTTCACGGAAGGTGAGCATGCCGGCGAGCTGGCCGTGGTCCATGATGACCAGCGAGCCGATGTCGAGCTGGCTCATGGTGGCGATGGCCTCGCGCACCGGCATGTCGGGCGTCCCTGTGTACAGCGTGTGCCCCTTCACGCGCAGGATTTCATTGACTTTCAGCATGTCGATTCCCAGTGGCGCCGTGGTCCGGCCGTTTGTTCATTATTGTGCATCATCATCCCGGTTTTCGGTAGCGTCGCCGCCGAAAAGCGCGTCCAGGACCGGAGGATCGCCCAGCAAGGTGCGCGACAGGGCGTCGAGCATGCCGGCCTGCAGCCCCGGCTGGGCCCGGTCGATCAGCAGCCGGTCCACCAGCGGGCCGATATCGGCCCGAGCCGGATCGCAGGCCAGTACCCACTGGTCGCCGTCGGCGACAGGCACGGCGTAGCCCAGTTCACGCAGGGCGCCGAGCATGTCGCGCAGGGCGTCGGGATGGACGCGCAGGTGTTTTTCAAGGTAGGCCATGCTGCGCCCCGGTGGCAGCGTGCCCCGCGCCTGCCACAGGATGCGCAGGATGCCCAGTGCGTCGGCAGCCTGGGCGCCGACCTGGCGCTGCAGCGCCCAGCGGTGCAGCCGCAGCGCCGGCAGCAACGAGGCCACCGTGGCGCCCATCAGCACCACCAGCCAGGACAGGTAGATCCACAGCAGGAAGATCGGCAGCGTGGCGAACGCCCCGTAGATGACGGTGTATGAAGGAAAGCGCGTCAGGTAGGCGGTGAACCCCGCCTTCATGATGGCCAGGACTGCCGTGGTACCCAGCCCGCCCAGCGCGGCGTCGCGCCACAGCACGCGGCAGTTGGGCACGAACACGAACAGGGCCGTGAAGCCCAGGACCGACATCAGCAGGGGCACCAGGTTGAGCAGCAGGCCGATGCCTTCGGGCAGGTTGCCGATATAGCCCAGGGATTCCCGGGCCAGCACCGAGCTGGCCCACAGGCTGGCGCCCGTCAGGATCGGCCCCAGGGAAATGATCGCCCAGTACACCAGCAGCCGCTGGCGCATGGGGCGCTGGCGGGCCACGTTCCAGATTTCGTTGAAAGCCTCGTCGATCGTCATGATCAGCAGGATCGATGTCACGACCAGGAAGGCGCCGCCCACGGCCGTCAACCCGGATGCCTGCGCCGCGAACTGGTTCAGGTAGCGCATGATGGTGTCGGACACTGAAGGCGGCAGCAGGCTTTCGCCCAGGAAGGTTTCCAGGGCCAGGCGGAATTCGGCGAACAGCGGGAAGGCTGTGAACAGCGCCAGCACCACGGCCAGCATCGGCACGATCGCCAGCACCGTGGTGAAGGTGAGGCTGGAGGCCACCCGGGTCAATTTGCGGTGCGCGGCGAAATCCAGCGTGAAGCGCAGGATGTCCAGCGCGCGGCTGCGGCGCTCGGTGGGAGACGGGGCTGGCGGTTGCGGTGTCGTCATGAGGCTGGCACTGGGTTTCGGGTCATAATACCAGCATGGAAAGCGTGGAAATCAAATTCAGCCCGGGCCTGCACATCCTGGCGTGCGCCTGCCTGTTCGGCCTGATCGTCCTGTGCGTGGGGTGGGAATTGTGGTGGGCGCCCTTGCGGGCAGGCGGCACCCTGATGGCCCTGAAGGCTGTGCCTCTGTTGTTTGCAGTCAGCGGCGTGCTGCGGCGCAGGCTCTATACGCTGCAGTGGGTGTCCATGCTCAGCCTGCTCTACCTGATGGAAGGCGTGGTGCGCGCCTGGTCGGACGTCTCGCCGGTGTCGGCGGCGCTGGCCGGGCTGGAAGCCATCCTGGCGCTGGGGCTTTACCTGGGAGCCATCCTGTACGTGCGTCCCGCCAAGCGGGCGGCGCGTCATGGCTGATCCATTCCTGGCCGGCCTGCGCACGGGCTGCTCCTTTGCAACCCTGCCGCGCGGCTTCTACTCCCAGGTCGATCCCAGGCCGCTGCGGGAACCGCGCCTGCTGCATGCCAATCCCGATGCGGCGGCCCTGATCGGCCTGGATGCCGGGGTCCTGCGTACGCCTGGCTTCCTGGCCCTGTGTGCGGGCGGCGGGCGGCTGGCAGACGTCCCGCCGGTGGCCACTGCCTACAGCGGCCATCAGTTCGGGGTCTGGGCCGGTCAATTGGGCGACGGCCGCGCGCACCTGCTGGGCGATGTCCAGACGCCTGGCGGCTCCTGGGAAATCCAGCTGAAGGGTTCCGGCCGCACACCCTATTCCCGCATGGGAGACGGCTGGGCCGTACTGCGTTCCAGCGTGCGTGAATACCTGGCCAGCGAGGCCATGGCCGGCCTGGGCATTCCCACGACCCGGGCGCTGGCTCTGGCGGCTTCGGATGATCCGGTCGTGCGTGAAACCGTCGAGACCGCGGCCATCGTCACCCGTCTGGCGCCCAGCTTCGTGCGCTTCGGGCACTTCGAGCACTGGGGGCATTCGCATCACGAGCAGAAGGCCCTGCTGGACTACGTCGTCGGGCATTGGTACCCCGGATGCCGGGTCATGGCCGGCAGCGAAACGGATACGCCTGCCACGGCCTGCCGCTTGCTGGCCGAAGTCGTGCGGCGTACGGCGCGCCTGATCGCACAATGGCAGCTGGTCGGTTTCTGCCACGGGGTGATGAACACCGACAATATGTCCATCCTGGGGTTGACGCTGGATTACGGTCCGTTCGGTTTCATGGATGCCTTCCAGGCAAATCATGTCTGCAACCATAGCGATACGGCTGGACGCTACGCCTGGAATGCCCAGCCGGCCGTGGCCCGCTGGAACCTGTACCGCCTTGCGGGCAGCCTGCTGGTGCTGGGTTGCGATGCGCCCGCGCTGGAAGCAAGCCTGGCGCCTTTCGAGGCAGAGTTCCTGGCGGCGTATCGCGCCGGTCTGGCGCGCAAGCTGGGCCTGAACGCCTGGCGGCCGGCAGACGCCGCGCTGGAAGACGACTGGTGGAACCTGCTGCATGCGCAGCAGGCCGACTTCACCCAGGCCTTCCGTCTGCTGGCCGGGGCCGACCTCGATGCCGATCCCTGGTTGGCCCTGTTCGCCGATCGGGCACCGGCACGCGCCTGGCTGGACCGCTACCTGGCCCGTCTGTCGGAGCAGGGCGGGGATGCAGCGGCGCGCCGTGCCGCCATGCTTCGGGTCAATCCCCTGTATGTGTTGCGCAATCACCTGGCGCAGCGTGCCATCGAGGCCGCACAGCGGGGCGATGCTTCGGAGATCGATCGCCTGCTCGTTCTGCTGCGGGATCCGTACACCGAACGGCCCGGATTCGAGTCCTATGCCTGTCCGCCCGCCGCCGGCGAGCCGGCAGTGGCGGTCAGCTGTTCTTCATGATGATGTGGCTCAAGCCGGCGGTGCCGGCCGGGCCGTATCATGATCTCGGCCGGCTCCCTGGAAAGCCGGATGATCGAGATGCCCATGAAGATCGGCGAATTGGCCCGTCAGGCCGGTGTAGGGGTTGAAACCATCCGCTATTACCAGCGACGCGGCGCTGCTGCGCATCCCGCCTCGGCCGCCAGGGTCGTACCGCCGCTATTCCCGGGACATGGTGGACACCATCGTGCAGATCCGGAAATTGCGGACGCTTGGGTTCAGCCTGGAAGAAATCCGGATGTTGCTCCAGGGCCAGGCCGAGGCCTGCCGCGACGTGCGAGTCTCCATCGAACGGCATATCGGTTCGACAGGCCGCAAGCTGAAGGAACTGACCTGGCGCCTGGGGTGCCTGCAAAGGGCCTTGAAGGAGATTCCTTGCGAGAAGGACCGCCGATGCTGCGGTAATCCCCCCATAAAAGCGGTGAGATCGGAAGTAGAATTTTCTCATTGAGGAGTTCTACAGCATGAAGAAGTCACGATTCACAGACAGCCAGATCCTGGACGCGATCAAACGCGTGGAAG
>Ga0182737_1000436_pt1 | contig 59245 bp, 51 predicted proteins | sample eDN5th30CBELigOP_FD_128878 | JGI IMG/M metagenome (GOLD analysis project Ga0182737, IMG submission 128878) | Enriched Organic Plus compost microbial communities from Emeryville, California, USA - eDNA 5th pass 30_C BE-Lig OP (version 2) (version 2) ...
GACCAGGGGCGGAAGATGGTCGTGCTCGACAGCCGGCCGCTCGACGAATACCGCCGCATGTCGATCCCCACCGGCATCAACGTGCCGGGGGGCGAACTGGTCTATCGCTTCGGCGACCTCGTGCCCGATCCGGACACGCTGGTGGTGGTGAACTGCGCCGGCCGCACCCGTTCGATCCTGGGCGCGGAGAGCCTGCGCCGCGCCGGCGTGCCCAACCGGGTCGTGGCGCTGCGCAACGGCACGATGGGCTGGGAGCTGGCGGGCTTCACCTGCGACCGGGGCCGGACCGACCGCTATCCCGAAGGCACGCCGCGCGGCGCGGCCGAGGCCCTGTCCCGCGCCGATGCCTTTGCCCAGGCCAGCGGCGTGCGGTTCTGCACGCTTGCCGACCTCGCGGCGTTCCCTGCCGAGGCCGCGCGCACGCTCTACCTGCTCGACGTGCGCGACCCGGCCGAGTTCGCCGCCGGCCATGTGCCGGGTGCGGTCAGCGCGCCGGGCGGGCAGCTCGTCCAGGCCACCGACCGGTGGATCGCCGTGCGCGGGGCACGGATCGTGCTCGCGGACGATACCGGCACGCGGGCACGGATGACCGCCGCGTGGCTGCGCCAGATGGGCCATGCGGAGGTGTTCGTGCTGGCGGACGCGCGGGACGGCGCCAGCGAGACCGGCTCGTCCCCGGACCGCGTGCCGGAGGCGGAAGCGATCGCCGCCCCGCTGGTCGGCCCCGATGCCGTCGATGGCGCCGCCGTGGTCGATCTGTCGCGCAGCATCGCCTTCCGCGAAAGCCATATCCCCGGCGCGCTCTGGGGCATCCGCACACGGCTTGCCGCGCTGGCGCCCCGCCTGCCGCGCCAGGGCCGCATCGTGGTCTGCGCACCGGATCCGGCGCAGGCGCGCCTCGCCGTCCCGGAACTGCGCGCCCTGACCGCGGCGGAGGTCGCGATCCTCGACGGCGGCCTGGCCGCCTGGCGCGAAGCCGGCCGCCCGGTGGAAGCCGACCGCCACACGCCGCCGGACGAGGCCTGCGCCGATGTCTATCTGCGCCCCTACGATCGAAATGAAGGCGTCGAGGAGGCGATGAAGGCCTATCTCTCCTGGGAGATTGACCTCGTACGGGAGATCGCGCGCGACGGCACCGTCCGCTTCGGAGCATCTGCCTGAACGCGCTCATCCGCATCGCCGGACAGGCCGGGCAGGCGGCGCTGGACGTGCTGCTGCCGCCACGCTGCCTGACATGCGACGCCGCGGTGGACCGCCCCGGCGCGCTCTGCCCGGACTGCTTCGGCGCCCTCGCCTTCGTCACAGCGCCGTTCTGCGCGGCGTGCGGCGTGCCGTTCACGCATGACGGCCAGGCCGGACCGGACGGGCTGTGCCCGGCCTGCACGCGACGTCGTCCCGCCTTCGACCGCGCACGGGCCGCCCTGCGCTACGATGAGGCGGCCAAGCGCGTGCTGCTGCCGTTCAAGCACGCCGACCGGACCGAGCTGACCGATCCCCTGGCCCGGCACATGCTGCGGGCCGGGGCGGCCCTGCTGGAGACAGCCGACCTGCTCGCTCCCGTGCCGCTCCATCGCTGGCGGTTGCTGAAGCGGCGCTACAATCAGGCGGCGCTGCTGGCCGCGGCACTCGGCCGCATGACGGGCCGCCCGGTGGTGCAGGACCTGCTGCGGCGGACACACGCCACACCGCCGCTTGGCGACCGCAGCGCCGCCGCGCGGGCGGAGGCGGTGGCCGGCAGCATCGCAATCCGTCCCCACCGCGCCGCCCGCGTGGCGGGAAGGCGCGTGCTGCTGGTGGATGACGTGATGACCTCGGGCGCCACAGCCTCAGCCTGCGCGGAGGCGCTGCTGACGGCGGGTGCATCTGCCGTGGATGTGCTGGTCGCCGCGCGCGTGCCTCATCCCGCGCTCACGGCTTGAAATCCGCATCCGCCGCGCCGAACCTAAGACGGGTAAGGAACCCTGCCATGCCGCCCGAGATCGAGATCTACACCAGCGACTGGTGCCCCTATTGCGCCCGTGCCAAGGCCCTGCTGACCCGCAAGGGCGTGGCCTTCAAGGAGATCGACGCCCCCACGGGATCCGAGGCGCGGGCCGAATCGCTGCGCCGGTCAGGCCGGACCTCCGTGCCGCAGATCTTCATCGATGGCCGGCATATCGGCGGCAGCGACGATCTGGCCGCCCTCGACCGCTCGGGCGGGCTCGACCCGCTGCTCAAGGCCGCCTGACCGACCCCCACGGTCACGAAACTGCCGCAACTTGCTGGCACTCTCTTGCCGGGAGTGCCAGAGTGGCACCATATCGGGTTGATTGCTGCACCGCATCAGGAACGGGGGATGATCCACTACGCGCTTCGCTGCGACTCCGGGCACGACTTCGACGGCTGGTTCAAGGACAGCGCGGCCTTCGACAAGCAGGCCAAGCGGGGCCTGCTGGAGTGCCCGCACTGCGCAAGCACGAAGGTGGAGCGCGCCCTGATGGCGCCGCAGGTCGCCTCCCGCAAGGAAGCGGTGAACCCGCCGGTCCCGGCCAAGCCGCCGGCGGCCGCCAAGGTGGTATCCAATTCCCCCGGCCCGATGCCGGCGGAGATGCGCGCCCTGCTGCAGCGGATGCGTGCCGAGATCGAGAAGAACTGCGACTATGTCGGCGCCGATTTCGCCGACGAGGCGCGCAAGATCCACGCGGGCGAGAGCGAGCGGCGCGGCATCTACGGCGAAGCCACGGCCGAGGAGGCCGAGGCCCTGTCCGAGGACGGGATCCAGGTCGCCCGCATCCCCTGGTTGCCGCGCTCGGACGCCTGAGCGGATCGGGAAGGCGGCGACATTCGCCTTACTATCTTACGATCTTATCGCCTGCTCCCCCGTGCGGAGGGGGCACCGCACCGGATGCCGAACCTGGATCGGGCGGATGATGATAATATTCCTATAATATTCCGGACGCGGATGTCAAAATGCCATTTCGGCCGGCCGCGCCGGTCCTCACCTGCGGCCGGCAATAGATGGCCGCGCGTAGGGGGGACCGGCACGCCAGCATCCGGGCCGGTCAATTCGCGACGCGGAAGGCGATAACCGACAGATCCTCCGTCCGCAACGTCTCCGCCTTCGCGGGAACCGGCCCGCGCTCGAACAGCGTTCGCAAGGCCGCTGGCGTGGCCTCCACGCCGAGTATGATCGCCTGCACGATCGGTCCCTCCTTCAGCCGGAGATGGCCGTAGACATAGGGAGCGATCTTCTCGAAGCGGGGATGGCAGGCGGGCGTGATGTTGTGCGTGGCGTACAGCAGCGTGGCTTCGCCGCTCAGGTTGACCGGCGCCACATCCCAGCTTCCGCAATGTTCGCAGCATCCGGTGGGCGGAAACGTGTGGTGCCCGCACCCCTTGCAGACAATGCCCTGGAAGACGCCCTTGGAAAGCCCTTCGTAGTACGCGCGCAGTGCGCTCGGCTGTGCAGGAGTGTCCAGCATGTCACAGCGCTCCCAGGACAATCACGGTGCCGATCATGGCGTAGCCGTGGGTATGGATAACGGAAATTTCAGGCACCTTGGCAATCTGCCGCGCGCCAGCACGGCCCCGCATCTGCAACACGGCTTCATAGGTGTCGGTGCCTGCGCTCGCGCCCCAGGCGTGGCCGAAGGCGTGGCGGCCGCCATGGGTGGACATCGGCCGGTCACCATCGAAGCGCAGCCGGCCGTCACGTGCCGCCTGGAGCCCCTTGCCCGCTTCCAGATAGCCGATGGTCTCGGCCGTGCAGATGCCCGAGATATGCGAGCAGTCATGAGTATGCAGGTAGTCGATGTCCGCCGGCTTGATGCCCGCCATATCAAAGGCAGCGTCGATGGCGCGGCGGTCGAACTCCCAATAGGTCGGGTCCTCCCCGTACCAGGGCAGGTCGCTGTAGCTCATGCCGAAGCCTTTCAGCTCCACGGGCTGCGACTTGCCGCTCTTCGCGAGTTCCGCGCGCGTGAGCACCATCGCCGATGCGCCGTCGGCTGTGGTGACGAGGCTCAGCAGACGCGAGGGCCACGCGACGAAGGGATTATGCTCGTCCGATCGCCAATAGTCATAGGCATCCGAGTAGCCTCCACGCGATGCGCGTGCCTCCAGCGTCTCCTGGATATTCGCCTTGGGGTTCATCGACCCGTGCAGCCGCCGCGTCCGGCAGAGTTCGAACATGCTGCGGTCGAAATCCTCGATGGAAAGGCCGTATTTGCGGCAGTAGCCGAGCGCCACGAGGCCGTTATAGGTGGAGAAGATGTCGTAGCCTTGCGGCACGCCGTAGGCTTGGTTCACCGCCATATCGGTCCATAGCCAGGTCTGCTGGTGTGAGATCGGCTCGCGCTCGTAGGGGCTGTAGCCCTTCACCTTGGTCCGCGTGGTCTCCACCCCATAGACCAGAACCGTGTCGTAGACGCCCGCCGCGATCGCGGCGGCGGCGAGGGAGGCACCCACGTTGGTCGTGGAGCATTGCGCTTCGAAATGGACGCCGGCGCGGAACTGCGTGCCAGTCCATTTGGAGAGCTGCGAGTACGTCCCCGGCACCTGCGAGCTATGGACCATCGCGTTGCCCGCGAAGACGGCGTCAACGTCCTGGCCCGTGACGCCGGCGTCATCGAGCGCCTCACGCACCGCGCGCGCGGTCAGTTCCTGGATGCTCAGCCCCGCAAGCTCCGGTGTCTTGAGCAGATCGCCGAAACGCGAACAGCCAACGCCGCTGATCGCGACGCGTTCGCGCAACCTGTTTCGCATGCGCAGCACTCCTCCGGCCCATTCTCATCTTGGTTTCGCTGTGGCGGGTGCCGTTACCGACCTGACGCCATCTGCTCCCGCTGACATCCAGGTCACCGGATTGTCGAGTCTGCTGCCATGATCTGGATCAAGCGCCGCCTGCCGCTGTTCCGCGTCATCGACGCAGGAACAGCATGTCAGATCAACTTGAATGGAACCCGCCGCCGCGCACCATGTGCGGCGGCTCAAAGCCGGGCGGAGACTACGGACGCTTCGAGAAATCCACCACGGCGCAGAAACCGCCCTCGGTGCCGAAGGCAAGGTGCGAGCCCGTGGGCGACCAGGCCAGCGCCGTGACCTTGCTACGGCCCGGTTCCGCGACCGGCAGCACGCGTCCGCTGCCGATATCCGCGAGGACGATCAGCCCGTCATCGAAGCCGGCGGCCACCGCCTCGTGCTGCGGGTGGCAGGCGACGGCGGTGCAGAACACGCCATCGCCGCCGGCCAGCTCCATCGGCGCCTTGCCCATCGGCCCGCCGCCGAAGAACGGCCACAGCACCACGCTCTCCGCACCCGAGGTCGCGAGCCACTTGCCGTTCTTCGTGAACGACATGAAGCGCGTCTTGCCGGGATAGCCGGACATGCGCATGTGCTGGCCGTCGGTCAGCCGCCAGCCATGCAGCGCATTCTCCTGCATCGCGGTCACGACATGGTCGCCGGCCGGGTTGAGGGCGATGCCGATATGACTGCCCTTCCACTCCAGCACGCGCGGCTTGTCCTCCTTGGCGCCCACGAACCACAGCGAGGCGCCGTTGTAGTGGGACGCGGCCACGCGCTTGCCCTTCGCATCGAAGGTCACGCCGGAGACGGTGGACGGGTGCGGCAGCTCCTTCAGCTTCGTGCCCGCGCCATCGAACACGTGCACGCCGCGGCCGACCGCGCAGGCGCGCAGGCCCTTGCCGTCCGGATGTGTGGCCACGTGCTCGACCCATTTCATGGCGCCGAAACCGGCGATCTCGGACGCGGCGCCGTCGGACGCGACGCGGCACAGGCGGCCATCGTCGCCGCCGGTCACGAAGCCGTCCGCAGCCGCATCCGGGGCGAGGGCGAGGATCGCGCCCTCATGCACCGCCACGCCCCGCCAGCCGCCGCCCACCGCAAGCTGCACGGACCCGTCGCCCAGCGCGAAGGCGGCGGTGGTGCCGGTGCGATCGAAGGCGCAGGCGACCACGGGCGCATCGAAGCCCTGCCGGATGCCGCGCGTCTCCAGCAGGTAGTCGGGGGAAGCCGTGCCGCTCAAGCCGCCGTCGCCTCGAAGCCGCGGCGCAACTGCGGGCGGTTGAGGTTGCGGCCGATGAACACGATGCGGGAGGTCCGCTTCTCATCCGGCTTCCATGCGCCGATGAAATCGCCATCCGCGATCATGTGCACGGCCTGGAAGGCGAAGCGGCGGTCGTCACCCGCGTAGTTCAGGATGCCCTTGGTCCGCAGCAGGTCCGCGCCCTTCTCGTTCAGCAGCGCGCCGATCCAGATGTTGAACTTCTCCGGGTCGATCGGCTTGTCCGTCTCGAACGACACGGAGGACACCTCGTCGTCGTGCTCGTGCTCGTCCTCGCCGGCGGCGAAGCCGGGCTGCAGCTCCTCGGCGCGGTCGAGGGAGAAGGCGTTGCGGTCCAGCACCTTGTCGATGGCGACCGCAGCCTTCTGGGTGCGGTGGATCTCGGCGAAGCGGTTGATGCGCCGGATCGCGGCCTCGACCTCCTCCAGCTCGGCCTCGGACACCAGGTCGGTCTTGTTCAGCAGGATCACGTCCGCGAAGGCGACCTGGTTCTGCGCCTCGGCGCTGTCCTTCAGCCGCTCCAGCAGGTGCTTGGCATCGACCACGGTCACGATCGCGTCCAGCCGCGTGTTGGCGCGCACGTCCTCGTCCACGAAGAAGGTCTGCGCGACCGGGGCGGGGTTGGCGAGGCCGGTGGTCTCCACGATGATGCCGTCGAGCTTGTCCTTGCGCTTCATCAGCCCGCCGACGATGCGGATCAGGTCGCCGCGCACGGTGCAGCAGATGCAGCCGTTGTTCATCTCGAACACTTCCTCGTCGGCATCGACGACGAGGTCGTTGTCCACGCCCAGCTCCCCGAACTCGTTGATCACCACCGCGTATCTGCGGCCGTGGTTCTCCGAGAGGATGCGGTTCAGCAGCGTGGTCTTGCCGGCGCCGAGATAGCCGGTCAGCACGGTCACGGGGACTTGGTCGGACATGGGAAACCTCCGCGCGGTCAGGGTCGAGATATAGGCGGCCGGGCCGGACGCGGCCACCCACCGCGCGCGGGGCGCCTATTCCCGGCCGGCCTTGGTGCCGGCCCAGTCGATGGTCTCGCCCCAGGCGGCGTCGGCCCTGGACACGGTCAGCCGCGTCGGCCGCTCGATCTCCTTGGCGGCCTGCCACGCTTCCCAGAAGCGGTCCGCGTCGTACTCCACCAGCCCGATACAGCCGGCGATGCCGGGTGCCGGCCTCCTCGGGGAAGATCGGCTCGAAGAACTGCACGCGCTTCTTCTCGAAGGCGGCGGGCACGCCCGCCTCGGCCTGCTCGAACATGTCGGGCTTGGCGTAGGCAAGGGTGCTCTTCATGCCCCGCGCGCGGCCGGTCCGGCCGGTCAGTTCGCCCGGATGGCGTTGGCGCGGATCACGTCCCCCCAGCGGGCCAGTTCCTCGACGAGGAACGCACCCATCCGCTCCGGCGTGCCGCCGCCCGGTGTGACGCCCAGCGCGCCGAAGCGGGCGCGCACGTCGGGCACCTGCATCGCCGCGTTGAACCCTGCGTTCAGCCGCGCGATGGCGTCGGCCGGCGTGCCCGCGGGCACCACGAAGCCCATCCAGGGGGTCAGCAGGAAGTCGGGCAGCCCCGATTCGCGCATCGTGGGCAGGTCGGGCAGGGCGGCGGACCGCTCCGGCCCCGTCGTCGCCAGGGCCCTGAGCGCGCCGCGCTGGATATGCGGCAGGGAGGAGGGGATACCGTCGAAGAACATCTTCACCGTGCCGCCGAGCAGCGCCGGCATCGCCTCGCCCTGACCGCGGAAGGGAACGTGCAGCAGTTCGATGCCCGCCATGCGGCTGAGCAGCTCGCCACCCAGATGCCCGGAGGAGCCGGAGCCGGACGATGCGAAGGTGATCGCCCCAGGGTCCCGCTTGGCCAGCGCGATCAGCTCCTGCACCGAGTTCGCCGGTACGGACGGATGCACCACCAGCACGTTGGGCAGCGTGCCCACCAGCATCACCGGCGCGAAGTCCTTCTGCGGATCGAACGGCTTCGGGTCGTACATCAGCGGGTTGGTGGCGCAGGCGAAGAAGCACATCGCCACGGTGTAGCCATCCGCCGGCGCGCGCGAAGCGGCGACCCAGCCGATATTGCCGCCCGCGCCGGAGCGGTTCTCGACCACCACGGGCTGGCCGAGATCGGCGGAGACGTGCTGCGCGAGCAGGCGGGCGAAGATGTCCGGCACGCCGCCGGGTGCCGCCGGAACCACGATCCGCACCGGCCGGTCCGGGAAAGCCGCCGCGGCGGACCCCGCCGCCAGCAGGGACGCGAGCATCCCCAGCACCGCCCCGAGCCATGCGAATCCACGCCGCGATCCCGCCATCCTGCGTTTCCTTCCCCCTGGGCACGGAACCGCGCCCTTCGTGCCGATTGAACCGGGCGGCGAGCGGCATGACAATTCGCATGATACGCCGGATTGATCGCCATGAACGAAGAATTGACCCGCACCATCGGCCTGCGCCACCTGCGCTGCTTCGTCGCGGTGGCCGAAGCCGGCTCCTTCGCCGCGGCCGCGGCGCGGCTGCACGTCGCCCCCTCCGCCCTCAGCGCAACGATCCGGCGCATCGAGACGGAAACCGGCGTCGCCCTGTTCGACCGCACCACCCGCCGCGTCGTCCTCACCCGCCACCCACGGCGCCGAGTTCCTGACCGAGGCCCGGCACCTGCTGCGCGGCGTGACCGCCGCACTCGCCAGCCTGCGGGCGGCGGGCGGGCTGGAACGGGGCAGCGTGGCGGTCACGGCATCGCCGTCCATCGTCTCCCGCCTGCTGCCCGCCGTGGTGCGCAGCTTCCACGCGGCGCATCCGTCCGTGTCCGTCACGCTCCGCGACGACGGCGCGGAAGGGATCGGCCGCCGCGTCGCCGAAGGGTCGGCGGATTTCGGCATCGGCAGCGAATGGGACCTGGGCGGGGCGGAGCTTGGAACGCTGGACTACCGCAAGTTGTTCCGGGACCGGTTCGGGATCGTCTGCCGCCCGAACGACCCGATCGTGCCCGCCGCGCACCGGGAACTGCCTTGGTCGGCGCTCGCGGGACGCGATCTGGTCGGGCTTGCCGCGGATACTGGCATCCAGAGGCTGCTGGCGCGCCATCGCGGGCTGAAACTGCCTCCCGAGCCGGCGCTGACCGTCTCCAACACGCTGGGTCAGTTGGCGATGGTCGAGGCCGGGTTGGGACTCGCGGTGATGCCGGAGAGCGCCGCGACCCTGGCCGGGGCGGAACGGCTGCGCTTCATTCCCCTGACGCGCCCGGTCGTGTGGCGGGAGATTTGCCTGATCACTCGGCAGGATCGCTCCCTAAGCCCGGCCGCGCGGGCGTTCCGCGACATCGCGCTGCGCCGGCTGCGGGAGGCTCCGCTCGCCCCAGGCGTCGAATGGCTGGCCTAGGGCGTTCCCCGCCTATGCGGAGCCGGCGGCCTGCCGCGCCTCCGCCAGTCCCCAGCCCAGCAGAAGGAAGAACAGGCCCGACAGCGGCATGGCGGTGAAGGAGGAGGTGGAGGCGACCGGCCAGAGCTGCATCAGCACGGTCGCGAACAATCCCACCCGCACCGGGTCGGGGGCCATCAGCAGGCCCCGCGCCAGCGCGGCCAGCCACGCGGCGGCCATCGCCGCGAACAGCAACAGCCCCGGCCAGCCGCCATCCACCAGCGCCTGGAGGTAGAAATTGTGCGGATGGGTGACGCAGATCGCCGCCCCGCCGCCCTCCCCTTCCCCGCCCCAGCCGACATGAAAGCGCGGGTCGGCGCAGAGGTGGCGGAACCCGTCCGCGCCCGCGCCGGTGAGCGGGTATGCCGCGGATATGGCGAGGCTGCGCGCGGCCAGCAGCCCGTAATGGCTGTTGGGGAAATCGGCCATCTGCGCGGAAAACTTGGTCACGAGCCGGTAGAAGGTCGGCGGCGACACCACCGCGGAGGCGCCGATCAGCACCACGCCCGCAACACCCGCGGCCAGCGCGGCCCGGCGCAGGGGGCGGTACAGCAGCGCCACCACCGCGAGGCCGAGCCCGGTCAGCAGCGTGGGCATGCGCTGGCCGATCAGCACCACCACCGCCATGCCGGCGAGCAGCAGCGCGCCCCCGGCCCATCCCGGAAGCGCGGCCGCCACGGGCAGCAGCGCGGGGAAAAGCATGCGCGACAGCGGCGCCCCGGCGCGGGCCTGATCGTAGGGGCCGGTCAGCTCACCGTCGCCGGAGCGCGGGTCCCCGAACAGGTTGGCCCCGGTCGCGAATTGCAGCAGCGCCTGGGCGGCGATGTAGAGCGCGCAGACCAGCACCACCCGGCCGAGCCGCCGTCGCATGCGCGGATCGGCCAGCACGGTGTGCTCAAGGGCCGCGGCGAACAGCACGAAGCGCAACCATCCCGCCGGCTGCCAGGCGGGCAGCGACACGGCCGTCATCCAGGCCCACCATGCCAGCGCGAGGATCACCCAGGCCCGGCGCAGCCAGCACGCATCCCCCGTGATCGCCGTGCGGAGCAGGAACAGCACCGCGACCAGGGCGATCAGCCCGTCGGCGATGCCGCGGCCATGCACCACGAACAGCGGCACGGCGAGCGTGAGCCACGGAAGGGCGCGGTCGAGTTGGCGTGTCACGCGGCGGCTTCTACGCGGCCGGACGCAGCGCGGCGAGACGGGCGGCGACAACGCTGCGGTCGAAATCCCGTGCGCGCCGCCGCCCGGCTTCCCCCATCGCGGCGCGGCGGCCGGGATCGCGCGCCAGGACGGCCAGCGCCGCGGCCAGGGCTTCCGGATCGTCCGGGGGGATACGCAGCGCCACGCCCTCGGTCAGCTCGCCCAGCCCGCCGGTGCCGGTGGCGACCAGGGCGGCGCCGGCGGCCATCGCCTCCAGCGCGACGAGGCCGAAGGGTTCCGGCCAGCGGCTCGGCACGGCCACGATGGCGGCGCGGGCCATGCGGGCCTGGACCTCCGCGCGCGGAACATGTCCGGCCAGGGCGACGCCGGCCGCCCGGGCGGCGGGGCGCAGGGCGCGGAGGAACGGCGTATCCGGCGCGCCGGCGCGGAAACGGTCAGCACCCGCGAGTTCCGCACGCCAGCCGGGCAGGCCCGGCAGGGCGCGGGCGCAGGCTTCGACGAACACATCGGCCCCTTTGTCGGCGACGGCGCGGCCCGCGAACAGGATCAGGTCCTCGCGCGGGGCCGGAGGCGGCAGGGCGGCGAGGTCGATCGGGTTGCCGAGCACGTGCACCCGCCCCGCCGTCTCCGCCGGCAGGCCGGCGACGAACCGCTCCCGCACCCAGGCGGAGACGCAGAACACCGCGGCCAGGCGGCGCATCAGCACTGCGCGCGCCGGGCCGCGCATGGATTGTGGATCGTTATGCAGCAGCAGCGACACCGGACATGGCGCACGCCGGGCCGCGATCGCGGCGGCGATGTCCGGCCGGTTGTGCACGTCGATCGCATCCGGCGCGAAATCGCGCAGCGCGGCGGCGGCCGCGGCGGCATAGCGGAGCGGCGGCGGGCCGGGCGGCCACCAGCCCGCCCGGATGGCGCGGAACGCGGGTTCGGCGAAAGGGGGGCCGGAAGGCGGGCTTCCGATCACCAGCGCACCCTCCGGCGCGAGCAGCCGCGCCACCTCCGCCACCGCACCCGCGGTCGCGGGCGCGAAACTCTCCTTGGGCGGCAGCACGATGCCGACCCGTGGCGGGACTCCCTGCATGCGATGTCGCTATACCTTCATGGACTCCGGGCCGCGACCCGGTTGCCGCCCCGCCCTGCCTCGCTGACAAGACCCTGCCCAACCGATAGGGACCGATGATGTCCGAAACGCCCGCCAACGGCGCCGCGCACCGCCTGCCGCTGTTCTACAACCGGCTTGAACCGCTGCATGTCGAACGCCATGCCGCGCTTGCGCTGCATCAGGCCGGCTACGGCTTCGCGAAGGACGCCACCGGCATTCCATTGGCGGCGGAGGAGTTCGGCATGGCCGCGCGCAGCCTGCCAATCGTGTTCGCGCCGCAGGCGCCCTTCATGCCGATCGCGCTGCTCGCGCTCACGCCCGGACAAAGCCATGCGGTGACGGCAGACGGGCACTGGCAGCAGGGCGTCTACGTGCCCGCCTATATCCGCCGCTACCCGTTCCTGCTGGCCCGCACAAGCGAAGGGTCCGAGGAAATGGCGCTGTGCGTCGATCCCACCGCCGCGGCGTTTTCGGGCGAAGGCGGGGAGAAGCTGTTCGCGGACGGCAGGCCCGCGCCTGTCACCGACCGCGCGCTGCAGTTCTCCCGCGACTTCGAGGTCGCGATGCAACGCACGCGTGCCATGGTCGAGGCACTGACGGCGGCCGAGCTGCTGCAGCCCGGCGTGGTGCAGTTCCACATCAACGGCCAGCCGCGCCGCGTGGACGGGTTCCGGGCCGTGGACCGGCAGCGGCTCGCCAAGCTGGAGGCGGCCAGGTTCCTGGAGCTGCGCGATCGTGGCTACCTGGAGCCAATCTACGCACATCTGGTGTCCATCGGCGGAGTCCCGGAGCTGGCGCGGGAAACGCAACTGCAGGGATGACGCGAATCACCCGCGCGGCACCCCAGCCGCGCGGCCCAGTTCCGCGATCAGCGCCCGCATGCCGGCATCCAGCATCCGGCCCGGGCGCAAGGCAGTGGCGAGACGCCGCCGCAGCGCGGGGCGCAGCTTGCGCGCCACCGTCGCCGGCGGCACGGCATGGCCGAGTGCGAGCTGCGGCAGCACCGTGGCCCCCAGCCCCGCCCCTACCAGCACTTTGATCGCTTCGATGTTGCCAAGCTGCATCAGCGGTGCCGGACGGATTCCGGCCTTTGCGAACCAGGCATCGATCAGCCCGCGTGTCGTGCCCCGCGCCTCGAACAGCAGCAGCGGCACCTGCGCGAGATCGGCGGGACGCACGCGGTCGCGGCCCGGCGCAAGGGCGGCCGGATAGAGTGCGACGAGTTCGTCGTCGCAGAGCGGCGACAGGACAAGCCGCCTGTGACGCTGGCCGGGCATGGTGACGATGCCGATATCGAGGCGGCCATCCTCGACCCCGGTCAGCATGTCGTCGGTGTTGCCGGTCTCCACCACGATCTCCAGCGCCGGCCGTGCCCGCTTCAGCCGCGCCAGGATCGGCGGCAGCAGGTGGATGCACGCGGTCGCACCGGTGCCGATGGTGATCCGGCCCGCACCGCCTTCGCGGAACCCGGCCATCGCCACGGGGATATCGGCAAGCGCCGCCAGGGCCTCCTGCGCCATGGGCCGCAACTGCTCCGCCGCGGCGGTGGGCAACGCGCGCCGCACGCCGCGTTCGAACAGGCGCACGCCGAGCATCGCTTCCAGCGCGTCGAGCAGCTGGCTCACCGCGGGCTGGGAGATGCCGAGCGCCCGCGCGGCCCCTGTCAGGCTGCCCGTGCGATGCACGGCGAGGAAGGCACGAAGCTGGGCATGGGAAGGCGCGGCCATCCATAAGCCTCACTTATGAAGAGCATGGACGCAACCAGGCTGCCCGCGCGCCCGGCATCAGCCTATGCACGGCACATGACCCCGCCGATCATTCGCGCCTCCACCGAGGCGGACCTTGCCGCCATCGCGGTCATCTACGGCCACCATGTCCGGCATGGCCTCGCCTCCTTCGAGTTCGAACCGCCGCCCGTGGCCGAACTCGGCCGGCGGCGCGGCGAGGTGCGCGGGCTCGGCCTGCCGCATCTGGTCGCGGAAGCCGATGGCCGCGTCCTGGGTTTCGCCTATGCGGGCCTGTACCGGGCGCGGCCGGGCTATGCGCACACGGTCGAGGACTCGGTCTATGTCGCGGCGGATGCGGTGGGGCGCGGCATCGGGCGGGCGCTGCTTTCCGCTGTCATCGACACCTGCATCGCGGCGGGGCGGCGGCAGATGGTCGCGGTGATCGGCGATTCCGCCAATGTCGCCTCGATCGCCCTGCATCGCGGCCTGGGCTTTCAGCATGCCGGAACGCTGCCCTCCGTGGGATGGAAGCACGGGCGCTGGGTGGACTCGGTGCTGATGCAGCGCGCCCTGGGCGACGGCGACGGAACACCGGCCCCCTCGCGCTGACCCGATGGACAACGGCCAGCCCTCCGCTACCGTCAGCCCATGACCCAGTCCCAGGAATTCGCCGGCCGCCGTGTTGCGGTCGCCGGTGGCAGCCGCGGCATCGGCCGCTCCATCGCCCTGCTCTTCGCCCGCGCGGGTGCGCGCGTGTCGATCTGCGCCCGCGGCGCGGAAACGCTGGAGGCGACGCGCGCCGAGCTGGGCGCGGACGCGCATGCCATGACCTGCGACCTCAGCGACGGGGAGGCGATCAAGCGCTGGATCGCGGGCGCGGCCGCGGCATTGGGCGGGATCGACATCCTGATCAACAACGCCTCCGGCTTCGGCCGCTCCGACGACGATATCGGGTGGGGGGCCTGCTACGCCGTGGACATCATGGCGACGGTCCGCGCCTCCAACGCCGCCCTGCCGCATCTGCGCGCGGGCACGAAGGCGAACATCGTCAACATCTCCTCGATCTCCGCATTCCACCCCTCGATCCGCAATCCGCCCTACGGGGCGGCGAAGGCGGCCGTGATCCACTACACCACGTCGCAGGCCGCGATGCTGGCGCGGGAGGGGATCCGGGCGAACTGCGTGGCACCGGGATCGATCGAGTTCCCCGGCGGATCGTGGGAGAAGCGCAAGACCGACAACCCCGAGCTCTACAACAAGGTCTTCAACGCGATCCCCTTCGGCCGGCTCGGCGCGCCCGAGGAAGTAGCCGAGGCGGTGCTGTTCCTCGCCTCCGACCGCGCGCGCTGGATCACGGGCCAGACGCTGGCGGTGGATGGCGGGCAGATGCTGGGGGCGTAGCCGCCTTGCAAACGGAAAAGGGGAGCGGCTTTCGCCGCCCCCTCGCCGTTGCGGCCTGACGGGCCGGATCAGGCGATCAGCAGGTCCGGGTTCAGTTCCAGGACGAGGCCGTCTCCGAAGCGGAGGAACTCGAAGCCGGTGATCGTGTCCGTGCCGTCCGCGCCGGTGATATCCGCGATGGTCCAGGTGCCCCCGGCCTCGCTGATGTCGTAGTCCGCGGCCGCGCCGGACAGCACCCACACATTCTGGCCGCCGTCGCCGCCCTGGCCCACGTCATCCCCCGCGCCGCCGGTGGCGATCAGGCGCACCAGGTCGAACGCCCGGATCACATCGTCCCCCGCGCCGCCATCCACCTGCGCCGTGGTCGAACCGCCGTTGTAGCCCGCCTTCCAGTGGGTGCCGTTGCGCGGGCTGGCATTGTCCGCCAGCAGCGCGTTGTCCAGCGTGGAGGAGGCGATCGCGCGCACCTCCACCACGTCGTCGCCCGCGCCCGCGTCGATGGCGATCGCGTTCGACCACGTGGCCTCGTTGCTGAAGGCGACCCAGGTCAGGTGGTCGGCCGCCGCGCCACCGGCCAGTTCGCCGCGCTTGGCGCCCACCACCGTCACGTCGAGGCTTTCGTCCGCGGCGGAGAGATCGGCCCGCACGTCCACGAAGTTGGCGATGGTGAAGTCCGTGCCCCAGGCGGACTGGTATTCGTCCATCACCGCCGCCTTGATCTCGTTCCAGATGCCGGTGTTCTCCACCAGCATGCCGGCTCCGGCCTCGGTGACGGAGACCTTGGCCGCGACCAGAGCCGCGTCCGCCGGCGGCGGGGAGACCACCGTCCCCTGCGGCGTGCCGCCACCGTCCTGCCAGAAGCTGAAGGACAACGGACCCGGCTCGGGCGCGCTTTCGTCGAGGCTGACGACGCGGACATCGTCGAAGGACACGCCCTCGCTGCCCCAGGAATACAGGCCGACCGTGCCCTTCTCATGGGTATGGTCCTCGATCGCATAGGCGAAGATCCCGTCGCCGTTGATGAAGGCGGAAATCTTCTGGTCCACGATGTCCACACGCAGGTCGAACGCCTCGCCCGGCGTGTATTTCTGCGGCACCTGACCCAGGATCTCCTCGATCCCGTCATGCATGCGGATCAGGCTGAACAGGCTGCCCGCGCCGTTGCCCGGGCTGCGGTCGTAGGTGCCGTCCGCATCCAGCTCCAGCTTGTAGTAGTTCCTGTCGTCCACGTAGTGGATGAGGAAGCCGAGCCCGTCATCGTCCGGCGTCTCGATCCGCGCCTCGATCGAGTAGTTGTCCCAGTCATAGGCCCCCTCGCCCTCATAGAGCGCGTAGGTGCCGACACGCAGGACGTTGACGCCGTCGCCCAGCGGCGACCAGCCGCGCTGCCAGTAATCCGCGTTGGTCGCCCCGTTCCAGGTCAGCTCGCGGGACTGCAGGTCGGAGTTCTGCACCAGCGCGCCATCGGCGATGGTCCAGTCGGAGGCGGTACCATCCGGTCCCACGCCGCCGAACTCACCCTCATCCACGATCCGCCAGCCGGCCGGGATCGCGGCGCCGTCGAAATCCTCGGCCAGCAGCACGCGATCCTGCGCGACCACCTCGATCTTCACCAGATCGGTCGCGGTGTTGCCGTCCGCATCCGTGACCGTCAGCGTCAGGGCGTGCAGCCCGTCCTCCAGATCGATGGTCGGGGCCTCACCGGTCGCACGCAGGTTTCCTTCCGCGTCCGTCCAGGCCCAGGACACGATCCCGGCGGGGCCGAAGGAGGAGTCTGCGTGCAGCGTGACGCTCGCGGTGCCGTCGCCGTCCGTGTCGATCAGCCGCACATCGTCCCCTGCATGGGCGGTCAGCGTGAGCGTGTTGACCGTGACCGTGTCGAACTCGGAGCTGCGCTGCGCGTCGGACCAGAAGCCGATCGTGCCGCCCGTCAGCGGATCGGCATCCGCGACCGGCCCGCCGAACACGGAGCGTCCGTCGAGGAACACGGTGATCTCGTCGCCGACCACCGCGATCTTCAGGTCCTGGTCCACGTTGAAATGCGTGCCGCCGGTGGCGGTGGCGAGCACGGTTTCCACCCCGTCCCGCACCCGCACCAGCGTGCGCGTGTTGGTCTCGCCATCGGCCTCGAAGCGATAGTGGTTCTGCGGGTCCTGGTAGTAGAAGACCGCGCCGATCCCGTCGTTGTCGGTGGAGCGGATGGTCATCTCCACCACGTAGTCGGACCAGGCCTCGGACCCTTCGCCGCCCCAGGTCAGGATGTTCCCGGCCGCATCCGACATGTCGTAGACGCGGGCTTCCGGCGCCGGCAGTCCCTCGATGTCCACGTTGCGTGAGAACACCGTGCCCTTGACCAGGAAGTTGCCGGTGCCCGACCCGACCGCCCCGTAGCCCAGCGTCGGCACGCCGAAGGTCGCGGCGAGCGAGTCGTCGTTGAAGTCGAACTGAACCGAGGTCGGGTCCGGCGCGGCATCCAGGATGCCGTCCGCATCCGCCCCGCCGAGTGCCGCCATCTCCTCGGCGGTGAACACCTTGCCGGTGAGCAGGACGGAGGAGACATAGGTCTCCGACGTCTCGCCGTTCTCGTCGGAGAACAGCAGCAGCCCACGGCCCGCATCCAGCTTGAAACGGTCGCCGGAGACGATCTGCGAACCGACCAGTTCGCCGTCGATATACTTGCTCAGCAGCGTGTTGTTCGCGTCCTGCGCCTCGAAGACGAAGCCGACGCGCTGCCATTCGCCGTATTGGAAGGCACCCTGATAGTTGCCGCCGATGCCGATGCCGCCGGTGCCGTCGCCGCGGTTGTTCAGGAACAGCTCGCCATCGTCGGCATTGGCGGTCTGAAGCTGCACGAAGCTCGCCCAACTGCCCTGGCCATCCTCGACCAGCACGTCGAAGACCAGCGAAAAATCGCTGATCAGCGTGCCCTCGGGCGCGCCGAAGTTCGGCGTGACGGTCAGCGCCTTGGTGGGCGACAGCGCGGGGATGCGGGCCACGCTCGCCGCGCCGCCCGGGATGGAGGGCAGGCCGAAGCTTTCCGGCGTGCCGATCGCCAGCGCATCGGACGCGCTCGGCAGCATCCAGCCATCCGTGTCGCCGTCGTTGAAGTTGTCGGCAAGCAGGGTCGTGTCGCCGGTGACGACCACCAGCATGTCGTCGGTGGTCACATGGCCCGCGGTATCCGTCACGCGCAGCGTCAGCGCATGGCGGCCGATGCCGAGATCGATATCCGCCGTCTCGCCCGTGGCGAGCACGACGCCGTCGGCGTCCAGCCATTCGTAGCCCGCCGCCACGCCGCCCGGATCGGCAGTGCCGCCGGCATCGAGGCTGACGGTCGCGACCTTCGCCCCCGCCGCCGCGGCCACGAACCGGTCGTCGCCCGCGTCGGCCACGGCGCGGATATCGGGCGTGGAGAGATCCCAGTTCTCGAACGTCTCCTCGTGGCCGCGATACAGGCCGGTCAGCCCGTCGCGGTCGGTCTCGGGCTTCACGCGGAACCCGTCGAGATAGTCGTCGAACTCGGTGAAGTAGGTCTCGGTCGTCACCCGGTCGTTGTCCGGGTCGATCGTCACCAGCCGGATCGCGCCGTTGCCGCCGGCACTGCCCAGCGCCTCGTCGCCGTTGCCGGTGATCTCGCGCGAGATGCCGTTCTGGTAGTTGACCAGGCTCTCGACGATCCGGTTGCCGTGCTGGCTGTAGCTGACATCGGTCTCGGCGCCGTCGCCGAAGATGTGGCCCGAGAAGGTGAAGGCGACGTTGGGGTACTTGTTCAGGATCTCCCGCCAGACCGTCTCGCCGTCATTCGCACCCTCGGGGTCGCGGCCGATGCCGTAATCGTAGCCCGCGCCTTCGTCATAGAGCGGCGCGCTGGTCGGATCGTGGCGGCCGGCGAAGTTGGTCAGCGCGTGCGAGACCACGATGACCTGGTGATCGAGATGCGATTCGATCACGTCCTGGCCCCAGCGGATGACGTCATCGCGCGGGCCGAACTCCATCGACAGGACCAGCCACTTGGTCCCGTCGGTCGCGGTGAAGGTGTGGTAGTTGTTGACCCCGCGATCCGGCTCCTGGTCATACACGCCGCCGAACGTCGCGCTGGTGGCGGCCTGGTTCTCGGGTGAGAAGATCTCGTCCAGATAGATCGAGGAGTGGTCGGCTGCCGTGCCGCCCGAAGCCTGGTCGTGGTTGCCGGGCAGGACCGAGTAGGGGATCACGCCGTCGAGCTTGCGCAGCGCCGTCTCGGCCACCACCCACTGGTAGTCGAGGTTGTTCTGCGTGATGTCGCCGACATGGGCGACGAAGTTGATGTTGTGGCTGTCCTTGTTGTCCACCAGCCACTGCGTCATGTTGTAGAAGGTCTGCGGCGGGCCGTTCGACAGCGAGGCGTCGGTATAGTCCTGCGTGTCCGGCAGCACGGCGATCGTGTAGGCGTTCGCCCCGGCGCTGCGGATACGGAAATTGTCGGACGCGACGTTGCCGTCCGCATCGGTCGCGGTCAGGCGGAAATCCGCATGGCCCAGCGCGTCGGTCAGGGTGACGGTGAGCACGTCGCCGTCGATGACGGCGGAGGCGACGATGCTGGGGTCGTCGTTCTCGATCGCGAGCGTGACGTCGTCGCGGCTGAACACGTCCGACAGATCGATCTGGATGACGCTGCCGGGCGTCTTCATCACGTCCATGACGTGGTTGACGACTTCCAGCTCCGGCGCGTCCGGTGCCTCGCTGTCCTGCGGCGCGGACAGGACCGCGTCGCCGAAGGTCGCCGCCAGGCTGCCGCCAGCGAAGTCGAACTGGGAAGCGCCCTCACCCGGCGCGGCATCGAAGAACCCGTCCGCGTCGGCCCCGCCCAGCGCGGCCACGCTTTCGGCGTTCAGCGCATCGTCATCGAAGAAAACGGACGAGACATAGGCCTGCACGGACTCGCCGTCATTGTCGCTGAGCAGCAGGAACCCGTCCTCCGCGTCCAGCGACCAGCGGCCTTCCGCCAGTGTCTGCGTACCGACCAGTTCGCCGTCGATGTACTTGTTCAGCACGGTCACACCGGCATCGGTCTCGGCGGTGAAGACCAGCCGCTCCCAGGTGCCGAAGGCGAAGCTGCCGTCATAGACCGAACTGATGCCGACACCGCCGTCGGCGCGCAGGAACAGCTCCGCGTCGGATGTGTTGGACAGGTCGCTCTGCAGCAGCCCCGCGAAGGAGCCGAGTTCGCCGGCCGGGACCAGGATATCGAAGCCCAGCGTCCATGTGCCGATCGTTCCCGCGGCACCGGTGTTCGGCTGCACCAGGATCGTCTGATCGTGGTCCAGCACGCCGACATGGATCAGATCGGCGTCTGCGCCCCCGATCTGCGGCAGGGAGAATGATGCGGTCGAACCGTACTGAACATAGTCGGCCATGTGGCGGGTCCCCGGTCTTGGTTGACCGGACCCTGCCGCAGGGCACTGGACTTGCCATGCGAAGAGATCATGACATGCCCGTATCCATGCAGTTTCACGCTGGCTTCACGCGGCCCCGATTTATCGCGTGTTCACGACGTTATAGCGACGCAGTTCCTGTGCGTTCAGCCAGTTCATGCCGTCAGCCTCCTGGTTGAAGGCCGGGGTCATCAATTCCAGCGAAACGCGCTGTTCGACCAGGAAGCGGGCACGCTCGGCGGCGAGCTTGGCGCTGCGCTGTTCGATGAACATGACGACCTCGGCCGCGCCCTGCGGGCCGTTCTGCCGCACAACGCGGGCCACATCGCGGATGAAGGCATCGTCGCGTGCGGCGGTGAACATGTGCACGCCGTAGCGACCGCCGTTGTCCACCGCGCGGATCGGTCCGCCCAGGAAGGCATAGGAACAGGCGGAGGCACACATCGCCCCATTCGGGATCCGCGTCGCCAGCCCAAGATCGCGGATGGCACGGCCGATCACCAGGCCTTCGACCGCGTTGCCACCCGGGGAATTGAACCACACCTCATCCACGCCGCGGGTACGCGCCACCAGGGCGCGCAGCTTCGCGGCATCACCCGCCTCGATCGCCCCCTGGGCGATGACAACGCTGCCGCGCCCTTCCTGGCGGACGGTGTAGTCCAGCGCCGCGGCCGGCTGCGCCAGCAGGCCAAGCGCAAGCGCGGCCGCCGCGGCCCGGATCACGCCTGGGCCCAGCCGCCGTTCGGGCTGCGGCAGTAGCGCGTGTCCTGCTGCACTTCCTTGCCCTGCACATACGCGACCTCACGCACCAGCCGGCATTCGCCACCGTCCTGGGTGCGCTGGACGGATTGCAGCGTGGAGCGGCCGGAAACGTTGCGGTTGTTTTCCGACTTCCAGTTCGCCTGCACCGCCCGGGTCTGCTGCGGCCGGCTGCGATTGGTTGTCCGCGGCGGGGTCGGGGCAGGCGCGTCCAGCACGCGCTGCGTGGCCGCGTTTGCCTTCTGGCGATCGGCCGGATCGGTCAGTGCCTCGGCGATCGCGCCGCCGATGAAGTAGCCCGCGGCCGCGCCCACCAGCGCGCCGACCACCGCGCCGGTGCGGTTGCCGCCAACCGCGCTGCCGGCGATGCCGCCGAGGACGCCACCAACCGCGGCCCCGCCGAACTGGCCGACCTGCTGGTTGCTGCCGGTGCTCTGGCAGGCCGTGAACAGCGGCAGCGCCACGGCGCTCGCCATCACCATGCGAAGTGTTCCAGAGCGCATCACCATAGCCATCAGGTTCCTCTTCCCAGAATGTAACTGGTTGTTTCCACGACGCACCTATACCGCGTTTTGCGTTCCCGAAAAGCGCACGAGCCGGCCGGATGGCGTTCCGATCAGCGCATCTTCGCGCATCACCGGCTTTCCCCGTATGACCGTCATCACAGGCCAGCCCGTGATCCGCATGCCGGCGAAGGGGGTCCAGCCGCAGGGAGAGGCGATCCAGCTATCCTCGATGGTCCGCTGCGCCTTCAGGTCCACGACGGTGAAGTCGGCGTCGTAGCCCATCGCCAGCCGCCCCTTGCCGAGCACACCGTAAACCCGCGCCGGGCCCGCGCACATCAGGTCCACCAGCCGTTCAAGGGACAGGCGCCCGGCCGCAACATGGTCCAGCATCACCGGGACCAGCGTCTGCACGCCGGTCAGCCCGGCCGGGCATTGGGGCCAGGGCTTCAGCTTCGCCTCCCGCGGGTGCGGGGCATGGTCGGACCCGATCACGTCCACCGTGCCGTCGCGCACGGCTTCCCACGCGGCCTGCCTGTGACGCTCACCACGGATCGGCGGGTTCATCACGCCGAACCCGCCCAGCCTGTCGTAGGCGTCGGGCGCGACCTGGGTCAGATGGTTGACCAGCACCTCGATGGTCGCGATGTCGCGGAACGCGGCGAGGTATTCCAGCTCCTGCGCCGTGGAGACGTGCAGGACATGGGCGAGCCGTCCGGTCTTGCGCGCCAGCGCCATCAGCCGCCGCGTGCCGAGGAAGGCACATTCCTCGTCGCGCCATTCCATATGCAGCCGGTACGGCCCGCCAGCGGCGAACATGGGCTCCCGGGCCTTGAGGCGGTATTCGTCCTCGCTGTGATAGGCGATGCGGCGCACGCCCGAGCGCATGACCCGCTCCAGGTTCTCATCGTCCTCGATCAGGAGATCTCCGGTAGAAGATCCTGCGAAGACCTTCACCGCGCAGACGCCGCGCCCGGTCTCCAGCGTGGCGAGCTCGGCGATGTTGGACTTCGTCGCGCCCACATAGAGGCCCATGTCGCACCACGCGGCCCCGGCCCCACCCTCAACGTAGTCCTGCTTCCAGGCCAGCCGCTCCGCATCGACGATCGCGGGGCTGGTGTTCGGCATGTCGAACACCGCGGTCAGCCCGCCGAGGACCGCCCCCTTGGTGCCGGTGGAAATGGTCTCCACCGCGGCAGCACCCGGATCGCGCAGATGCACATGCGGGTCCATCAGCCCGGGCAGCACATGCAGGCCGCTGCAATCGAGCACCTGATCGGCGCTGTCCGCGGCCGTGACAGCGAAGGAAGCGATGCGCCCGTCGCGCACGCCGATATCGGCCTGCTGGGTCGTCCAGGGCGTCACCGCCGTCCCGCCGCGCAACACCAGATCGTAATGCGCCAAGCTCAATCTCCCGCAGCCAGGGTTTCGAACACATCGCCTTCCGGCATCAGCCCGCGGATGCGGCGACGATGCCAGAGCGCATAGAACAGCAGCGACCAGGCCGCGAAACCCTCGCGGCGGCCAACGGCGTTTCGGAACAGCGAGACCACGCGATCGGGCCGTGCGACTTCGGCCACGGCGGGATCGGCGGCGACCAGCGGTCCAAGGCGCGCGCCCTGCCCCGCGATCCAGGCGCCGACCGGCACGGTGAAGCCGCGCTTGGGCGCGAAGGGACGCGCGGCGGGCAGGTGCTTCTCCAGCCATGCCCGCAGCAGCCATTTGCCACGCCGGTCACGGACCTTCAGCGCATCGGGCAGGCGGAAGCAGGCCGCGGCCATGCCGGGATCGAGGAACGGCGTGCGGCCTTCCACGCCATGCGCCATCAGGCAGCGATCCAGCTTCAGCAACAGGTCGTGCGGCAGCCAGTCGGCGATGTCGGTCGCCTGCGCGGTCTGCAGCCGAGAACGCCCGCCTTCGGCCGCCCGCGCCTCGGCCGCGACGATACCGTCACGCCAGCCGGTCGGGCGGACGCGCAGCACGTCCAGCCGGTCGAACGTGCCCCGCGCGCGCATCCCCCGCCCGCCGAGCCACCAGGGCCGCATGGCGCTGCGGTAGCGGCCGTAGCCGCCCAGCATCTCGTCGCCGCCCTCGCCCGACAGCACCACCTTCACGTCCTGCCGCGCGCGGCGGGCAAGGAACCAGGTCGGCACGATGGCGTAGTCGGCGGCCGGATCGTCCATGCAGCCGACGATCTCCGGCAGGTGCCGCCAGACCTCTGCCTCGGTCACGGTGATGCGCTCATGATGCGCCCCCACGGCGGCGGCGGTGGCGGCCGCCGCGTCGCGTTCATCGGCCACGCCGGGCACGTCGAAGCCGGCGGTGAAGGCAAGCACCGGCCGGTCGTTCAGCCGCGCCATCATCGCCAGCACCGCGGAACTGTCGGTGCCGCCGGACAGGAACAGGCCGTAAGGCACATCGCTGCGCTGATGCAGGTCGATGCTCTCCGCGAAGGCCGCGTCGAAGCGGGCGAGCGCCTCCGCCTCCCCGATCGTCTCCGGGCCACCCTCGGGCAGGGCGGCGTGGCGGCGGCGGTCCAGCACGCGGCCGTCGGAGACGGTCAGCACCTCGCCGGGGAGCAGGCGATGGATGCCTGCGAAGATGGTTTCGGCACCGGTGGTGAACTGCATCTGGAGCAGTTCGTCGCGCGCTTCCGCGCGCAGCACGGGGGCGACGAGGCCCGCGGCGATCAGCGCCTGCGGTTCGGAGGCGAAGCCGAGGCCCTGCGCGGTCTCCGCCACATAGAGCGGCTTGATGCCGAACGGGTCGCGCGCGAGCGTCAGCGTGCGGTGGACGCGGTCATGGATGGCGAGCGCGTACATGCCGCGCAGCGCATCGGTGCAGGAAGCGCCGTCGCGGAGATGCAGGTGCAGCGGCACCTCGCAGTCGCTGTTGGTGCCGAACGCGACATCCGGCATCGCCGCGCGCAGCTCGCGGTAATTGTAGATCTCGCCATTGCCGACCAGCGCGCCCGGCCCGGCGAAAAGCGGCTGGTCGCCGGTGGCGAGGTCGATGATGGCAAGCCGCGTCTGCGCCAGCGCCACATTGCCCAGGACGGTGTGGCCGGTCCCGTCCGGGCCACGATGCGCCAGTGCGGCGATCAGCTTTGCGACCGTATCCGGATCGGGCGTCCGCCCGGCGGCGAGACAGAGTCCGGCGATGCCGCACATCAGCGCGTCACCGTCGCCAGGAAATCGCGCCAGCGCGCCACCACGGCGGCCTCGGCGAAGTCGCGTTCGAAACGGGCGCGGCCGGCCTGGGCCAGGCGCGCGGCACGGGCGGGATCGGCCAGCAGCGCGCCGATCGCACCGGCAAGTGCCGCGGCGTCCTCCTTCGGCACGAGCAGCCCGTCCGCGCCATCCGCGATCAGTTCGCGCGGCCCTTCCGCGGCGGCGGCGACCACGGGACGCGTGGCCGACCATGCCTCGATCACCACATTGCCCAGCGGCTCGCTCCGCGACGGGCAGACGAAGACGTCAGCCGCCTTGAGCAGCGCACCCGCATCCTGCCGCCAGCCCAGGAAGCGGACGCGGGCGGCGATGCCGAGTTCCGCGGCCAGCGCCTCCAGCGCCGCCCGCTCCGGCCCCTCGCCGGCAAGGGCGAGCGTGGTGGCTGGGGGCAGCAGGGCGAGCGCGCGCAGCAGCACATCAAACCCCTTGTTCGGATGCAGCCGGCCGAGCGCGACCAGCGTCGCCGTCTCGGCGGCCGGGGCGGCTGCCGCGAAATCCGTGACGAAGTTGGGCAGCAGATGCACGCGATCCCGCGTCCAGCCCTGGTTCTGATCAAGGATCCAGTCAACCATGCCCCGGGTGTTGCCGGCGAGATGGTCGCAGCGGCGGAAATTGCGCAGGTCGTAATATCCGCCGAGCCGGCCGACATGCACCCAGCTGCCGCGTGGGGCATGGCGCGTCGCGCGGGTCATCCATGTCATGGTCACACGCGGAGCGAAGCCGCGCAGGATGCGACCGAGGCGAGGTCTGGTGAGCAGGTCCAGCGGGCCGCCGAAGCACAGCTCCACCGGCTCCAGGCCGCCCGCGCGCAGCCGGCCGGCCCGGCCGGGCTCGGTCCGGATCACCGGCAGCACGCGCTCGCCGGCACGATGCAGCGCGATGCAGATGCGCTCGTAGAACGCCTCCGCGCCACCCATCCGGGCACCGGCCATGACCATGGCGACGCTCACTTCCGGGCCCTCAGGCGCCGGGCGGGCGGCGGGCCGCATTCGCGGCCTCGGACCGGCAAACGCCGATCCGCGGGCAAGACCGCGCTGCTCATCCGGCCATCAATCCCTGAGCGGCGGCGAGGGCATCCGCGACGGGCAGGTCCGTCATGGCCGGGCCATGCGCGACCACCGCGGCGGCGCGGCGGCCAGAGGGTGCGTATTCCCCGGCCGGCGTCGGCCCGAACAGGCCCAGCGTCGGCGTGCCCGCCGCCGCGGCCAGATGCATCAGCCCCGAATCGTTGCCGACGAACAGCGCGCAGCGGGCGAGGCAGGCCGCCGCCTCGGGCAGGGACAGCGCGCCCGCCAGATCGACCGCGTCCGGCAGCGCCGCCAGGACCGGGGCGGCGAGCGCGCGCTCCTTCTCCCCCGGTCCGGCGAAGATCGCCGGCCGCGTCCCCGGCGCGGCCAGCGCGCGATACAGCTCCACGAACCGTTCCGGCGGCCAGAGCTTGCCGTCCCAGTTGGCGGTGGGGCCGAGCGCGATCCAGCGCGCCCCGTCCGGCAGCAGGGCCGCCGCGCGGGCACGGTCCTCCGCCGCGGTCCAAGCGACCGGCAGGGGCGGCGGGTCGAGGCCCAGCACCCCGGCAAGGTGACCCAGCCGATGGCCGGGCCGCCGCCCGCCCCGCATCACCGCCCGCCGCCGCGCGGGGACCAGGAAGGAAAGCGCCGAGCCGCGCAGGTCCACGACCAGGTCCCACAGCGTGAACGCGACACGACGCCACAGATCGAGCCAGTGCGCGCCATAGGGGCGCTTGTCCATCACGATGGTCGCGTCGCGGCGCGGCATGCGCGCGAACACGCCCTCCGCCGCCGGACCGCAGGCGATGGTGAACCGCGCCTCGGGATGCGTCCGCAGCAGATGGTCGAGCAGACCGGTGGAGATCACCGCGTCGCCGATACGGGTCGCAGTGACGAACAGGATGCGCACGGGCCGCGTCTAGCGCATTCCGCCGCGCCTGACAGCTTGGCTTCGCCCCATTGGGTCAGCGCCGCGCGAGGGCGACGAGATAGCGGCAGGGCCGGTCCGGCGACGGATTGACGAAGGCGCAATCCGCGGGCGGACCCAATGCCAGGCAATCCCCTGGCGCGAGCCTGTGGATACGGCCGCCTTCATGAAAGGCCAGCGCGCCCTCGATCAGCCAGACGCACTGGCCGCGCAGCAGGGCGTAGCTGGCGGCCGGGTAATCGACACGCGCGCCCGGCGGCAGCTCCACATGGACCAGTTCCGGCTCCGCACCCGGCGGCGTGAGGGCACGGCGCAGGTAGCCGGTGGCGGGGTCGCGCCACAGCATCTGGTCCGCCGCGCGATGCAGCGCGCGCCCCTCACCCCCCTCCGCGCGGGCGAGCAGGGTGGAGACCGTCAGGCCGAATGCGCCGGACAGGCGGCCGAGCAGCGCGGCGGTGGGGCTGGCCTCGGCCCGTTCGACCCTGCTGATCATGGCGCGGGAGACGCCGGAACGCGCGGCGAGTTCGGCGATGGCCCAGCCGCGGGATTCGCGTTCGGCCTTCAGCCGCGCGGCGAGGCGGGCAATGGCGTGGAAAGCCGCATCATCTTGCATGATGGATAAACATCTATCATCGTGGATGACATATGACAGCCCCGCTTTCCCTTATCGGACACAATGGCGGCCCGCCGCTGGAGGAACCGCCTGATCCGGACGGGGCATTCCGGGCCTATTGCTGGCGGAAAGCGCACAAGCGGGCCTGGAAGACGCCGGGGCGGGAAATCGCGTTGCGGCGGCTGGCCCGGGCGGAGGCGCTGGGGATGAGTTACCGGGAATACACGCTGGAGATCATGGAGCGCGGGCGGTATCCGTAGGATCCACGCCGCAGTTCACGCCGGCGCGCTCCCTTCCCGCCGCCGTTGCCGATCCATCGGCCCATCGGCTAGGAGGTCCGGCCGCGTCAGAGGGCAACCGCTTCCGCATGGACATCCCGTCTACCCACGCCAACGGCGCGTCCGCGTCCATCGTCCTGGATGCAGCCAATCCGCGCCATCTCGCCTGGGCCACAGAGGATCTGCTCGGCGGATTGCGGCGCTGGCGGCTGGCCAGTGCCCTGGCCTGGCTGGACATCCGCAACCGCTATCGCGGGTCCGTGCTCGGCCCGTTCTGGCTGTCGCTGTCCACGGCGGTGATGCTGCTCGGCATCGGCGTGCTGTATTCGGTCCTGCTGCGGACCGACATCGGCGCCTACCTCCCCTATCTCGCCGTCAGCCTGATCTGCTGGAACATGCTCGCACAGACGGTGACGGATGCGTGCGGCGCCCTGACCGGCTCAGAGGCCATCATCCGCCAGGTACGCCTGCCTTTCACCGTCCACATCATGCGCTGCGTGCTGCGCAACGCGATCGTGGCGGCGCACAACCTGCCGCTCATCGCGATCGTGCTGCTCATTTTCCGCGTCACGCCGGGATGGAGCATCCTGCTGCTGCCGCTTGGCCTGGGCCTGCTTGCGCTCAACGCTTTCGCCGCATCGATGTTCCTGGGCATGATCTGCGCACGCTTCCGCGACGTGGCGCAGATTGTCGCCAGCGTTATCCAGATCTTCTTCTTCCTCAGCCCGATCCTGTGGAAGCCCGAAACACTCCGGGAATACGCGTGGACCGTGATGCTGAACCCGTTCTACCTCCTGATGGAGACGGTACGCGCACCACTGATCGAAGATGGCGGTTCGCCAGCGATATGGGCGCTGGCCATCGCCGTGACGGCGGCAAGCGTGCTGGCTTCCTTCGCCTTCTTCGTGCGCTTCCGGTCGCGCATCGCGTTCTGGGTCTAGGCCATGGCACGTATCGTCGCCGAGAACCTCACGATCGAGTTTCCGCTGTACCATGCCGGCGCGCGGTCGCTGAAAAAGCGCATTCTGTCGGCGACACCGCTGCGGCTGCGCACCGACAACTCCAACCGCATCGTCGTCTCCGCGCTGCGCGACCTCTCCTTCGCCATCGAGCATGGAGAACGGGTCGCGCTGGTCGGACCGAACGGCGCCGGCAAGACGACCCTGCTCCGCACACTGGCCGGGATCTATGAACCCGTTGCCGGCCGGCTCACGGTCGAAGGTGTCATCGGGTCCCTGATCGACCCTTCGGCCGGCATGGATCCCGACTCCACCGGGCGGGAGAACATCCGCCTTCGCGCCTTCTATCGTGGCCTTGACGAGCGGCAGGTCGAAGAACTGACCAAGGAAGTGGTCGCCTTCGCCGGCCTCGGCGATTTTATCGACGTGCCGATCCGGACCTATTCGGCCGGGATGAGCGTGCGGCTGTCCTTCGCGCTGGCGACGGCGATGCAACCCCAGATCCTGCTGATGGACGAGTGGCTGCTGGCCGGCGACGCGGAGTTCATGGCCCGCGCACAGACCCGCCTGGAACGGATCGTCACCAACGCCGAGATACTGGTCATCGCCACCCACAGCATGAAGATCGCGCGGACCTGGTGCACGCGGGCGATATGGCTCGACAGCGGTCGCATCACGCTCGACGACGATATCGAGGTCGTGCTGCCGGATCCCCAAGCGGCGTAGCGGGCGCGCACGCCGCGGTCAGAACCACCCCGGCCAGCCCCGCATGCGGTTGCGTTCCTGCGCCGGGGTCAATTCGCGTGGCCCGTCCGCAATCTCCCGCTGCCGCGCGCCGAACGGGTCGCGGCGCGTCCAGCAATCGGCCCAGCCGAGGCTGCGCGTGCAGTAGGGTGGCGGCGCCGGCGCTTCGTCCCTCCGGCAATAGTCCCCGGCCCGGCCGATCCGGGCGATGCTGCAATCCCGGCCGGAGACAGCCGACACCATCGCATCCACCGGATCGCGCTGGATCGCGGCCAGGGATGCGCCGGTCCCGGCCGCGAGCCAGGCGGCCGCCCCGCACCCCGGGAGCATCAGGCCAGCCAGGAGGAGCAGGACGTACCGCATGCCCCCATTCCGCCGCCCGACATCTCAACAAAGTGTTGCCCCGTTTGCCGCACAGCCCCCCCGCCGCTATATCCGCCCGCTCGAAAACGGCGGGACCGGCGGATTGGTCGACATATTCGACGAGGTCGAGGAAGAACTGCGGGCGGAACGCGCGAAGCGCCTGTGGCAGCGCTATGGCACGGCCGCGATCGCGCTGATCGTGCTCGGCATCGCCGCGGCCGGTGGCTGGCAGTTCTGGAAGCAGCGCCAGGCCGGACGCGCGGAGGAAGCGGTGGCCAGCCTGCTCGCGGCCGGGAGCCAGTCCGACAAGGCCAAGGCGGCCGAAGCCTTCCTGCAGGCCGCATCGCAGGCACCCGCCGGCGTCGCCGTGCTGGCGCGGCTGCGCGCCGCGGCGATCAAGGCGGATACCGGCGACGCGCCCGGCGCGCTCGCCCTGTGGGACGCGATCGCCGCCGATACGGCGCTCGACCGCATCTATCGTGACCTCGGCAGCTACAACTGGGTGCTGCATCAGGTCGATAACGGCGATCCGGCCATGCTCGCGGCCCGGCTGGGCCCGCTGATGGAACCCGGCGCGCCCTGGCGGGCCTCGGCACAGGAACTGTCCGCGCTGCTCGATCTGCGCGCGGGCCGCAACGAAGCGGCCAAGGCCACGCTCACAACGCTCGCTGACGACACGACAGCGCCGGCAGGCGTGCGCAACCGCGCCCGCGACCTCCTCTCGGGGCTCGGAAGCTGATGCGCCGCCGCGCCCTTCTCGGCGGAACGCTGGCGCTCACCGGCTGCTCCGCCGTCTCCGACCTCTACGATTCGGTCGTGGGCGAGGGAGAGCCGAAGCTGCCCGGTGAGCGTGTGCCGGTGATCCCGCCGGCCAACGTGCCCAGCGTGGATGCCCCCTCCGGCGCGGCGGTGACGCTGCCGCCGCCCAGCCCGCTGGCCGACTGGCCGGTCGCGGGCGGCACGCCCGGCCATGCACCGGGCCACATCGCGGCAGGCGAACGGCTCGCCGTCGCATGGCGGTCCTCGGTCGGTGAAGGCGGCGGCTACCGCGCCCGCCTTCCCTCCGCGCCGGTCGCGACCGGCGGCCGGGTCTTCGCCATGGATTCGGAAGCCCAGGTCACCGCCATCGATATGGCAGGCGGCGGCCGGGTCTGGCGTATCGACGCACGGCCGGAGGAAGATTCCTCGGGCAATCTCGGCGGCGGCGTCGCGGTCGCGGACGGCACCGTGTTCGCCGCGACCGGGCTGGCCGAACTGCTCGCCCTCGATGCCGCGACCGGCGCCATCCGCTGGCGCGCCAGCCTGCCGGGACCGGCGCGCGGCGCGCCAGCGCTCGCCATCGGCGGCCGCGTCTGCGTGCCCCTGCTCGACGGCCAACTCGTCGCCTGCTCGCCCGAGGACGGCGCGGTACAGTGGACCTATCGCGCCCAGACCACGGTCGCAGGATTGTTCGGCACACCGTCCCCGGCGGTGGATGGCGGGTTGGTGGTGGCGGGCTTCGCCTCCGGCGACCTGGCCTGCCTGCAGGCCGAGACCGGCCGGGTCTTGTGGACGGACAATCTCGGCACCGCCGGCCGGCAGAGCGTGTCCGACCTGTCGGCGATCCGCGGCCTGCCGGTCATCGACCAGGGGCGCGTCTACGCGATCAGCGTGGCCGGGCAATTCACCGCGCTGGATCTCCGCTCGGGCCGGCGGCTGTGGGACCGAGACCTGGGCGGGCAGGAAACGCCCTGCGTCGCGGGCGATTACGTGTTCGTTCTGACCCTGACGCAGTTGCTCGCCTGCGTGGGGCGTGAGGACGGGCGCATCCGCTGGACCTGCCAGCTACCAGCCTACGAGGATGAGGAACGCCAGCGCGACCCGATCTCCTGGACCGGACCGCTGCTGGTGGGCGACCGGCTGGTGGTCGCAGGCACCACGTCCGAGGCAGTGGCCGTCAGCCCCTACACGGGCGAGATCCTGGGCCGCCAGAGCCTGCCCGGCCGTTGCACGCTGCCGCCGATCGCGGCGAACGGGACCGTGTTCCTGCTCGACGACGACGCGACCCTGGTCGCGCTGCGCTGAGATGTTGCCCACGGTCGCAATCGTCGGCCGGCCCAATGTCGGCAAGTCCACGCTGTTCAACCGGCTCGCCGGCCGGCGGCTGGCCATCGTGGACGACACGCCCGGCGTCACGCGCGACCGCAAGACCGCGCCCGCGCGGCTGCGCGGCAGGGACGTGCTGCTGATGGACACGGCCGGGCTGGAGGAGGCACCGCCCGAGACCATTCCCGGCCGGATGCGCGCCCAGTCCGAACGCGCGGTCGCGGACGCCGACCTGATCGTGTTCGTGGTGGACGTCCAGTCCGGGCTGACCCCGGCCGACCATCATTTCGCCGACTGGCTGCGCCGCCAGGGCCGCCCCCTGCTGCTGGTGGCGAACAAAAGTGAGGGGCGCGCGGGCGCCGCCGCGGCCATGGAGGCCTACGCACTCGGCCTCGGCGATCCGGTCGCGGTCTCCGCGGAACACGGCGAGGGCATCGCCGCCCTGATGGCCGAGATCGCCGACCGCCTGCCCGCGCCTTCGGATGAGGTTGAAGAAGGCGAAGCCGGCGTGGCCCGCCCCCTGCGGCTGGCCATCGTCGGCCGACCCAACGCGGGCAAATCGACCCTGGTCAACCGCCTGCTGGGCGAGGACCGGATGCTGACCGGCCCGGAGCCCGGCCTGACGCGCGACGCGGTGGAAAGCGAGTTCCGCGACGCGGACGGCAAGCGTGTGCTGATCGTGGACACGGCCGGGCTGCGCAAGCGCGCCCGCATCGAGGCGCGGCTGGAGAAGGCCGCCGTCGGCGCCGCCATCGAGAGCCTGCGCATGGCGGAGATGGTCGTGCTCGCCGTCGATGCGGTCGAGGGCATCCACGAGCAGGACCTGCAGATCGCCCGGCTGGTCGAGCGCGAGGGCCGCGGCATCGTTCTCGCCCTGACCAAGTGGGATGCGGTCGAGGACCGGGAGGCCGCGCGGCGGCGCATCGCGGACCGGCTGCAGACCAGCCTGGCCCAGCTCAAGGGCATCGCCGTGGTGCCGCTGTCGTCCCACACCGGCGTCGGAATCGAGAAGCTGATGCGGGCCGTGTGGACGGCCTACGAGGTCTGGAACCGCCGTGTGCCCACGGGCGAGATCAACCGCTGGTTCGATGCCGCCCTGTCACGGCATCCGCCGCCGCTGGTGGACGGCAAGCGGCTGAAGCTGCGCTACATGACCCAGGCCAAGGCGCGGCCGCCGACCTTCGTGGTGTTCGGCACGCGGGCGGAGGCGACGCCGGAGGACTGGCGGCGCTACCTCGCGAACGGGCTGCGGGAGTCGTTCGGCCTGCCCGGCACGCCGATCCGCATCGAGTTCCGCGGCACGACCAACCCGTACGCGGACTCGTAGCCGCCCTCACCGCCCCGGCCGCGCGGCCAGGAACACGCCGGTGCCGATCACGACAACCGCGACCGCCCCCGCCGCCGTCGGCATCTCGCCCAGCGTCGGGATCGCAAGCACCGTCGTCAGCACCGGCAGCAGCGCGATCACCGCCGTCGCGGCGGCGGGACCGAGCAGTGCGACGGCGCGGTTGAAGGCCAGGATCGCGACCACGCTCATCAGCACGCCCTGATAGACGGACTGGAAGGCCAGCTCCCGCCAGCCGACCGTCAGCAGGTTCGTCGTGCCGGAGAGCAGATAGGCCGGCACATACAGGATCGCCGACCACACGCAGACCGGCGCGGTGCCCTGCAGGGCACTGAGACCGCTGCGGCGGAAGCGGTGCGTGTAGATCGCCCACATCAGGGCCGCGAGGATCAGCACCACGATGCCGGCGGGACTCGGCACCGTGCCGGCCGCCATGGCGGCGCTCGCCATCAGCACCGCCTGTCCCGCGACCACGGCGGCATAGCCGGCAAGCCGCCCCGCACCGGGACGCTGTCCGTGCAACGCCCAGCCCAGCAATCCCGCGAAGACCGGCATCAGCGCGGGCGTGACCGAGGACGCCTGCGCCGCCGAGGTCAGTTGCAGCCCGATCGCGACCAGCAGCACGAAGGGTGCGCCCCACAGCACGGCGAGGATCAGCCCGTCCCGGAACGCCCGCGCCGGTATCCCGTTCCTGCTCCGGACCAGCACCGGCGCGAGCAGCACCGCGCCGATGCCGAAGCGCAGCGCGGTGACGTCCCACACGGTGAGATCGTGCGTGACCGTGAAGCGCGTCACGATGAACCAGCCGGCGAAAATGAAAGCAGCCAGCGCCGCCCAGCCGAAACCGCGCAGCAGCAGGGCGGCGTCGGGACGGGATGATGAGGCTAGGCGGTCTCGGATGGCGCTCATGCGTCCCTCGACGTCGGTCGGCGCGGCCGGGCGGCCGCTTCGTGCATTATAGATCGATCGATCTAGAACGGAAAGGACGGCTGCGCGCATGGCACGCCCGCGCTGCGCCCCCCGGGTGGCATGGAACGGACCGGAGGCCTATACCGCAGCGCAGCATAGCCTGGAGACAGCATGGACGCCGCCGTCACCACCCGCACCAAGGTCACAGCGATTGCCGGCGACGGCATCGGCCCGGAAGTCATGCGCGCGACCCAACGCATCCTGGCCGCGGCCGGAGCCACGATTGAGTGGGAGGACGCCGAGGCGGGGGCCGAGGTGTTCCGCAAGGGCATCCCCACCGGCGCGCCGCAGGAGACGCTGGATTCCATAGGCCGGACGGGTATCGCCCTGAAAGGGCCGCTCGAAACCCCGGTCGGCTTCGGCGAGAAGTCCGCCAACGTCACGCTGCGCAAGTTCTTCGAGATGTACGGCAATATCCGCCCGGTGCGGGAATTGCCGGGCATCCGCACGCCCTTCTCCGGCCGCGGCATCGACATGGTCATCGTTCGGGAGAACGTGGAAGACCTGTATGCGGGCATCGAGCACATGCAGACGCCGGGCGTGGCCCAGTGCCTGAAGCTGATCAGTGAGGCGGGATGCGAGCGCATCCTGCGCCTGACCTATGCGCTGGCCATCGCCGAGGGCCGCACCAAGGTTGCCTGTGCGACCAAGGCCAACATCATGAAGATGACCGAAGGCCTGCTGAAGCGGGTCTTCGAGCGGATTTCCCCTGAATATCCCGGCATCACGCCGAGCCACCTCATCGTCGACAACTGCGCGCATCAGCTCGTGATCGCGCCCGAGCAGTTCGACGTGCTGGTCATGACCAACATGAACGGCGACATCCTCAGCGACCTGGCCGCCGGCCTGGTCGGCGGGCTCGGCGTCGCGCCGTCGGCGAATATCGGCGACAAGGCCGCGATGTTCGAGGCGGTGCACGGCTCCGCCCCGCAGATCGCGGGCAAGGGGCTGGCCAACCCGACCGCGCTGCTGCTCTCCGCGGTGATGATGCTGCGCCATATCGGCGACTTCGCGGCCGCCGAGAAGGTGGAGCAGGCCGTGCTGGTGACCCTGGAGGAAGGCCGCAACCTGACCGGCGACATCGCGCCCAAGGGCCAGGGCGTGGGCACCGACGCCTATGTGGACCAGGTGATCGCCAATCTCGGCCGCCGCTCCGCGACCGTGCCCGCCCGCGAATACCGCAGGCTCGACCTGCCCGCATGGCCGGAGGCGACGCACCACCTCTCCCCGGCCACGCGGGAACTCGCGGGCGTGGACGTGTTCATCGAGAGCGGGCTGGAGTCCGCTGCCCTGGGCGACTCGCTCGCGGCACTGACCGACGGAAGCGCCTTCACGCTGCAATCGCTGGGCAACCGCGGCGCGCAGGTCTGGCCGCCATCCGGCGGGCAGACCTATCTGGTGGATCATTTCCGCGGCCGGTTCCTGCTGAAATCCCCGCCGAAGGACGATGCCATGGCGGAGATCGCGGACCTGCTGCAGCGCATCGGCCGGCAGCATGTCTGGATGCATGTGGAGAAGCTGCAGCGCTTCGACGGCAAGGACGCCTTCGCCAAGGCACAGGGCGAGGGTTGACCCCAGGGACCGGGCGGACGATGTTGGCGGGGATGACACCGCTGCGCGCCCGTCCGGCCTCCTATTACCGGCTGCTTCCATAGAAGCGGCACGCAGCGATCTTCGTTGACCCAGTGCCGCCGCGAGGCGGCATTGTTGTTTCCGGTCCTCGCGCGGCGCGCTTCAGGACCCGACCATGGACCGGACTTCCCGAAAACCCACTCTCGCGCTGATCGGCGCCGGCGCGTTCGGCACGTTCTGCATCCCGCATCTGCGCCCGTTCTTCGACCTGTGCCTGCACGACGCGCGGCCCGACCTGGAACTGGTCGCCGCGCGCCACGGCGTACGGGCGGCCGGGCTGGGGGATGCGGCGCGCGCGGACGTGGTGGTGCTGGCCGTGCCGCTCGCGGCGCTGGCGCAGGTCGCGGACGCGATCGCGCCGCTTCTGCGCCCGGGGGCGCTGGTGGTGGATGTATGCTCGCTGAAGGTGCGGCCCGCCGAGATCCTCGCCGAGCGCCTGCCCGCCCATGTCGGCATCGTCGGCACGCATCCGCTGTTCGGGCCGCAGAGCGGGCGCGACGGCATCGCCGGGCTGCGCGCGGTGGTCTGCCGCGTGCGCGGCGGGCGGGACGCGATGGTCGCCCGGTTCCTGCGCAGGCTGGGCCTGGACGTGCAGCGCACGGACGCGCACCGCCACGACCGGCAGATGGCCTATGTGCAAGGCCTGACGCATCTGCTGTCACGCGTGGTGCTGGACATGGACCTGCCACCGCTGGACCAGACCACCGCGACCTTCGGGCATCTGATGCGGATGGTGGAAACGGTACGGCACGATTCGGACGCACTGTTCCGCACCATCGTGATGGACAACCCCTATGCCGCCGAGATGCGGAACCGGCTGCGCGAGTCCGTGCTGCGGCTGACCGAGGACCCCTGCGCCGCCCCGCGCGGCGACGCCACGGCGCCGGCCGGACACCGATCCGCCGCCTGAGTCCCTCATCCGCGCGGGGGGCAGGTATTCCGGACCGGTCTGCCGCGCCTGCGAAGCGTGGGGCTAGGTCGCGGCGGCACAAGCCGTCATAGTCCGGTGCGGTAAGAGAGGAAGCGACTCATGGACGGCGGCAGCATGGACACGCGGACTGCGCGCATCACAGGCGAAGAAGCACTGGCCATGCATGCCGAAGGTCGGCCCGGCAAGCTGGCCGTCCACATCACCAAGCCGCTGACCACCGCCCGGGACCTCAGCCTCGCCTATTCGCCCGGCGTGGCCGAACCTTGCCTGCACATCCACCGCAACCCGGCGCTGGCCTATGACTACACGGCCAAGGGCAACATGGTCGCGGTGATCTCCAACGGCACCGCCGTCCTCGGGCTCGGCAATCTCGGCGCGCTCGCCGGCAAGCCGGTGATGGAAGGCAAGGCCGCGCTGTTCAAGCGTTTCGCCGACGTGGACAGCTTCGACCTGTGCATCGACACCGAGGACACGGACGCCTTCATCGCCGCGGTGCAGCACCTGGGGCCGAGCTTCGGCGGCATCAACCTCGAAGACATCAAGGCGCCCGAGTGCTTCATCATCGAGCAGCGGCTGCGCGAGCTGATGGACATTCCTGTGTTCCATGACGACCAGCACGGCACCGCCATCGTCGCCGCGGCCGGGCTGATCAACGCCTGCCACCTGACCGGGCGCGACCTTGCCGAGACCAGGCTGGTGGTGAACGGGGCCGGGTCGGCGGCCATCGCCTGCGTCGAGCTGCTCAAGGCCATGGGCATGCGGCCCGAGAACGTCACGCTCTGCGACACCAAGGGCGTGCTCTACAAGGGCCGCACCGAGGGCATGAACCAGTGGAAGTCGGCGCATGCCGTGGTCACCAAGGCCCGCACGCTGGCGGAGGCGGTTGAAGGTGCCGACGTGTTCTTCGGCCTGTCGGTGAAGGGCGCGCTGACCCAGGACATGGTCCGCTCCATGGCCGACAAGCCGATCATCTTCGCCATGGCCAACCCGGACCCCGAGATCACGCCCGAGGAAGCGCGCGCGGCGCGGCCGGACGTGATCATCGCCACCGGCCGGTCGGACTATCCGAACCAGGTCAACAACGTGCTCGGCTTTCCCTACATCTTCCGTGGCGCGCTGGATGTGCGGGCCAGCACGATCAACGAGCCGATGAAGATCGCGGCGGCCGAGGCGCTGGCGCTGCTGGCCCGGCAGGACGTGCCGGACGAGGTGACCACCGCGGGCGGCGGCGGGCAGCGGCTGAAGTTCGGCCCCGAATACATCATCCCCAATGCCTTCGATCCCCGGCTGATCGCGCAGGTCTCGCCGGCGGTGGCGCGGGCGGCGATGGAAAGCGGCGTGGCGCGCAAGCCGATCGAGGACCTGCGCCGTTACGCCCGCAGCCTCGCCACGCGGCTCGACCCCACCGCCTCCGCGCTCGACGCCATCGCGGAACTGGTCCGCTCCAACCCGCAGCGCGTGGTCTTCGCCGAGGGCGAGGAGGAGAAGGTGGTCCGCGCCGCCGTCGCCTTCCGCAACGCCGGCTACGGCACCCCGGTGCTGATCGGACGCGAGGACCGGGTGCTTGCCACGCTCGGCGCGCTGGGGCTGGGCGGCGTCGAGGGGATCGAGATCCACAACGCGCGCCTGTCGGGCAACAACCGCCGCTACGCCGAATGGTTGTATGGCAAGCTGCAGCGGCGCGGCTACCTGTTCCGCGACTGCCAGCGCATGGTCAATCAGGACCGCAACGTGTTCGCCGCCTGCATGGTGGCCATGGGCGACGCGGACGCGCTGGTGACGGGACAGACGCGCAGCCTGTCGGTCGCGCTTGAAGGCATCCAGACCGTGATCGACCCCGAACCCGGCCGCGTGGTGTTCGGGCTGACCCTGCTGCTGACCCAGGCCGGCACGCTGTTCGTAGCCGACACCGCGGTGCATGAGCGGCCGGACGCGCAGACGCTGGCCGCCATCGCCATGGCCTCCGCCGCCGCCGCCCGCCGCCTGGGGCATGAGCCGCGGGTCGCATTCCTGTCCTTCTCCACCTTCGGCGATCCCAAGGGCGGCATTCCGGGTTCGATCCGCGACGCGGTGAAGATCCTGGACGCGCGCGCGCCGGACTTCGAATACGACGGCGAAATGGCGGTGGATGTCGCGCTCGATCCCAAGCTGCGCGCGATGTACCCGTTCTGCCGCCTGTCGGGGCCGGCCAACGTGCTGGTGATGCCGGGCCTGCACGCGGCCCATATCGCGAGCCGGCTGGCGCCGCAGTTCAACGGCACCACGACGATCGGCCCCTATATCGTCGGCCTGTCGCGGCCGGCGCAGATCGTGCCGATGGATGCGAGCGTGAGCCAGATCGTGGACGTGGCCGTGCTCGCGGCGCATCAGGCGGTGGAGCGGTAAGACCCTCCCCCCAACCCTCTCCCGCAAGCGGGAGAGGGACAGTGTGAGGGCTACTGTGCCGCGAACGGGTCCGCCACACGCGGCCAGTATGGCCGGTTGAACCGCTCGTACGGGATCGCGGCATAGTCCGGCCCCACCGCGCCCGGCGCGGCCAGGTAACGGATCTCCTTCGCGATGGGCGCGAAGTTTCCGTAGAAGTGCTGGATCGACTTCACCACCACGATGCGCTTGTCGTCCAGCGTGCAGCCGATGCCGGTGAAGGCATCCGGTGCGAGCACCTGGCAGCGGACGGTGATGAGGATGATGTGGATGCCGTCGGCCTCCACCCACGCGCTCGGGCCGAAGCGCATGCGCCCGCCGGACAGGCCGGTCTGCGTATGCTCATCGGACAGGCCGCGGACCGTGACGGTCAGATCGACCGGGTCGCCCGAGACCACGCCCGCCTTGCCGCCGATCCGCAGCTTCAGCGTCGCGCCCACTTCGGCTTCCTGGCAGATCATCACCGCCACCGGATCCCAGATGGCGCCGACCGCAGCGCTCTTCACGCCGCGCTCGACCAGCCGGCGCAGCACGAAAGTGCTGTCGGACGGCGCCCCTGCACCGGCATTGTCCGCGACATCGGCGAGCACGACCGGGCCCGCGGATGCCGCGAGTGCCGCGTCGATGCCACCATCGATCGTGTCATGCGGCGTGATCGACGCCTCCCGCGTCTCCCAGACCATGCGCGCCAGCTCGGCCGCCGCGCGTTCGGCGGTGGCGAGGTCGCCATCCGCGACCACGACCGTCTTGGCACCCAGGTCGGGCACGTCGCCCCAGGGGAAGCCATGGCCGAAGGAGACGGAGAGGATGCCGTCCCTGCCCTCCATCTCGGTCATCTTCGCCACGATGGAGCGCGCGGGTTCCACCGGCGTGCGCCACATCGAGATCATGCGGCAATCGTGGAAGGCGACGACGGGCTTGATCTTCCCCTCGGCCGCCGCGACCACCAGCGCATAGACCTCACGGGCCCGCTCGACCATGTCGGTGTGGGGGTATTCCTTGTAGGTGATCACCACGTCGGCATTGGTGCGGATCGTCTCGGTCAGGTGGCAATGCAGGTCGAGTTCGACGCCGATCGGCACGCCGGGGCCAACGATCTGGCGCACATGGGCGATCACGTCGCCTTCGCAGTCGTCATAGCCCTCGGCCACCATCGCGCCGTGTAGGCGCAGCAGCACGCCGTCCACCGGCAGCGCGGCGCGCAGGTCCTCGACCAGCATGGCGCGCAGCTCCTCGTAGATCGCGCGCACGGTGGTGCCGCCCGGCTCGGCCGAGGCGCAGATGCTCTCGACCACCGTATGGCCGTCGCGTTCGGCCAGCCGGCACCATTCGAGCAGGGGAATGTTGGTCATCCCGGCCGGCGTGCGGCTCGCCGGGCCGCGCAGGAGCGGACGCTCCTTCGTGAAGGCGTGCCGGCCGGTGGGCAGCGGCGTGAACGTGTTGGTCTCGGTGGAAAGCGTCGCCGAAAACAGCTTCATGCAAGGTCCCCTGAAGGCGGCCGCACGATGCTACGTCGCGCCGCCTTCAGGAAGGCCGGGGCTACGAAGCGTCGCGCAGGGCCTGCTCGATCAGTTCCAGCGCATCCTCGTACCGCGCCGGCACCTTGCCGCCGAGTTTCTCCTTGAGACCGAGCGATTCCAGCAGCCGCAGCCGCGCGGCCGTCGGCAGCGTCATGATCGGCTCCACCCCCGCGTCGCGCAGCGCCTCGGCCGCCATCTCCGCCTCCTCGGCGCGGCGCTTGGCGTGGATCACGCTGGTGGTCAGCATTCCGCCCGCGATATCGAGGAAGGGTCGCCCGGACAGGCTCTTGCTGGCCGAGGCGAGCACCTGTGCATCGATCCCGTAATACCGCGCGCCGAGCATCATCTCCCCCAGCAACGCCTCGATGCCCTTCATCAGCACCGAGCGGAGGATCTTGATGCCGGAGGCCGTGCCCAGGACGGGGCCGACCGCCTCGATGCGCATGCCCCAGGGCACCAGCGCGTCGCGCACCGCCTCCGCCGCCGGGCCGCTCGACAGGATCGGCAGCCCGACACCGTCGCGCGGCGTGCCGACGATCGAGGCATCGGCGAGCAGCGCGCCGGTCCCGGCCAGCCGCTCCGCCACGCCCTTCTTCACCTTCGGCGTCGCGGAAGCGACATCGGCGAAGACGTGGCTGCTGGTCAGGTGGGGCGCGAACGCAGCGGCACTGTCCAGCGAGGATGAGCCAGGCGTGACGCCGAGGATGATGTCCGCGGCGCCGGCCAGTTCGGCCGCCGAGCGTACCAGCGTCACACCGGCGGTGGCGGCGCGGGACTGGATCAGCCCGCTATAGGGGCCGTCGAAGGCAGCGATGTCGTAGCTCGACACGCTGACGAGACCGTTGGCGCGCAATCCCGCGCCAAGGCAGCTTCCGATCTCGCCATAGCCGATCAGGCCGAGACGGATCTGAGGGGCGGTGCTCATGCGGGCCTCACGTCCCAGAACTTCACGAAGCCGTCGGGGATACCGGTGATGGTGTTGCGCCACGCCATCGGCTGGAAGATCTGACCGTTGGGGATGAAGGTCGCGTCCTGCCATGCCTGGAGCTGGATCTCGGCGGCGATGCGCTTCTGGGCTGCGAGATCCTCGGCCTGCATCCAGGCATCGTACAGCCGCTCGGCTTCCGCGCTTTCCGGCCAGCCGTACCAAGCCTTCGGTCCATTGCCCCGCGCCACCGAGGTCACGGACGGATCAAGGATGTTCAGCCCGGAGACCATGGAAGGAAAGACGCTCCAGCCGCCGCGCTCCACCGGCTCGCGCGAGTTGCGCCGCTGGAACAGCGTGCCGGCGTCCATGTTCTGCACATCGACATTCAGTCCGATGCGCTTGAACAGGTCCGCCCCCACGGTGCCCAGCGGCGCGCTGACCGGATGGTCGGACGGCAGCAGGAAGGCCACGCGCTCCCCCTTGTAGCCGGAGGCGGCGACCTCCGCCTTCGCGCGCGCGACATCGGTGGGGCCGAACAGGTCGTCGAGCCCGGCATCGTTGGCCATCGGCGTGCCGGGGCAGAACATGCCGACCTTGATGTGCCACATCTCCGGATCGGAGCTGTAGGCCTGCATGAAATCCGCCTGGCTCGCCGCGTGCAGCACCGCGCGGCGCAGCTTCACGTTGTCGAAGGGCGGCTGGATACAGTTGAAACGCAGGATCGGTGTCAGGCCCTGGCGATCCTTGACCTGCACGGTGACGTTACGGTCGCGGCGCAGCAGCGGCACCAGGTCGGGCGTGGGTGTTTCCCACCAGTCCACCTCACCCGCGCGCAACGCACCGGAGGCGGCGGAGGCATCGGGCATGACATGCCATTCGACGCGTTCGAAATGCGCGACCTTCGGCCCCGCGGTGTTGCCGCTGCCGCCGCCTGATCGCGGCTGGTAATCCGCGAAGCGCGCATAGGCCACGCGTGAGCCGGACATGTATTCGTCGGCGACGAAGCGGAACGGCCCGCTGCCGATCATCTCCGTCACCTGCCGCGCCGGTTCGGTTCTGGCCAGCCGTTCCGGCATGATCGGACACATGCTGGGCGATGCCTTCGCCAACGCGAAGGGCAGCAGCGGGAAGCGCCGCTTCAGGCGGAAACGGATGGTGCGGTCGTCCACCGCCTCCAGCTCCGCCGTCGCGGCCATCAGGGTCTGGCCGGAACCGTCACGCGCACCCCAGCGGCGGATGGAGGCGACGCAGTCGCGTGCCGTGACTTTCTCGCCATCATGAAAGCGCAGCCCGTCGCGCAGCTTCAGCGTCCAGGTCAGGCCGTCATCCTCGACCGTGTGCCCCTCGACCATCTGCGGTTGCGGCTGGAAGTCCTTGTCCAACCCGTACAGCGTGTCGAACACCATGAAGGCGTGATTGCGCGTGGGTGTGGCGGTGGTGGCCACCGGGTCGAGCAGTGACAGATCGACGAACGGCACGAAGCGTAACGGCCGCGCCGACTGCGCGCCCACCAGCGCGGGCCTGGACAGCGATGCGGCAGCCACGGATGCGGCCACGAACTGGCGACGGAGCATGCGTTTTCCTCCTGCGCGACCTGTTGGGCCGCTTTTGCTTATCCTGGCTGTTTAGGTAGCCAGGCCGCGCAGGGGAAGGGCGGGCGGCGAACCGACCCGCCTGATCAGGTCCCGATGATGGGCCGGGACGCCCGAACAGCCGCGCCGCCACGGTGCGGCTTCAGCGCAGCAGACCGACCAGCTTCTCGGCCTCGGTCACGATCGGATCGGCGATCTCCGCCGCCTTCACCGCGCCGCGGCGCAACTCCGCTTCGATCTGCCCCGGGTCGGCGAGCAGCCGCCGCGTCTCCGCCGCGATGGGGGAGAGCTTGGCGATCAGCAGCTCGGCCAGGGCTTCCTTGAAGGGTCCGAACCCCTTGTTGCCGTGCTCGGCAAGAACCGAGGCCGGATCGCTGCCTTCGAGCGCGGCATAGATGCCGACCAGGTTGCGCGCCTCGGGCCGCTTCTCCAGCCCGGCGGGCTCGGACGGCAGCGGTTCCGGGTCGGTCTTGGCGCGGCGGACCTTCAGCGCGATCGCATCCGCGTCGTCCGTCAGGTTGATGCGCGACTGGTCCGACGGGTCGGACTTGCTCATCTTCTTCGATCCGTCACGCAGGCTCATCACCCGCGCGGCGGGGCCGAGGATCAGCGGCACGATCTGCGGGAAGAATTCCGTGCCGTAGTCGTGGTTGAACTTCTGGACGATGTCGTTGGCGAGTTCGAGGTGCTGGCGCTGATCGTCACCCACGGGCACGTGCGTGGCCTTGTAGGCGAGGATGTCGGCAGCCATCAGCACCGGATAGGTGTACAGCCCGGCGGACGCACTCTCCCGGTCCTTGCCGGCCTTGTCCTTGAACTGCGTCATCCGGTTCAGCCAGCCGATGCGGGCGACGCATTCGAAGATCCAGGCGAGCCGGACATGGGCCGCGACGGCGGACTGGTTGAAGAAGATCGACCGGGCCGGATCGACACCGCAGGCGAGCAGCGCTGCCGCCATCTCGCGGGTCTGGTCCGCGAGCTGCCTGGGCTCCTGCCACTGGGTGATCGCGTGCCAGTCCACCACGCAGTAGATGCACTCGTACTCGTCCTGCAGCGCGACCCAGTTGCGGATCGCGCCCAGGTAGTTGCCCAGGGTCGGCACACCGGACGGCTGGATGCCGGAAAAGATGCGTTGCTTGGCGGTCATGGCAGGCTGGGTGATGGGCGCGGGCCGAAGGCGCGTCAAGCCGCCCTGCGGCGGCGGCGCAGCAGGCCGGTCAGTTCCCCCACGCGGAAGGCGCCGATCAGCAGGCCGGTGCCGAAATAGGCCGCCATCCCCCCCGCCACCAGGACGGCGAGGCCAACCCAGCGCACCCCGCGCATCTGCTCGACCGCGTCGAAGACCCGGTCCTCGATCGCCCAGAGCGCGGCCGCCATGACGCAGGCCGCGACCGCCATGCGCAGCCCGCGCCCCGCCAGCCGCGCATCCGGCACGAAATGGCCGCGCCGCCACAGCATTGTCCCCAGCGCGGCGGCATTGAAGAGGGCCGCGAGCGCCGTGGACAGCGCAATGCCGACATGCAGGAACGGCCCCATCAGGAGGAGGTTCAGCACGATGTTCAGCACCACCGCGACAACACCGATCCTGACCGGCGTGGCGGTGTCGCCCCGGGCGAAGAACCCGCTGGAGAATGGCTTGGTCAGCACATAGGCCGGCAGCGCCGCGGCATAGACGGCAAGCGCCGCCGCGGTCGCGCCGATCTCCCGCTCCCCGAACGCGCCGCGGCCGAACAGCACGGCGACGATCGGCCCGGCACAGACGGCCAGCGCCAGCGCCGCCGGAAGCGTCAGGACCAGGGTAATCTCGATCGCGCGGTTGAGCGTATGGCGCGAGGCCCCCTCCTCCCCCGCGCGGACCTGCCGGGCCAGGAGCGGCAGCAGCGCGGTGCCGACCGCGGTGCCGATCACGCCCAGCGGCAACTGGTTCACCCGGTCGGCGTAGTACAGGAACGCCACGCTGCCGCTGGGCAGGAACGAGGCGATGATCGTATCCACGGCCAGGTTGATCTGGGTGACGCCGCCGCCCACCACGCCCGGCCCCATCCGCCGCAGCAGGGCGCGCACCTGGGGCGTCAGGCGTGGACGGGGCATCGCAAGCGGCATCCCCGCCGCCGCGCAGGCCGCCGCCACCAGCACCAGTTGCAGCATGCCGGACACGACCACGCCCCAGGCCAGCGCGTGGCCGGGCGTGGTGACATGGGGTGTCAGCAGCCACAGGGCGAAGATGGCGCAGAGGTTGAACAGGATCGGCGCCCCGGCCGCGACGGCGAAGCGGTCCAGGCTCTGCAGCACGCCGGACAGCAGCGCGACCAGGCAGATCAGCAGCAGATAGGGGAAGGTGATCCGCGTCAGTTCAACGGTCAGGGCGAACTTCGCCGGATCGGCCGAAAAGCCGGGGGCCAGCACGGAAATGATCAGCGGCATGGCCACCACGCCCAGCACGGTCAGAGCGCCGAGCCAGACCGCCATCACGGCCAGTGCCTCCTCCGCGATGCGCCGCGCCGCCTGCGTCCCCTCGGCGGCGAGAGTCCCGGCGAAGGCGGGGATGAAGGCGGCGTTGAAGGCCCCTTCCCCGAACAGGCGACGGAACAGGTTGGGCAGCTTCAGCGCGACCACGAACGCATCGGCGACCGGGCCCGCACCGAGCAGGGCGGCGATGACGATGTCGCGGACGAAGCCGAGAACCCGGCTCGCCATCGTCCAGGCGCCGACGGTGAGCACGCTGCGCAACATGACGGGCGGCATAGCGGCCCCGCCGCGCCGCGACCAGACGGCTAGGAGGACGCTTGCTGGATCTGCGTCGCGGCGGAACGATGGGCCTGCGCGCTGAGCGCGGAGGCCGCCCCGATGCCGAAGGCAGCAGCCGCCGCCAGCATCAGCGCGTAGTCCAGAGCCGTGAACCGCCGACGGCGGCGCTTGCGATCGTCCATCTGGCAATCCCCCTCGCCGCACCTCCCTGCCATGGGGCGGTCCGCGGCGATGTCATCCACTCCACACCGGAAGAGGATCGCCCAGAGGTGCGCCGGCAATGAGGAGGCCGGGAGGCGCGATTATGGCAGCACGGGCAGGGCCGCAGGCGCGGCCTATTCCTTCACCGCGCCGGTCAGGCTGGAGACGTAATAGTCGACGAAGAACGAATAGAAGATCGCGACCGGCAGCGATCCCAGCAGGCTGCCCGCCATCAGCGCCCCCCACTGGTACACGTCTCCCGTGATCAGCTCGGTCAGGATCGCGACGGGAACGGTCTTGTTCTCGCTGCTCTGGATGAAGGCGAGCGCATAGATGAATTCGTTCCAGGACAGGGTGAAGGAGAAGATGCCCGCCGAGATGAGGCCGGGCACGGCCAGCGGCAGCGTGATGCGGCGCAGGATCTGCAGCCGGCTGGCCCCGTCGATCAGGGCGCATTCCTCCAGCTCGTAGGGGATCGACTTGAAGTAGCCGATCAGCAGCCAGGTGCAGAACGGCACCAGGAAGGTCGGGTAGACCAGGATCAGGGCCAGGGGAGAATCGAACAGGCCAAGCTGCACCACGATCGTCGCGAGCGGGATGAACAGGATCGACGGCGGCACCAGATAGGCGAGATAGATCGCAAGCCCGACATACTGGCTGCCCCGGAAGCGCAGCCGCTGGATCGCATAGGCGGCGAGCGTGCTGGCGAACAGCGACAGGAAGGTCGCGCCGACCGCCACGCCCATCGTCGTCATCAGCCAGTGCGGATAGGCCGTCTCGAACAGCAGCTTCCTGATATGCCCGAGCGTGGGCGAGCCGATCCAGAACGGGCTGTAGGTCTTGAAGTCGTACAGCTCGTGATCCGGTTTGAAGGCCGTGACCGTCATCCAGTAGAACGGGAACAGCAGGATGATCACGAAGCAGGCCAGCGGCAGGTAGATCGTCACCATCCGCCGCGCACGCGTATCCCACTGCATCGCCTCGGGCGGCGATGCGGCCGCGGCGGACGGCCCGGGCGGAACGGTGGTGGCCAGCGCGTCAGTCATTGCCCTCTCCCTGCTGCCACTTCCGCCGTGCCAGCGCGAAATAGCTGAACAGCGTGGCGAATACGAGGAACGGGATCATCGCGACCGCGATCGCCGCCCCTTCGGCGAGTTGCCCGCCGGGAATGCCGCGCTGGAAGGCGAGTGTTGCGAGCAGATGCGTGGAATTCACCGGCCCGCCGCGCGTGATCGCATAGACGAGCTGGAAGTCGGTGAACGTGAAGATGATCGAGAACGTCATCACGATCGCGAGGATCGGCAGCAGCATCGGGAAGGTGATGTAGCGGAAGCGCTGCCACGCGGTGGACCCGTCCAGCAACGCGGCCTCATACAGCGATGGCGAGATGGTCTGCAGCCCGGCGAGCAGCGAGATCGCCACGAACGGGATGCCGCGCCAGATATTGGCCGCGATCAGCGACCAGCGCGCAGGCCAGGCCGTGCCGATGAAGTCGAAATTGGTCTCCCGGATGCCCAGCACATCCACCGCGATGTAGGATAGGATCGAGAACTGCGGATCGTAGATCCACCAGAAGGCGAGCGCCGACAGCACGGTGGGCACGATCCAGGGCAGCAGCACGATGGCGCGCAGCAGCGCCTTGAACGGCAGATGGTTGTTCAGCAGCAGCGCAAGCCAAAGGCCGAGCGCGAATTTCCCGACCGTGGCGACGGCCGTGTAGAACACGGAGTAGAAGACCGCGCCCCAGAAGATCGGGTCCTCGAACAGGTATTCGAAGTTCTCCCACCCCACCCAGATGCCGGGCCGGCCGATCGTGGCGTCGGTGAAGGCGAGGTAGATGCCCAGCCCCAGCGGGTAGGTGAGGAAGACCAGCAGCAGCGAGACCGCCGGGAACAGGCAGACGACGATCAGGAACGCCTTGTTGTCGAACAGCCGCGCAAGCCAGCCGGGATCGGTGCGCTGCGCCACCCAGCGCGGCAGTGTCGCCTCTGACATCGTTCTCCCTTTCCGCAGCCGCTAAGGCGGCGGCCCATCGCGGGGCCGCCGCCATTCGTCTCCGTCCTAGCCCCGGCGCCGGAAATACCGGCCGGCGCGGCGCGCGGCCTCGCGCACCGCGGCTTCGGGCGTGGCCTGCCCCGATGCGGCGGCGGCGCACATCTGCACCAGCACGTAGTCGTTGGTCGCGCTGGCCGATGCCTCGCTGATCGGTCCCTTGTATCCGTTCCAGAACGTGCTGCGCATCGTATCCTTGAAGACGGAGATCTTCTCGTCGGACTGCCACACCGGGGATGCGGTGTAGGCTTCCAGAGGCTGCGACCAGTAGCCGAGATTGGCCTGCAGCCACGGATCGTACTGCTCGGATTCCAGCAGGAAGGCGAGCAGCGCCTTGGCGGCGTTGGGATAGCGGCTGTGTTTGAACACCATCGCGTTCATCGTCAGCCCGGCATTGGGCGTGGACGCCGCCTTCCCCTTCGGAAGCAGCGTGTGGAACGTATCGTCCGCGATGGCGCGCGTGGCCGGATCGTTCTTCAGCGAGAAGTAGAGCGACACGCCGTTCATCGTCACCCAGCATTCCTGCGAGGCATAGGCGCGATTGTTGGATGTGTCGTTCCACGCCGTCGTGCCCGGGATGAAGTTCGGGTACAGCTCGCGCAGATAGGTCAGCGCCTCGATCGTCTCCGGCGAGTCGATGCCGACGGAGCCGTCCTCGTTCACCAGGAAGCCGCCGTGGGACCAGACGATCCAGTTGGCGAATCCGTTGCCGTCGCCGACCGCGTTGCCGAGCGCGAAGCCCATCGGCTTGTTGGCCGCCTTCAGCTTCTTGGCGAGGTCGAGGAAGCCCGGCAGGTCGTCCGGCGGAGCCTGATAGCCCACTTCCTGCAACGCGGACTTGCGCCAGACCAGCGGTCCGCCGGTGGAGCCGAAGGGCAGGCCGATCCAGTCGTTCGTGCCGTGCTTCTTGCCGTAGCGCTGCGCGAGCGCCAGCCAGCCGCCGTAGCGGTTTCCGATATATTCGGCCACGTCTGTCAGCTCGACCAGCTTGTCGGAATAGACATGCGGCGCCTCATTGAAGCCGACGATCAGGTCGGGGCCGGCGCCGGTGTTCGCGGTGACCGCGGTCTGCTGGCTGATGTCCTCCCAGCCGACGAAATCGGAACGCACCTCCACGCCGGTCTTCTGCGTGAAGCGCGCACAGTTGGCGCGCCAGTTCTCCTCATCCGCGGGGACGAAACGCACCGGGCGAAGCATGCGCAGCGATGCACCGCTTTCGATGGGCAGGTTCAGCGAACCGCCTTCCTTCCGCTGGATCTGGGCACCCGCGTCCCCGATCGCGGTGGCCGCCATGCCGGCGGCAGTGGCCGCAAGCAGGCTGCGGCGCGTGATGATATTGGCCATCTCGTTCGTTCTTCCCTGTATCTTTGTCGTTAAGCCCAGTTTCTCCCGCCGCAGCGGGTTCGTCAGATCCGCTGGCCGGAATCCCCCTGAAACAGATGCACAAGGTCCGTGTGCGGCCGGATCGGCAGCGTGTCCCCCGGCCGCGCGGTGACCCGCTCACGGAACGCACCGACGATCGGCGTGTCCCCGACATGCATCATGACCTGCGTTTCCGATCCGGTCGGCTCCACGAGATGCACGGTCGCCTTCAGCCCGTCCGGATCGATCGCCAGGTGCTCCGGCCGGATGCCATAGACCGCGGGGCCGTCGGCCGGCGCACGCCCGTTCATGGCCAGCGGCCAGGACGTGCCGTCGCCGCTGTGAAACCGGCCCGACCGCAACTCGCCCCGGACGAAGTTCATCGCGGGCGAGCCGATGAAGCCGGCGACGAACAGGTTCGCCGGACGATCATAGAGATCCAGCGGTGCGCCGGTCTGCTCGATCCGCCCGCCATTCATCACCACGATCTGATCGGCCATGGTCATGGCCTCGATCTGGTCGTGGGTGACGTAGACGGTGGTGACCTTCAGCCGCTGATGCAGTTCCTTGATCTCGCTGCGCATCTGCACGCGCAGCTTGGCGTCGAGGTTGGAGAGCGGCTCGTCGAACAGGAACACCTGCGGGTTGCGCACGATGGCGCGGCCCATGGCCACGCGCTGGCGCTGCCCGCCCGAAAGCTGGCGCGGATAGCGGTGCAGCAACTGCTCCAGGCCCAGGATCCGGGCCGCGCGCCCCACCTCCTGCTCCATGACCTGCTTCGGCGCCTTCGCCAGCGTCAGGCTGAAGGCCATGTTGTCGAACACGGTCATGTGCGGATAGAGCGCATAGTTCTGGAACACCATGGCGATGTCCCGATCCTTCGGCGGCACGGTGTTCACCACGCGTTCGCCGATCGCGATCTCGCCACCGGTGATGTTCTCCAGCCCCGCGATCATGCGCAGCAGCGTGGATTTGCCGCAGCCGGATGGCCCGACAAGAACGACGAAGGCGCCATCGTCGATCTCGACGTTGACACCATGCAGGATCTCAGTCGCGCCAAACGCCTTCCGCACGTCGCGGATGCTGACCCGAGCCACGTTCCACAATCCCCCTTCCGTTTCTTCTTGGTCTTCTGTCTACGAATAGCATTGCAAGCTTGCGCGCGTCACGCCAGCCCTGAATGCATCAACGGCGCACATGCCCGGCCGGAAGACAAATCCCCTTATCATGCACGGTTGGCGGCCGGATGATGGCTGCGGCACCGCAACATACGGAGGTTCCCTTTCATGACCTGGTCCATCGTCGCCCGCGATCCCGCCACCGGCGCCTTCGCCGTGGCCGTCACGACATGCAACCTTGCGGTCGGCGCGACCTGCCCCTTCGTGCGCTCCGGCGTTGGCGCCGTGTCCACCCAGTCGATGAGCAACCGCTATCTGGGGCCAGCCATCCTGGACGGCCTCGCCCGCGGCCTTGCCCCGGCCGCCGCGATCGAAGGCGCGCTGGCCGGCGATGACGGCAAGCATCTGCGGCAGGTGCACGCGGTCGATGCACAGGGCCGCAGCGCGGCGTGGACCGGGCGCAACTGCGTTGCCTGGGCGGGCGACGAAACCTATCCGGATGTCTCCTTCGCCGGAAACATGCTGGCGAACGAACGCGTGGTGCCGGAAACCTCCGCCGCGTGGCGCGCGAATCCGGAGATGAGGCTGCCGGAACGGATGCTGGCCGCGCTGGATGCCGGGCAGGCGGCGGGCGGAGACCGGCGCGGGCGGCAATCGGCCGCGCTCGTGCTCATCAGCACCGAGGATTTCCCCGACATCAACCTGCGCGTGGACGACCACACGGACCCGCTGGTGGAACTGCGCCGCCTTCTGGGACTGTGGCGGACCATCGCCGAGCCGCGTCTGGCCAACGCGCCGAGCAAACGCAATCCGTCCGGCTTCACCGACCTCGACGCGATCGAGGCGGCCTGGGCGGCGGCGGGATCGGATCTGCGGTTCCGGCGCTGATTCCGGCCACAACTCCGACATCATGCCGTCGCGGGCCACGGGCAACCAGGGCCGCGACGCCCAACATGGAGCTTCTGGCCATGATACGCCTGCTTCCCCTCGCCCTGCTTGTCCCGCTGCTCTCGGCGGCGCCGGCCGCAGCCGATGACGATCGTTGCCGCGGCCCGATCGACCGCGAGCGCGCGATACAGATCGCCCGCGAGGCGGGCATGGGACGCATCGAGGAAGTGGATTGCGACGACGGCAAATGGGAAGTCGAAGGCCGCCACACCGACGGGCGCGAGATGGAGGTCGATGTCTCCGCCAGCACCGGCCGCATCCTGGATATCGACTACGACTGATGCGCCCGGCCGGCCCGCGGGGGATAACGCCCCGCGGGCCGTCGGAACCAGGTCTTCAGAACACCTGCCGCAGCAGGAAGTAGAGGCTGCCGGACAGGAGGATGGCGGCCGGCAGGGTCAGCACCCAGGCCAATGCGAGGCTGCGCACCGTGGACCATTGCAGGCCCGATCCGCTCGCCGCCATCGTGCCCGCCACGCCCGAGGACAGCACGTGCGTGGTGGAGACCGGCAGATGGTACATGTCGGCCGCCGCGATGGTCGCCGCCGCGACCAGTTCGGCGGACGCGCCCTGCGCGTAGGTCATGTGCGTCTTGCCGATCTTCTCGCCCACCGTCACCACGATGCGCTTCCAGCCCACCATGGTGCCAAGGCCGAGGGCGAGCGCGACCGACACCTTCACCCAGGTCGGGATGAACTTCGTCGCATCGTCCAGCGCGGACTGATAGGCGGCGAGCTTCGCGGTCTCCGCGGCATCGAAGGCGACACCCTGCTTGCGCATCAGGCGGATCGCGTCGGAAGCGAGGTACATGTCGTTACGGACGTTCGCCGTGGCCGCCGCGGGAATGCGGCGGATGGAGCCGTGTTCCTGCACCTGCCGGCCGATATCGTCGGCCAGCGCGGACAGGGCGGCGAAGGTCCTTTCATTGTCCACCTTGCGGTCGCGCACCGCGTCCGCGACGGTGCTCCGCGCCTCATCAGCGGAAAGCTGCGTCCCGTCCCGGTGTCGCTCGAAGACCTGCCGCGCCTCCATCGTGACCTGGAGGAAGGCGGGCGTCGCGCTTTCCGGCATGGCGCGGTTGAGGGCATAGGCGGTGGGCACCGCGCCGATCAGGATCAGCATGATCAGGCCCATGCCCTTCTGCCCGTCATTCGATCCATGCGCGAAGGAAACACCGGTGCAGGTGAAGATCAGCAGCGCGCGGATCCACAGCGGCGGCTTGGAATGCGCTGTCGGCGCCTCATACAGCGCCCGCTTGCGCACCGTCGCGCGCATCACCAGCAGCAGCACGCCGGCAAGGCAGAACCCGACCACCGGGCTGAACAGCAGCGCTTCGAACGTGCTGCCCGCCTGCGTCCAGTCCACGCCGGACGTCGCCGTGTCGGCGGGCGCCATGAGCTGGTTGGCGATGCCGACGCCGATGATGGAACCGATCAGGGTGTGGGAGGACGAAGCCGGCAGGCCGAGCGCCCAGGTGCCGAGGTTCCAGATGATCGCGGCGATCAGCAGCGCGAAGATCATCGCGAAACCCGCGCCGCTGCCGACCTGGAGGATCAGTTCCACCGGCAGCAGGTTGATGATGCCGAAGGCGACGCCGCCAGCCGAGGTGAGCACGCCGAGGAAGTTGAAGAAGCCCGACCAGACCACCGCGATCGGCGCGGGCAGGCTGTGCGTGTAGATCACGGTGGCGACCGCGTTGGCGGTGTCGTGGAAGCCGTTCACGAACTCGAAGCCCAGCGCGATCAGCAATGCGATGCCGAGCAGCGCGAAAGCACCGATCGCCAGCGGCTCGGCGTTCGCCTCGGTCATGTCGCTGCTGAGGCTGTACATGGTGAAGGCGATGCCGCCGATGAGCAGCGCCAGGAACATGATGCCGATGGCGAAATGCGGCTTGGCGTTCAGGTCCGGCCTGTGCGGCCCGTGATGACGATGGTGGGGGTGATGAGCCGGCGCCGTGTGGGCTACGGCATCCGCGGTGGTGGCTGAGTCGGACATGGCGATCCCTTGGGAACCTCAGGTCGCCGTTACCATCGCCATTTCCGTTCAGTATTAATCTACGATGATTCTGCTATTATGAACTGTTGTTCATTTTATTGTGCAGACATCTCGCCCGGCGCGTCGCAACTATGGTTTTCCTGAAAGCGCAGGCGGATCAGGGTCGTCCGGAAAGCGCCTGCGCGATCGCCTCGCCCTCGGCATCGGTCGTGCCACGCGCCACCGGCTTGCCCGCCCGGCGATACCAGTAGCCGGCATTGCCCTCGTCGCCCTCGATCCGGTGCAACCATGCATGGACCCAGGCGGCGTCGGCGCCGCCATCGGCCTGAACGATCTCGTGCGCCTGCGTCCAGTCACCGCGCAGGCCAAGCCAGAGCGCGCACAGCAGCGGAGCGGCCGGCGGATCGGGGCGGTCGCGCAGCGCCTCGGTCACCCCGCGCCCTCCCCTACACGTCCAGGTTCGCGACCTTGAGCGCGTTGCCGACGATGAACTCCCGGCGCGGCTCGACCAGATCGCCCATCAGCGTGGTGAACACCTCGCTCGCTTCCTCCACGTCGCCCACGCGCACCTGCAGCAGCGTGCGCGCGGCGGGGTCGAGCGTGGTTTTCCAGAGCTGATCCGGATTCATCTCACCCAGGCCTTTGAAGCGCTGGATCGCGAGGCCCTTGCGGCCCTGGGCGAGCAGCCGGTCGAACAGGCTGGCGGGCCCATCGGCGCGGGCCTCCGTCGCGCCTGCGGTGACAAGGGCGGACGTCGCGAAGCGCACGGCGAACACGCCCGCGCGTTCGGCCAGCCAGCGGGCGTCGGCGCTGCGCAGAACCGCGGCATCCAGCGCATGCCGCTCCGCCACGCCGCGCACGGTGCGCGCCATCACCAGCCCGTCGGCGCCGGCATCCACGACCCAGCCGCGTTCGGCCGGCAGGCTGATGCCATTCAGCCGCGCCGCCAGGGTCGGGGCGGCGGAGGCGGCCGTGTCGGGGGACAGGGCGCCCGCGATGGCCGCCTGCTCCAGCAGCGCCAGCGGTGCCGCCGTGGACAGGCGGCGCAGACGCAGATGCGCTTCCCGCAGCACGCCGATTTCCGCGACCAGCGTCTCGCCTTCCAGCACCGCGCCGTCGGCCAGCGTGACGCGCGCTTCCGCCACCGCCTTGTCCAGCAGGTATTCCTCCAGCGCGCGGTCGTCCTTGAGGTAGCGCTCCTCGTTGCCGCGCTTGGCGCGGTAGAGTGGCGGCTGGGCGATGAACAGATGCCCGCGGCTGATCAGTTCCGGCATCTGCCGGAAGAAGAAGGTCAGCAGCAGCGTGCGGATATGGGAGCCGTCCACGTCCGCGTCCGTCATCACCACGATGCGATGGTAGCGCAGCTTGGAGATGTCGAACCCGCCCTGCTCAGGCTCGCCGCGGCCGATGCCGGTGCCCATGGCGGTGATCAGCGTGCCGATCTCGGCCGAGGACAGCATGCGGTCGAAACGGGCACGCTCCACGTTCAGGATCTTGCCGCGCAAGGGCAGGATCGCCTGGAACTTGCGGTCCCTTCCCTGCTTGGCCGACCCGCCGGCGCTGTCGCCCTCCACGATGAACAGCTCAGCCTTGGACGGGTCACGCTCCTGGCAGTCGGCGAGCTTGCCGGGCAGGGTCGAGACATCAAGCACGCCCTTGCGCCGCGTCAGCTCGCGCGCCTTGCGCGCGGCCTCGCGCGCGGCCGCCGCGTCCATCGCCTTCTGCACAACGGACTTGGCTTCCTTGGGATGCGTCTCGAACCAGTGCATCAGCCCGTCCGCGACGGCCGCCTGCACCACCGGCTGCACCTCGGAGCTGACCAGCTTGTCCTTGGTCTGCGACGAGAATTTCGGGTCCGGCACCTTCACCGACAGCACCGCCGTCATGCCCTCGCGCATGTCGTCGCCGGTCAGTTGCAGGCTGTCCTTCTTGCCCATCCCTTCCGCGTATTTCGCGACGATGCGCGTCAGCGCCTGGCGGAAGCCCGCCAGATGCGTGCCGCCATCCCGCTGCGGGATGTTGTTGGTGAAGCACAGCATCGTCTCGTGATACGTGTCGTTCCAGGACAGCGCGCATTCCACGCGGATGCCCTGCTCCTCCTTCGCGCGGATCGACACGGGCGGCGAGAAGGCCGCCGTCTTGGCACGGTCCAGCCACTGGACGAAGGCGACAAGCCCGCCCTCGTAATGCAGCACCACCTCGTTCACCGGCGTGTGCCGTTCGTCGCGCAGCACGATGCGCAGGCCGGAATTCAGGAACGCCAGCTCACGCAGGCGGCGTTCCAGCACGGCGAAGTCGAACTCGGTTTTCGTGAAGGTCGCCGGGCTGGGCTTGAACGTGACCTCGGTGCCCGCGGGCGCGTCGCCCTGATCGCCGATGCGGGTCAGCGGCACCACCGTCTCGCCATGCTCGAAGCGGATGCGGTGCAGGCCGCCCTGCCGCCAGATGCGCACCTCCATCCATTCGGACAGCGCGTTGACCACGGCCGCGCCCACGCCGTGCAGACCGCCCGAGACCTTGTAGCTGTTCTGGTTGAACTTGCCGCCCGCATGCAGCCGGGTCAGCACGACCTCGGCCGCGCTCACGCCTTCCTCCTGGTGGATATCCACCGGGATGCCGCGGCCGTCGTCGCGGACGGTGACGCTGCCGTCGCCGTTCAGCGCGACGGTGCATGTGGTGGCGAAGCCCGCCTGCGCCTCATCGACCGCGTTGTCGATGATCTCGAACGCCATGTGGTGCAGGCCGGAACCGTCATCGGTGTCGCCGATATACATGCCGGGGCGCTTCCGCACCGCTTCCAGCCCCCGCAGAACGGTGATGGAAGCGGCATCGTAATCTTCCGGATGCGGGCCGGATTCGGGCAGCGGCGCAGCACTCTGGCTCATGCGCGGGAAAGGCTCCTGGGGCGTGTCGGGAACATGTGACAATATAGTCTCTAATCCGCGGGAAGCCTAGGGAATCCCGGCTCCGGACGCAGGTTTCCGTCCCCTGCGCGCAGCACTTCCGCCATGCCCGAAAGGGGGGCGAAAGCAGCGGCGTCCGGGCCGGTCATCAGGACCTGCGCGGGCAGGTTCGCCAATGCCGCGAACAAGGCTTCGCGACGCATCCCGTCCAGATGGACCGCGGGTTCGTCGAGCAACAGGATCGGGGCGAATCCCCGTGCCTCCGCGATCAATGCGGCGTGGGCCAGGATCACGGAGACCAGCAGCGCATGCTGCTCCCCCGTGCTGGCGAGCGCCGCCGGAACTCCGGTTTCCGCAAGCTCCAGCTCCATGTCCGCCCGGTGCGCGCCGAAGGCGGCCCCGCCCGCGGCCCGGTCCCGCGCGCGCGATTCCGCCAGCGCCGCGCGCAGCCACTCCTCCGCCGCAAGCGCCGGGCCGTCCGCCAGACGGTCCGCCAGCGTGTCGCGCAAGCCCATCCGCGCGGCGGGAAAGTCGGCCGGCGCCGCCACCGCGTTCAACCGCGCGACCAGGGCACGGCGCGCCACGCTGGCCGCGACCGCGTGGCGGGCCATGGCGTCCTCCAGCGCCGCGAACCAGGCGGGGTCGGCCTGGCCTTCCGCGAGCAGCCGGTTGCGGCTGGCCATGGCGTGGTCATAGGCGGCGATGGTGCGGGCATGCCCCGGCTCCAGCGCCCAGACGAGACGGTCCAGGAAACGGCGGCGCCCGGAGGCCGATTCCTGGAACAGCCGGTGCATCTGCGGCGTCAGCCACGCCAGGGCGAGTCGCGCGGCGATCTCCGCCTGGCTGCGCGGCGGACTGCCGTCGAGCAGGAAGATGCGCCGCTCCGCCGGTCCGCCGGGCGGCGTGCCGGTGCCAAGGTCAAGCGGGCCGGATGGCGTGGTCAGCTGCGCGGCCGCCCCCCAGCGTTCCGCACCCCGGCGCAGGATGTCCGGAAGCCGCGCGTTGCGCAGGCCCCGGCCGGGCACCAGCAGCGACACCGCTTCCAGCAGGTTGGTCTTGCCGGCGCCATTGGGACCGACGATCACCGACAGCCGCCCCTCGGGCCGCCATGTCAGCGCCGCGTAGCTGCGGACATCGGTGAGCGTGAGGCGGTCGAGCCGGAGCGACGGCAGCGCCGCCGGGGTCATGCGGAAAAGCGCGCCCCCTCACCCCCAGAAGGGCGCGAGGGAGGATTGCCCCCTCTCCCGCTGGCGGGAGAGGGTTGGGGTGAGGGTGGGAAACGAAAAGCCGAAATCACACCCGCATCGGCATCAGCACATAGAGCGCGGAGGCATCCGCCGCGTCCCGCACCACGGTCGGCGCCGACCCGTCCGAGAAGCGGAACTCCACCTCACCCGCGATCTGGTCGGTGATGTCGTTCAGGTAGCGGGCCTGGAAGCCGATCTCCAGCGGGCTGGCATCGTACTTGGCACGCCCCTCATCCAGTTCCTCGGTCGCGCTGCCCTGTTCGGGAGAGGCGGCGGACAGCACCAGCAGGTCGCGCGAGACGGACAGCTTCACCGGCCGCGACCGCTCGGTCGAGATCGCGGCCACGCGGCCCACCGCGTCGGCGAAGTCCTTGCGGCCGACCGTCAGCACCTTGTCGTTGTCCTTGGGGATGACGCGTTCGTATTCCGGGAAGGTCCCGTCGATCAGCTTGCTGGTCAGGCGCACCGAATCGAAGGCGAAGGAGATGCGGGTGTCGGACAGCGACATCTCCACATCGGCCGAGCTTTCCTCGACCAGCTTGCGCAGCTCGCCCACCGTCTTGCGGGGGATGATCACGCCCGGCATGCCGGCGGCGCCGTCGGGCAGCGGCTCCTCGACGCGGGCAAGGCGGTGCCCGTCCGTCGCCACCGCCCGCAGCACCCTCGCGCCGTCGCTCTCGGCGGCGTGCAGGTAGATGCCGTTGAGGTAGTAGCGCGTCTCCTCCGTGCTGATCGCGAACCGCGTGCGGTCGATCAGCCCGCGCAGCGCGCCCGCCGGCAGCAGGAACTTATGCGGCAGGTTGCCCGCGGCCATGGAGGGGAAATCCTCCACCGGCAGTACGTTCAGGCTGGTCGCGAACCGGCCCGCGCGCAGGGCCAGATGCGCATCGCCGCCGGGATGGTCGAGTTCCACCGTGGCGCCTTCCGGCAGCTTGCGGACGATCTCGTACAGCGTGGCGGCCGGCGCGGTGGTCGCGCCGTTGCGCGTGGCGGTCGCGGGCACCTCCTCGGTGATCGCGATCTCCATGTCGGTGGCCGCCAGCGTCAGCCGCCCATCGCGGACGGCGATCATGACATTGGCCAGGATCGGGATAGTGTTGCGCTTCTCGACCACGCTTTGGACGTGGGCGAGTGCCTTGAGCAGCGCGGCGCGATCCGCGGTGAGCTTCATCCTGCCGTCCCTGGGAAGGGGCCGTGGCCCGTGACTGTCGATTCGGCGCGCAACCTACCAGCCGCGGGCGCGTAGGCCAACGCGGCCGCGCGCTTCAGGGAAGAATGAAGGGCAGGTCGGTGGCGCCGGTGTCCTCCCCCGCCGCGGTCAGCATGGCGTGGACCTGGCCGCGGTGATGGGTCTGGTGGTTGAACAGATGCGCGACGATGAGGCCGAGCGGCCTTGTCTGTTCCCGCCCCGTCCCGCCGCTGAACCAGGTCAGGTCGCCGTCCAGCCGGTCCTGGGTCAGCCGCCCCGCCCAATCCGCGATCCGCGCGTCATCGGCCACGCGCAGGGCGGAAAGTTCCGCGAAATCCGGGAACAGGGCGGTGCTGGCGGCGGCGTTGCCGGGCGGCCTCTCCCACCCGTCAAGCCGC
>Ga0182737_1000441_pt1 | contig 59001 bp, 58 predicted proteins | sample eDN5th30CBELigOP_FD_128878 | JGI IMG/M metagenome (GOLD analysis project Ga0182737, IMG submission 128878) | Enriched Organic Plus compost microbial communities from Emeryville, California, USA - eDNA 5th pass 30_C BE-Lig OP (version 2) (version 2) ...
CCGCCCCAGGTCTTGACCAGCGCCGTTTCCGGCAGGGTTTCCATGTCGTAGTCGCCGCCCTTGACGATCAGGTCGGGGCGCAGTTCGCCGATGAGCTCGACCGGCGTGTCTTCATGGAACATAGTGACCGCGCTGACGCAGCCCAGCGCGGCCAGCAAGGCGGCGCGGTCTTCCTGGCGGTTCAGCGGACGGTCGCTGCCCTTGCCCAGGCGGCGCACGGAATCGTCGGTATTGATCGCCACCACCAGGGTGGCGCCCAGCTGGGCGGCCTGGTCCAGGTAGGTGGCGTGGCCGCGATGCAGGATGTCGAACACCCCGTTGGTGAACACCAGCGGCCGGGGCAGCTTGCCCAGGGCGATGGCGGCGGCGCAGGCGTCGCGGGTCAGGATCTTGGATTCGAAGCGGGCGGCGGACATGCGGCGATTGTACGCCGCGCCTTGACACCCCGGCGGGCGGGCCGCTACAGTTCAGGAACGATCATTCCAGAATGAAGCTCCCCTGATCAAGGCCCCCCTGTGCGCCCCAAGGATTTCGAACCCGACGCCGTCGCCGACGCCGCCATGCAGGTGTTCTGGCAGCGCGGCTACGCCGCCACCTCTATCCAGGACCTGGTCGAGGGCACCGGCCTGGCCCGCAGCAGCCTGTACAACGCCTTCGAGAGCAAGCATGGCCTGTACCAGTGCGCGCTGCGGCGCTACCAGCGCCTGACGGCCGCCAATATCGAACTGCTGGCCGGCCCCGGCCCGGCCAAGGACCGCATCCGCCAGTTGCTGATGCGCATCGTCGACGACGAGCTCGGCAACCCGCGGCGCCGCGGCTGCCTGGCGGTCAATGCCTCGATCGAACTGGCCGGCCACGACGACGCCGTGGCCGACATCACCGCGCAGAATTTCCAGCGGCTGGAAAACGCCCTGGAAGCCGCGCTGCGCCAGGGCCAGCAACGCGGCGAAATCGCCGCCCGGCAATCGCCGCGCGCCCTGGCCAGCTTCGTGCTGTGCACCATCCAGGGGTTGCGGGTACTGGGCAAGGGCAGCGCGCGGCGCACCCGACGCCAGCGCCTGCTGGACATCGTCGAGACCGCCATGCAGACGCTGTAGCCCCCCGCCCCGCCTTCCGCACCCCGCCTTCCCCGCCAGGCCGCGCACCCGGCCGGCACGCCATTTCATCAGGAGCATTGCCATGTCGAACGCCCCCACCATCGCCGTCCTGGGCACAGGCATCATGGGCGCGCCCATCGCCCGCAACCTGGCCCGCCACGGCTTCGCCGTGCGCGCCTGGAACCGCACGCTGGCCAAAGCACAGGCCCTGGCGGACGCCGGCGTCCAGGCCTGCGACTCGCCCGCCGCCGCCGTACAGGGCGCGGCCATCGTGGTCACGCTGCTCAACGACGGCCAGGCCGTACGCGAAGCCATGCAGGCCGCCGCGCCGGGGCTGGCCCGGGGCGCGATCTGGCTGCAACTGAGCACCGTGGGCATCGTCGAGATCGATACCCTGGCCGCGCAGGCCCGCGAACTGGGGTTGGCGTTCTACGATGCGCCGGTGCTGGGCACGCGCCAGCCGGCCGAACAGGGCCAGTTGCTGGTGCTGGCCTCGGGCCCGGCCGAAGGCCGTGCGACGGTGCAGCCGGCGTTCGACGCCATCGGCAAGCGCACCGTGTGGGTGGCCGACCATCCCGGCCCCAGCAGCCGGCTGAAGCTGGCGCTGAACCACTGGGCCTTCACGCTGACGCACGGCACCGCCGAAAGCCTGGCGCTGGCCAAGGGCCTGGGGGTGGACCCGGCCCTGGTGCTGGACGCCATCACCGGCGGGCCGCTGGACAGCGGCTATTTCCAGAGCAAGTCCGCGGCCATGCTGGCCGACGACTACACGCCGAACTTCTCGGTGACCAATGCGCTGAAAGATTCGGAACTGATCGTGCAGGCCGCCAGGCAGGCCGGCATCACGCTGGATACGGCCCAGGCAGGCGCCGAACGGTTCCGCCGCGCGCGCGACGCAGGCCATGGCGAGAAAGACATGGCCGCCTCGCACCTGGCGTAGCGGCGCACGGCCCGCCCGCATGCGACGCGATCCGCCATGACCGCCTCATCGCTGGATTCGGCCTATGCCGTATCGACCCACGACGGCCGCCACAGCCACGTAGTGGCCGCCGACGGCGAACTGGACCTGGACCTGGCGCCAGCCGCCCCGCTGCCCGGCCTGGGCGACGGCCGGATCGCCCCCTTGCAGTTGTTCGCCGCCGCCTGCGCCGCGGGCTTCCAGGCCACGCTGGCGCAACTGGCGCAAGCATCCCTGGCGGACTCGCAGGCGCCGCTGGAATCCGCCGTGCACGCGCAGGCCGTCCTGTATCCCGAGGCCGGCCGCCACGAACTGGGCCTGACCTTGCGGGTCACGCTGGCGGGCTGGCCGCCGGCGGCCGCCCGGGCGCTGGTGGCGCGGGCCCGGCGCCTGTGCCCCTACCTGCAGGCGCTGCAAACGCGCCTGGCGATCTCGCTGGATATCCGCACGTCGTGACGGACGCCGCGCACCGCCCCGGGCGGCGCGGCCGGAGCGGCCTCAGGCGCCGGCCGGCACGATCAGCTCGGCCGGCCCGGCGGGCACGACCAGGCTGGCCATTTCCTTGCGGTAGCGGTTCAGGTCTTTCACCGTCTCGAAGCTGCGGCCCATCAGGCTGGACAGGATGTGCAGGATGCGGCTGGCCACCTTCTGTTCCCATTCGCCGTCGAAGCGGATCTGCGTATCCAGCCAGTGCTCCAGCCAGCCCGGCTCGGGCAGGCGCGACTGCACCGTGTCGTTCGGGAACAGCGCCTTGTTGACGTGTAGGTTGGTGGGGTGCATGGCCTGCGCGGTGCGGCTGGCCGACGCCATCAGCACGCCGATCTTCGAGAACGACAGCCGCGCCTGTTCGCTGGTGCGCTGGCCGCGGTCGTGCAGCGCGCGGCGCATGTATTGCAGGTAGGCGCCGGCGTGGCGGGCCTCGTCGCGCGAGATGGTCTGGTAGATGGCCTTGATGACCGGCTCGGTATGCCATTCGGCGGCGCGCCGGTACCAGTGGTTCAGCCGCACTTCGCCGCAGAAGTGCAGCATCAGGGTCTCGAGCTCGGGGGCCGGGTCGAACTCGAAGCGCACCTTGTGCAGCTCTTCTTCGGTGGGCACCAGGTCGGGCCGGAAGCGGCGCAGATATTCGATCAATACCAGCGAGTGCTTCTGCTCTTCGAAGAACCACACCGACATGAACGCGCAGAAATCGCTGTCGCCGCGGTTGTCGCGCAGGAACATTTCGGTGGCCGGCAGCGCCGCCCATTCCGTGATGGCGTTCATCTTGATGGTATACGCCTGCTCGTCCGACAGCTTGCTGCGGTCGAAGTCGTCCCAGGGTATGTCGCTTGCCATGTTCCAGCGCACGGCTTCCATGGTCTTGAAGAGTTCAGGATAAAGCATGATCTGCCCTTGTTGGTCCCGCGTGGGGCGGTGTAACTGTCGAGAATCGCCGTGCGGTCACGGCCCGGACCTTGCGTGCATGTCACGCAAGGCTATTTATCGCCGCCTGGTACGAAACTGTCATGACGATTCGATGACGAATTCATGACACGGCAGCGCGGCGGATCAACGGGTAAGCGCCCACAGGGCGACCCCCACCGCCACCGCCAGCACGGCCGCCAAGACAGCCAGCAGGCGATTACCCTGTTCCTGCGCCTGGCGCAGTCGGGTCATTTCAAGCAACAGCTGCGGCGCCCGGTCGGGGCGGCTGAGCTGTTCGTGCACCAGCCGCGGCAAGGCCGGCAGCATCTGCGACCATTGCGTGGCTTCTTTGGCCAGCGCCTTGCGCAGCCCGTCCCAGCCCATGCGTTGCCGCATCCAGTTTTCCAGGTAGGGCTTGGCCGTTTTCCAGAGATCCAGGTTGGGGTCGAGCTGGCGGCCCAGCCCCTCGACGTTCAGCAGGGTTTTCTGCAGCAGCACCAGCTGGGGCTGGATCTCGACATTGAAGCGGCGCGAGGTCTGGAACAGCCGCAGCAGCACCTGCCCCAGCGAGATCTCGGCCAGCGGCCGGTCGAAGTACGGCTCGCATACGGCGCGCACCGCGCCTTCGAGTTCTTCTTCGCGCGTGTCGGGCGGCACCCAGCCCGACTCGATGTGCAGTTGCGCCACGCGGCGGTAGTCGCGGTGGAAGAAGGCCAGGAAATTCTGCGCCAGGTAGTTCTTGTCGAACTCGGACAGCGACCCGACGATGCCGAAGTCCAGCGCGATGTAGCGGCCCAGCGTCTCTGGCCGGTCCGACACGTAGATGTTGCCCGGGTGCATGTCGGCGTGGAAGAAGCCGTCGGAGAACACCTGGGTGAAGAAGATGTCGACGCCGCTGCGGGCCAGCGTGGGAATGTCGATGCCGGCGGCGCGCAGGCGGTCGATCTGGCCCACGGGAATGCCGTACATGCGCTGCATGGTGAACACCGTGGACGCGGTGAATTCCCAGATGACCTCGGGCACGATCAGCAGGTCGCCGCGCCCGGAGGCGGCGTCGAAGTTGCGGCGCAGCTGGCTGCAGTTCGATGCCTCGCGCACCAGATCGAGCTCGTCGTGCAGATACTTGTCGAATTCGGCCACGACTTCGCGCGGCTTCAGGCGGCGGCCGTCGGCGCCGGCGCGCTCGACGATGCGGGCCACGATGCGCAGCAGCGACAGGTCGCGCTCGATGGCCTGGCGCATGCCGGGGCGCAGCACCTTCACGGCCACTTCGCGGCCGTCGTGCAGCACCGCGAAATGCACCTGCGCGATCGAGGCCGACGCCACCGGGTCGACGTCGAACTGCGCGAACAGCTGGGCCGGCGGCGCCCCCAGCGCGGCTTCGATGCTGGCGGCCGCCTGGGCCGACGGGAACGGCGGCACGCGGTCTTGCAGCAGCGCCAGTTCGTCGGCGATGTCGGCGGGGATCAGGTCGCGCCGGGTCGACAGCACCTGGCCGAACTTCACGAAAATGGGCCCCAGCGATTCCAGCGCGCGCCGCAGCCGCAGCCCGCGCGGGGCGCGCGGGCGCATGCCCAGGCGGATCAGCCAGCGCAGGCCGCGGGCCAGCGGGTGGTCCAGGCCGGACAGCACCAGGTCGTCCAGGCCGAAGCGGAACGCCACATACAGAATACGAAGCACGCGCAGGAAGCTGGGCATGAATGTCAGGCGCCCCGCTGTGCGGCCAGGCGGGCCAGCCGCGCGTCCAGGGCCGCCGCCGCGCGCGCCACGGCGTCGCTACGCTGGCCGAGCTCGGCCAGGTCCTGGTGCCACTGGGCCAGCAGCGGCGCGCCGGCCAGGACGCCGCGTTCTTCGGCCAGGTATTCGGATACGTTGCGGCCCACGCTGGACGCCGCCGCGCGGGCCCCCTGGCCGGCGGCGCGCACGCCGGCCGCCAGGCGCGCCGCGGGAATGTCGCCCACTACGCGGGCCAGGTCGTCTTCGGGTTCCCAGCGCAGGTTGGCGGCCAGGTCGGCCACCACGCGGGCCAGGGCCGCCTCGCCCTCGATGTGCGTAGCCTCGGCCATGTCGGGCCGGTCTTGCCCGGGCAGCAGGCGCAGCGGATTGAACTTGGCGGGGTCGACGGTCAGGGTCACGTCGGGCACCACGGCCGCGTCGGCCAGGTCGGCGTACCCTTCGCTGTTGATGGCCAGGCCCGCCGCGAAGCCGCCGAGGGCAAAACGCACCGTCTTGCCGGCATGGCGCGCCAGGCGCTCGCGGGCCCAGTCTTCGCGCGCCAGCAGGGTATTCAGCGCGCGAACGGCCAGCCGCTTGGGAGGGGGCAATACGGAAAAGGGCAGCATCGATGCAAGGCGGGCCCGCCTACCGCGGGCCACGCCGAAAAAACGGACAAACCCGGAGTTTACCGGGTCGGGAAGCGCCTGCCTCGAAAGCGCGGCGCGGCCCGGCCGGGATGCCGGGGGCCGGGCCCGTGTCCGGCGCGGGCGCCGCCAGGGCGCCCGGCGTCCGTCAGCTGGCGTATTCGAGGGGGATCTGCTGGATGCCGGCCAGCAGCCAGCCGCCTTGCTGGGGCTTGAACAGGTTCCAGACTTCCTCGAAGCGGAAGGCCTCGGTGCCCGGGGCCTCGCGCAGCATGCCGGAGAACCGCACGCTGGCCAGGTGGCCGTCGGACACGGTTTCGATGCCCAGCAGCTCGGCGTTGAGCAGCACCACTTCGGTGCTGTTGGGCGCGGCGCCGCGTTCGGCCAGCTGCTGCTTGAGTTCGGCGATCAGGTCGTCGGTCAGGAATTCGCGCAGGCGATCGGTGTCGCCGCTGTCCCAGATGGCCTGGATGCGGACGAACTGGTCCTTGGCGTGCTTCAGGAATTCGGTGGTGTTGAAATCGCCGGGGATGTACCAGTTGCCGTCTTCGCCCGCGGCGGGCAGCGCCGCGGCGGCGGGTGCGGCGGACGCGGCAGGCGTGGCCGCAGCGGCTGCCGGCGACAGCGACTGGCGCCACATGGGCTGTTGCTGGCCCTGGCTGCCCTCGCGCGCCGCGCCGGCGCCGTAGGCGCCCTGGGTGGCAGGGCGGGGGCCCGCGCCGCGCAGGCGGCGCACGATGAAGATGACGGCGAACACCACCAGCGCGATCAGCAGCATGCTGGACAGGAATTCGGCGAACGCGCCCGACAGGCCCAGGTGCGACAGCAGGGCGGCGATACCCAGGCCGGCCGCGATGCCGGCGATGGGGCCCAGCCAGCGCGACATGCCGCTCTTGGCGGCGGTGCCGGCGGCGGCCGCGCCCGCCGTGGCCGCGGTGCCCGTGCGGTTGGTGGTGGTGGCCGTGGGCGGCGTGGTGGCCTGGCGCTGCTGCGTGATGTTGGTGGACTGGCGGCCGATGCTGCTGCCCCCGCCCATGCGGCGGGCCTCGGCGTCGAACGACACGGCCAGCATGGCGGTGCCGGCGACAGCGATCAGCGCGGCGGCGAACAGCCGGGTGATTCCGGAACGGGACATATGGTGTGACTCCTTGAGCGCGTGGCGCCCATTACGGGCGCCTGCCGGGCCGCCTGGCGGCCGGCAGGTGTTCTGGTCTGGGTTTTCTTACAAAAAACTGAATACCCGAAGAATAACGGACAAGCCGGCGGCCTACAAGTTCCGCGCCAAGGGGCGCTCAGGCCAGGCGAATGCCCTCGTGCAGGGCCACGACGCCGGCCGTCAGGTTGAAGAATTGCACGCGCTCGAGGCCGGCGGTGCGCATCATGTCGGCCAGGGTGTCCTGGTCGGGGTGCATGCGGATGGATTCGGCCAGGTAGCGGTAGCTGGCCTCGTCGCCGGCCACTTTCTTGCCCAGCCAGGGCAGCACATTGAACGAATACCAGTCGTAGACGGGCGCCAGCGGCTTGGCCACGCGCGAGAATTCCAGCACCAGCAGCTTGCCGCCGGGCTTGAGCACGCGCGTCATCTCGGCCAGCGCGCGGTCTTTGTGGGTCATGTTGCGCAGGCCGAACGCCACGCTGACCCGGTCGAAATAGCCCGCCGGGAAAGGCAGGCGCTCGGCGTCGCACACCGCCGTGGGCAGCAGCATGCCGGCGTCGGTCAGGCGGTCGCGGCCCACCCGCAGCATGGAATCGTTGATATCGGTCAGCCAGACTTCGCCGGCGGGGCCGGCGCGCTTGGCGAAAGCGCGCGCCAGGTCGCCGGTGCCGCCGGCGATGTCCAGCACTTTCATGCCAGGGCGGATGGCGGCGCGGCCGATGGTGAAGGCCTTCCAGGCGCGGTGCAGCCCGCCCGACATCAGGTCGTTCATGATGTCGTAGCGCGAGGCCACCGAATGGAAGACTTCGGCCACCTTGCGGGCTTTCTCGTTTTCAGGGACGGATTGAAAGCCGAAATGGGTGGTGCCCGAATCGGAAGAAGAAGCAGGGTTTTGCATGGTCGTATCCCGGTATATGGCCCAATGGTAGCCGATCGGGGCGGCCCGGCCCCATGATTGCGGGCCGGTCACATACCTGAAATATTCCGGCCATACTATCGCAATGTTCGCGCCGCAGCGGCGCTCATCGCCTGCCCTCACCGCCATGTCCAGCACCATTCTCGTCGTCGAAGACGAACCCGCCATCCAGGAACTCATCGCGGTCAACCTGTCGTTCGCCGGCCATAAGGTCTTGCGCGCCTTCGACGCCGAACAGGCCCAGACCCTGATCCGCGCCGAACTGCCCGACCTGATCCTGCTCGACTGGATGCTGCCCGGCACCTCGGGCCTGACCCTGGCGCGCAAGCTGCGCGACGACGAGCGCACCCGCGCGGTGCCCGTCATCATGCTCACCGCCAAGGGCGCCGAACAGGACAAGGTCGACGGCCTGGAAGCCGGCGCCGACGACTACATCACCAAGCCCTTCTCGCCCAAGGAACTGATGGCGCGCATCAAGGCGGTGCTGCGCCGCCGCGCGCCCCAGCTCACCGACGACATCATCGATGTCAGCGGCCTGAAGCTCGACCCGGTCACGCACCGGCTGTCGGGCAACGAGCAGGCGCTGTCCATCGGCCCCACCGAATTCCGCCTGCTGCATTTCTTCATGACGCACCCCGAGCGGGTGTTCTCGCGCTCGCAGCTGCTGGACCAGGTCTGGGGCGACCACGTCTTCGTGGAAGAGCGCACCGTCGACGTGCACATCCGGCGCCTGCGCAAGGCGCTGGAGCCCTCCGGCCACGACGCGCACGTGGAAACCGTGCGCGGCAGCGGATACCGGTTTACCGCACAGGTCCCGTCACGGTAAAACATCGCCACGATGATCTGGCTGCGTACTTTGTTCCTGGTCGCCCTGTGGGCGATCCTGTCGCTGTTCGTGCAATGGCTGGCCGGCGACCCGGCCGGATGGGTCGTGTTCTGCGCGGCGCTGCTGGCCATGCTGTTCTGGCGCAGCTGGCGGCTGCGCGCGGTGTCGTACTGGGCCCATCACCCCGAGACCTCGCCGCCGGCGTCCGTGGGCCCCTGGGACGACATCCTGGCGCCGCTGTACCGCTACACGCGCGCCCGCGCGCGCGAGCTGGCCGAGACGCGCGCCACCATGCAGGGCATGCTGGCGGCCGCGCAGGCGCTGCCCGACGGCGTGGTCACGCTGAATGAGGATTTCCAGATCGAGTGGTGCAACCGCGTGGCGCGCCACCACCTGGGGCTGAGCCTGCCGGCCGACCGCGGCCACAACCTGCTGAACCTGCTGCGCGCGCCCGAATTCGTGGCCTACGCGCACCGCGACGACTGGCCCGAGCCCATCCTGGTGCGCCTGGCGCACGGCGGCCAGGAACGCGTGATGATGATGCACCTGGCGGCCTACGCCAGCAACCGCCGGCTGCTGATCTCGCGCGACGTCACGCAGATCGAGAAGCTCGAGACCACGCGGCGCGACTTCGTGGCCAATGTCTCGCACGAACTGCGCACGCCGCTGACGGTGCTGGCGGGGTTCCTGGAAACGCTGCGCGAAATGCCCGCCGAGGCCCTGGGCCCCGAGCAGCGCGACCAGTACATGAGCATGATGCACGAACAGGCGCAGCGCATGCAGGCCATCGTGGAAGACTTGCTGACCTTGTCCACGCTGGAATCGTCGCCGGGCTCCGACCCGCGCGCCGTGAACCTGCCCGCGCTGCTGCAGACGGCGCGCCAGCAGATCGAGGCGCTGTCGGCCGGGCGCCACGTGTTCGCGTGGCACATCGACGAAACGCTGGACGTGCTGGGCGCGGAAACCGAGCTTGCCTCGGCCATGTCGAACCTGCTGACCAACGCGGTGCGCTACACGCCCGACGGCGGCAGGATCACCGTGCGCTGGCAGGGCGATGCCGACGGCGGGGCGCGCTTCAGCGTGCAGGACACCGGCATCGGCATCGCGGCGCTGCATATCCCGCGCCTGACCGAGCGCTTCTACCGGGTCGACCGAGGCCGCTCGCGCGCCGCCGGCGGCACCGGGCTGGGGCTGGCCATCACCAAGCACATCGCCATCCGCCACGATGCCGAACTGCTGATCGCCAGCGAGGCCGGCAAGGGCAGCACCTTCTCGCTGCACTTCCCCGCCGAACGCATCGTGACCACCTGATCGCCCCACCGGCCGAATGGCCTCTGGCCGTCCGGCCGGCAAACTGCGCCACAATAGGGGAACGCTGTCTTCCAACTTTCCCCGCTGCATCCATGGCCCAGATCGTCCTGTTCGAGAACATCCATCCCAGCGCGCGCGACGTCTTCGCCGCCGCGGGCTACACCGATATCGTCACGCATGCCGCCGCGCTGCCGCCGGCCGAACTGCGCGAGGCGCTGCGCGGCGCCAAGGTGGCGGGCATCCGCTCGCGCACGCACCTGGACGCCGACGCGCTGGCGGCCTCGCCCGACCTGCGCGTGGTGGGCTGCTTCTGCATCGGCACCAACCAGGTCGACCTCAACGGCGCCATGCAGCGCGGCATCCCGGTGTTCAACGCGCCTTTCTCCAACACGCGCTCGGTGGCCGAACTGGTCCTGGGCGAGGCCATCCTGCTGTTGCGCCGCATCCCCGAGAAAAACGCCCGCGTGCACCTGGGCCACTGGGACAAGTCCGCCGCGGGCGCTTTCGAAACGCGCGGCAAGACGCTGGGCATCGTCGGCTACGGCAACATCGGTTCGCAGATCAGCACGCTGGCCGAAGGCATCGGCATGCGCGTGGTGTTCTACGATGTCGAGGCCAAGCTGCCGCTGGGCAATGCGCGCTCGGCCGGCTCGCTGGCGGAACTGCTGGAACAATCGGACGTGGTGACGCTGCACGTGCCGGGCGGCAAGGGCACCCAGAACATCATCGATGCCGACGCCCTGGCCCGCATGAAGCGCGGCGCCATCCTGATCAACGCCTCGCGCGGCACCGTGGTCGACATCGACGCATTGCATGCGGCGCTGACCTCGGGCCACCTGGCCGGCGCGGCGCTGGACGTGTTCCCCACCGAACCCAAGAGCGTCGACGAACCCCTGGGCAGCCCGCTGATCGGGCTGCCCAATGTGCTGCTGACGCCGCACATCGGCGGCAGCACCCAGGAATCCCAGGAAAACATCGGCCGCGAAGTGGCCGAGAAACTGGTGCGCTTCCTGCAGGCCGGCACCACCAAGAGCGCGGTCAACTTCCCCGAACTGCCCTACCTGGAACCGGCCGGCGCGGCCCGCATCCTGCACGTGCACCGCAATGCCCCCGGCGCGCTGGGCGCGCTGGACAACATGCTGGCCGAACACGGGCTGAACATCGTCAGCCAGAGCCTGCAGACGCGCGGCCAGATCGGCTATGTGGTCACCGACGTCGACGGCGAAGTCAGCGACACCGTCATGGCGGCGCTGCGCGGCCATCCCGTCACGGTGCGCTGCGACCTGGCCTGAGGGCGGGCGGCGGCATTGGGGCCGTACCCATGGAAGCCAAACGCCCCGAAGGGTGTCTGACTCCCACGCTTTTCGCGGCCACCACCACCCCCACCGTCAGGCGCCAGGCTCCTGCCCGGCCGCGGCGCGGGCCAGACAATCCGCCAGGTGCCCCGCCAGCGTGCCCGGGTCGTGCGGCAGGCGCGCCACCAGGCCGATTTCGCGGTAAAAGCCCGCGTCGCCCAGTTCCATCACCCGCAACCCGCGCGCGCTGAACTGCCGCGTGCGCGGCAGCAGCGCCACGCCCAGTCCGCGCCGGACCAGGTTGGCGATGGCGTCCATTTCGTCCAGCTCGACAGCCTCGCGCACGGCGATGCGCTGCTTTTTCAGGAACATGTCCACCAGCCGCCCGCCGAACGACGAGCGGTCGTAGCGGATGAACGGCTGGCCGGCCAGCAATTCGCGCCACGGCTGTGCGGGCAGGCCCGGGGGCACGGCCAGCACCACCGGCTCTCGCAGCAGCGGACGCCAGGCCAGTTCGGGCGGCAGCGCGAAAGGCGGACGGATCAGCACGGCCATGTCGATCTCGCCCGCGTCCACCTGCCCCAGCAGCGTCAGCGACACGCCCGGCACCACCCGCACCCGCACATCGGGAAAAGCCTCGCGAAAACCGGCCAGCGCTTCGACCAGCAGGTCCTGCTGCACCGAGGCGATGGCCCCCACACGCAACTGGCCGCTGACGTGCCCGGCGCCGGCCGAATGGGCCATGCGCTCGGCCATGGCCACCAGTTCCTCGGCTTGCGGCAGCATGTCGCGGCCGGCGGCGTTCAGCGCGGCCGACTTGCCCGTGCGCTCGAACAGCGTGACGCCCAGGTAGTCTTCCAGGCGGCGCATCTGCGCGCTGACGGCCGACTGGGTCAGCCCCAGCTGGCGGCCCGCCCCGGTGAAGGTGCCGTCGCGCGCCACGGCGATGAAGGTTTTGAATTCGCGTATCACAATCGATTTTTTCGATGCTCAGGGCAAAAAAATATCGTTTTTCTATCAAAAAAACAATCACTAAACTGATAGCGATGTCATCCCCGACGGCCTGGCCCGCGCGCCGCCCCCGCGACGGCGCGGGCCGGGCCATTTTGTTTTACTCTTGCCCCATCTGGAGCCCCGCATGACCGCATCCACCCCCCTGCCCCCGTTCCACCTGGCCTTTCCGGTCCGCGACCTGGCCGAAGCCCGCGCCTTCTACGGCGACCTGCTGGGCTGTCCCGAAGGCCGCAGCTCGGACGAATGGGTCGATTTCAACTTCTACGGCCACCAGATCGTTGCCCACCTGTCGCCCGACGAATGCGGCCACAAGTCGACCAGCTCGGTCGATTCGCACGACGTGCCGGTGCGCCACTTCGGCGCCGTGCTGCCCATGCAGGACTGGGAAACGCTGGCCAGGAAGCTGACCGACGCGGGCACCCGCTTCGTGATCGAGCCGTACATCCGCTTCAAGGGCGAAGTAGGCGAACAGGCCACCATGTTCTTCCTGGACCCGTCGGGCAATGCACTGGAATTCAAGTCGTTCAAGAACCTGGATTCCCTGTTTGCCAAGTAAACACGCCCGGAGGCGGTTGCGCCGTTGAACGATCCCTGCCCCGCCCCCCTGCCGGCCGCCTGGCGGATCCTGCCGCAAGGCGACCGCTGCCTGATGGTCTATTTCGGCGACCGCATCGACCTGGACACCGGCCGCCTGTGCCTGGCCGCGGCCGGCCTGCTGCGCCAGGCGGGGCTGCCCGGCGTGACCGACGTGGTGCCCTCGTTCGTGGCGGTAGCCGTGCACTACCGGCCCACCGGCCGCCAGGGCCCGCGCCATGCCGAACTGGCCGCGCAGGTCGAACAGGTGCTGGCGCGCGGCGTCGCGCCCGACGCCCTGGCCGGGCGGGACGTCGACATCCCGGTTTGCTATGGCGGCACGCACGGTCCCGACCTGGACACCGTGGCCCGCCATGCGGGCATGACGGCCGACGACCTCGTGGCGCTGCACGCGGGCCCCGGCAACCTGGTATTCATGCTGGGGTTCCTGCCGGGCGCCGCGTACCTGGGCGTACACGACGAACGGCTGAACATCCCGCGGCGCGACTCGCCGCGCACGGCGGTGCCGGCCGGCTCGGTGGCCGTGGCCAACCGCCAGAGCATGCTGTACCCGAGCCAGTCGCCCGGGGGGTGGCACATCATCGGGGCCACGCCCCTGGTGCTGTTCGACCCGGCCCGCGAGCCGGCCGCGCTGCTGCGGCCCGGCGACCGGGTGCGCTTCGTGCCCATCGACGCCGCCGAATTCGAGCGCCTGCGCGAGGCCCCGCCATGAGCCTGACCGTACTCAAGCCGGGCCTGCTGTCCACCTTCCAGGACGCCGGCCGCCTGGGCAGCCAGCACCTGGGGGTGCCGGTATGCGGCGCCATGGACGTGCGGGCCCATCGCCTGGCCAACCTGCTGGCCGGCAACACGGCCGACCCCGCCACGCTGGAAATCACCCTGGCCGGCCCCACGCTGCGCTTCGAGGCGCCGGCCTGCTTCGCCATTGCCGGCGCGGACCTGGGCGCCACCCTGGACGGCACCGCCGTACCCTGCCATCGCCCGCTGGTGGCGCGCGCCGGCGGCGTGCTGGCCTTCGGGTCGGCCGCCCCCCAGGCCGGCGTGCGCACCTACCTGGCGGTGCATGGCGGCTATGCGCTGGCCCCCGTCATGGGCAGCACCAGCACCTATGTGCGCGGCCGTTTCGGCGGCCTGGCCGGGCGCGCGCTGGCCAGGGGCGATGTCATCGGCCTGCCGGCGCCGCTGCCGGACCGCCCCGGCAGCCTGGCGCGGCTGGCCGAGGCGCTGTGGCAACAGCGCGTGTACCTGCCCGCCGCGCTGGCCGGGCGCGCGCGCGACAGCCTGCGCGTGCTGCCGGGCATACACTGGGACGAATTCGACGCCGAGTCGCGCCAGCGGCTGCTGCAGGCCGAGTTCCGCATCAGCCCGCAATCGGACCGCATGGGCTACCGCCTGGAAGGCCCGCCGCTGGCCATGACGGCGCCGCGCCAGATTCTGTCCGAGGCCGCCAGCTTCGGCACGGTGCAGGTGCCGGCCGGCGGCGAGGCCATCGTGCTGATGGCCGACCGCCAGACCACCGGCGGCTATCCCAAGATCGCCCAGGTGATCACGGTGGATTTGCCCATCCTGGCGCAACGCCGCCCCGGGCAGGCACTGCGCTTCGCCCGCATCGAACTCGACGACGCGCAGCGGCTGGACGGCGAGCGCGAGGAAGCATTCATTCAATTGCAGGACGCGCTGGCCCCGCTGCGCGCCCTGCTTCACGCATGAGGACACCGCCATGAGCCACGCCATCGACTTGAACTGCGACATGGGCGAAAGCTACGGCGCCTGGCGCATGGGCAACGACGAGGCCGTGCTGGGCTTCGTCAGTTCGGCCAACGTGGCCTGTGGCTTCCATGGCGGCGACCCGTCGACCATGCGCCAGACCGTGGCGGCCGCGGTGGCGCGCCAGGTGGCGGTGGGCGCGCACCCCAGCCTGCCGGACCTGGTCGGCTTCGGCCGCCGCGTGATGCAGATCACGCCCCAGGAGGCCTACGACATGGTGGTGGTCCAGGTGGGCGCGCTGGCCGCGGTGGCCGCCACCCAGGGCACCCGCCTGCATCACGTGAAGGCGCACGGCGCGCTGTACAACATGGCCGCCAAAGACGCGGCGCTGGCGCAGGCCATCTGCCGTGCCGTGCGCGATGTGGATGCCAGCCTGGTGCTGTACGGGCTGGCGGGCAGCCAGCTGGTGCGCGCCGCCCAGGACCTGGGCCTGCGCGCCGCCCACGAAGTCTTCGCCGACCGGACCTACCAGGACGACGGCTCGCTGACGCCGCGCAACCAGCCCGGCGCCATGATCGAGGACGCGGACACCGCCGTGGCGCAGGTCTTGCGCATGGTGCGCGAAGGCGTGGTGCGCTCGACCGGCGGCCGCGACGTGCCCGTGCAGGCCGATACCCTGTGCATCCACGGCGACCAGCCCAACGCGCTGGTGTTCGCGCGGGCCTTGCACGACGCGTTGCGCGAGGCCGGCATCGCGGTGCGGGCGGCTTGAAGGCGAGGCAAAGGCTGTTTTGCTAACCGAACGGTGTCAGACACCCTGCGGGCTGTCTGACACCCGGCAATACCCGCGCCGAACTACACGAGCACGCGTTCGATGCCGCCGGCGTTGGCGCGGCGCACGTAGTCTTCCATCCACTGCTCGCCCAGGATGTGGCGCGCCATCTCGACCACGATGTAGTCGGCGTCCATGGCGGTGTCGCCCTGGTAGCGCGACAGGCCTTGCAGGCACGACGGGCAGGACGTCAGCACCTTGACCTCGCCCGCGTAGCCGTCCTGGCGCAGCGCCGCCTGGCCCTTGAGCAGTTCTTCCTGCTTGCGGAAGCGCACCTGCGTGGACACGTCGGGCCGGCTGACCGCCAGCGTGCCCGACTCGCCGCAGCAGCGGTCCGTCTTGACCGCGTCGTCGCCCACCAGCGAACGCACGGTCTTCATCGGGTCCTGCAGCTTCATGGGCGTATGGCAGGGGTCGTGGTACATGTACCGCACGCCCTTGGCGCCTTCCAGCTTGATGCCCTTTTCCAGCAGGTATTCGTGGATGTCGATCAGGCGGCAGCCCGGGAAGATCTTCTCGAACTCATAGCCCGCCAGCTGGTCGTAGCACGTGCCGCAGCTGACCACCACGGTCTTGATGTCCAGGTAGTTCAGCGTATTGGCCACGCGATGGAACAGCACCCGGTTGTCGGTGATGATCTGCTCGGCCTTGTCGTTCATGCCGTTGCCGCGCTGCGGGTAGCCGCAGCACAGGTAGCCCGGCGGCAGCACGGTCTGCACGCCCGCGTGCCACAGCATCGCCTGCGTGGCCAGGCCCACCTGCGAGAACAGGCGCTCGGACCCGCACCCCGGGAAGTAGAACACCGCTTCCGTATCGGCCGTGGTGGCCTTCGGGTCGCGGATGATGGGCACGTAGTTGGCGTCTTCGATGTCCAGCAGCTTGCGCGCGCTTTGCTTGGGCAGCCCGCCGGGCATCTTCTTGTTGACGAAGTGCACCACCTGCTCGCGCAGCGGCGGCTTGCCCACCGTGGCCGGCGGGTGCGCGGTCTGCTTGCGCGCGAAGGAAGACAGCAGGTCGTTGGCCAGCCGCTGGGCCTTGTAGCCCACGCCGACCATGGCCTTGCGCGTGGCGTTGATGGTGGCCGGGTCCTTGGCGTTCAGGAAGAACATGGCCGCCGTGGTGCCCGGGTTGAACGACTTGCGGCCCATGCGGCGCAGCAGCGCGCGCATGTTCATCGACACGTCGCCGAAGTCGATGTCCACCGGGCACGGGTTGTAGCACTTGTGGCATACCGTGCAGTGGTCGGCCACGTCTTCGAACTCTTCCCAGTGCTTCAGGCTGACGCCGCGGCGGGTCTGCTCTTCGTACAGGAAGGCCTCGACCAGCAGCGAAGTGGCCAGGATCTTGTTGCGCGGCGAATACAGCAGGTTGGCGCGCGGCACGTGGGTGGCGCACACCGGCTTGCACTTGCCGCAGCGCAGGCAGTCCTTGATGGACTCGGAAATGGCGCCGATGTCGCTTTGCTGCATGATGAGCGATTCGTGGCCCATCAGGTTGAAGCTGGGCGTCCAGGCGTGGCGCAGGTCGGCGCCGGGCATCAGCTTGCCGGCGTTGAAATGGCCGCGCGGATCGACGCGGCGCTTGTATTCCTGGAACGGCGCCAGTTCGGCCTCGGTCAGGAATTCGTACTTGGTCAGGCCGATGCCGTGCTCGCCCGAGATCACCCCGTCCAGGTCGCGCGCGATCTGCATGATGCGGGCCACGGCCTGGTGCGCCTCGGTCAGCATCTCGTAGTCGTCCGAGTTCACCGGGATGTTGGTGTGCACGTTGCCGTCGCCGGCGTGCATGTGCAGCGCCACGAACACGCGGCTTTTCAGCACGCGCGCGTGGATGGCCTTGAACTCGTCCAGGATGTGCTTGCCGGTGGCGCCCGAGAAAATGGCCTGCATCGGCGCCAGCACTTCGGTCTTCCAGGACACGCGCACGGTGCGGTCCTGCAGCACGTCGAACATGCGCGCCCGGGGCTGCGCGGCCACGCGGTCCGACAGCGCGCCCTGCAGCGGCGTCAGGCCCAGCCCGGGCAGGTCGGGCAACGCCTGCCGCACCGGCAGGTCCAGGCTGTCCAGCAGCCATTGCCAGCGCCGGCGCACCGCGGCCAGCACGTCGATGGCCTGCCGGGTGCGTTCGGCCAGCACCTCGGCGCGGGTCATTTCGTCGTCGGCGTCCTCGGCCTTGCCCACGGGCAGCGGCACCGCCAGGAAGGCGTCCAGCGCATCCAGCAGCTTGAGCTTGTTGCGGGTGGACAGCTCGATGTTGATGCGCTCGATGTGGTCGGTGTATTCGCCCATGCGCGACAGCGGGATCACCACGTCTTCGTTGATCTTGAAGGCGTTGGTGTGGCGGGCGATGGCGGCGGTGCGCGAGCGGTCGAGCCAGAACTTCTTGCGGGCCTCGGCGCTGACGGCCACGAAACCCTCGCCGTGGCGCGTATTGGCCAGCCGCACCACTTCGCTGGCGGCGGCCGCCACGGCGTCTTCGTCGTCGCCGACGATGTCGCCGATCAGCACCATCTTGGGCAGCGTGCCGCGCTTGCTCTTGGTGGCATAGCCCACCGCGCGCAGGTAGCGTTCGTCCAGGTGTTCCAGGCCGGCCAGGATGGCGCCGCGCGCCCGGCCCTCGCCGTCCAGGTAGCCCTTGACCTCGACGATCGACGGAATGGCGTCGCGCGCCTGGCCGAAGAATTCCATGCACACCGTGCGCGTGTGGCGCGGCATGCGGTGCAGCACCCAGCGGGCCGAGGTGATCAGGCCGTCGCAGCCTTCTTTCTGCACGCCGGGCAGCCCGGCCAGGAACTTGTCGGTGACGTCCTTGCCCAGGCCTTCCTTGCGGAACACCCGGCCGGCGATCTCGAGCTGTTCGGTTTTCAGCAGTTTCTCGCCGGGCTTGCCGGCGCCGTCGAACCACTTGAGCTCGAAGCGCGCCACCTCGACGTCGTGGATCTTGCCCAGGTTGTGGTCCAGGCGGGTGACTTCCAGCCAGTTGCCGTCCGGGTCGACCATGCGCCACCAGGCCAGGTTGTCCAGCGCGGTGCCCCACAGCACGGCCTTCTTGCCGCCGGCGTTCATGGCGATATTGCCGCCCACGCACGAGGCCTCGGCCGAGGTCGGGTCCACCGCGAACACGAAACCGGCCTGTTCGGCGGCCTCGGCCACGCGCTTGGTGACCACGCCGGCGCCGGCATGGATGACCGCCGCGGGCTCGGCCAGGCCGGGCAGGATACAGGACTCGACCGGCCCCAGGGCGTCGAATTTCTCGGTGTTGATGACGGCCGACTTCCAGGTCAGCGGGATGGCGCCGCCGGTGTAGCCGGTGCCGCCGCCGCGCGGCACGATGGTCAGGCCCAGCTCGATGCAGGCGCGCACCAGGGCGGCGGTTTCCGCCTCATTGTCGGGCGTAAGCACCACGAACGGGTATTCCACCCGCCAGTCGGTGGCGTCGGTGACGTGCGACACCCGCGACAGGCCGTCGAACTTGATGTTGTCGCGCGCGGTAATGCGGCCCAGCACCTTCTGGGCCTGCTTGCGCAGGTGCGCGGTCTGGTCGAATTCGCTCTCGAAGGCGGCCACCGCCGAACGCGCCCGCGCCAGCAGCTCGACCACCTTGGCGTCGCGCTGCGGGTCGTGGCCCTCGGCGGCGGGCGTATCGGGGTCGCGGCGCTTGTCGATCTCGCCCAGCCGATGGTGCAGCGCGTCGATCAGCAGCCGGCGCCGCTTGGGGTTGTCCAGCAGGTCGTCCTGCAGGTAGGGGTTGCGGCGCACTACCCAGATGTCGCCCAGCACTTCGTACAGCATGCGTGCCGAACGGCCGGTGCGGCGCTCGCCGCGCAGGTCGGTCAGCCACTGCCAGGAATCGTCGCCCAGCAGGCGGCCGACGATCTCGCGGTCCGAAAACGACGTGTAGTTGTACGGAATTTCGCGCAAACGCGCGCTAGCTGCAGGCGGAATCGCCGCGGACAGGATTTGGCTGGCGAGGGGGGCGTTCATGGACAAGCGGGGAATAGGCCCTTAAAGAATCATTTTATGACATTGCGCGACCAAGCCCCTGGCCGCCCCCTTGACGCCGCCTAGACGGGCTGGGGGAAGAACCACAAGAGCCCGGCTGTCATGACCGTATAGCGGGCGAATTTGCCGATGGCCATGTACAGGACGCAGGGCCAGAACGCCAGCCGCAGCCAGCCGGCCACCGCGCACAGCGGGTCGCCCACCGCGGGCAGCCAGGACAGCAGCAGCGCCGGCGGCCCCATGCGATGCAGCCAGTCGTGGGCGTGCAGGTGCCAGCGGCCGCGCATGCGGTCCCCGATGCCGCCCGGCCGGCCCGGGTGCGCCTGGCCGCCCCCGGGGGCCGGATGGGGATGTTTTTCGCGCCAGCGCTCCAGCGCCCGGTGGGCGCCCAGGCCCATGGCGTAGCTGATGGCGCCGCCCACGGTGTTGCCCGCCGTGGCCACCAGCACCGCCGGCCAGAACATGTCGGGCGCCAGCTTCACGAAACCGAACACCGCCGGCTCGGAGCCCAGCGGCAGCAGGGTGGCCGATACCAGGCTGACCAGGAAAATGGCGGGCAGCCCCACCTCGGGCAGGGCGACCAGCGCCAGCAGCCAGTGGACGGCGTTCAGCAGGCTTTGTTCCATGATGGGCGGCAGTGTAGCCGGTGCGGCCACGCGCCGGGCGCCCGAAGAAGGCGCGGCGCGACCCTGTGGTAACCTGCCCCACGCCTTTTTTTCTTTCACCCCGGCTGTTCGCCACCATGTCCGCCGACTATCTGAAACGCATCCTGACCTCCAAGGTCTACGACGTCGCCGTCGAATCCCCGCTAGAACCCGCTCCCCTGCTGTCCCAGCGAATTTCGAACACGGTGCTGCTCAAGCGTGAAGATACCCAGGCGGTTTTCAGCTTCAAGCTGCGGGGCGCGTACAACAAGATGGCCAACCTGACGCCGGCGGCACGCGGCCGCGGCGTGATCGCGGCCTCGGCCGGCAACCATGCCCAGGGCGTGGCGCTGGCGGCCAGCCGCCTGGGGTGCCGCGCGGTCATCGTCATGCCCACCACCAGCCCGCAGGTCAAGATCGACGCGGTGCGCCGGCTGGGCGGCGAAGTGGTGCTGGCCGGCGAAAGCTTTTCCGACGCCTACGCGCACGCCCAGACGCTGGAAAAGAAAGAAAAGCTGACGTTCGTCCACCCCTTCGACGACCCCGACGTGATCGCCGGCCAGGGCACGGTGGGCATGGAAATCCTGCGCCAGCACCCCGGCCCGATCGACGCCATCTTCGTGGCCATCGGCGGCGGCGGGCTGGTGTCCGGCGTGGCCGCCTACGTCAAGCAGCTGCGGCCCGAGATCAAGGTCATCGGCGTGCAGACCGAGGATTCCGACGCCATGCTGCGCAGCGTGCGGGCCGGGCGGCGGGTGCAGCTGAACGACGTCGGCCTGTTTTCCGACGGCACCGCCGTCAAGCTGGTGGGCGCCGAGACCTTCCGCCTGACGCGCCAGTACGTCGACGACTTCGTGGTGGTCGATACCGACGCCATCTGCGCGGCCATCAAAGACGTGTTCCAGGACACCCGCAGCGTGCTGGAACCGGCCGGCGCCATGGCCGTGGCGGCCGCCAAGCAGTACGCCGCCACGCATAAGCTCAAGGGCAAGACGCTGGTCGCCATCGCCTGCGGCGCCAACATGAACTTCGACCGCCTGCGCTTCGTGGCCGAACGGGCCGAAGTGGGCGAAATGCGCGAAGCCGTGTTCGCCGTCACCATGCCCGAGCAGCGCGGCAGCTTCCGCCGCTTCTGCGAACTGGTGGGCCACCGCAGCGTCACGGAATTCAACTACCGCATCTCCGACGCCGAGCGCGCCCACGTGTTCGTGGGCGTGCAGGTCGATTCGCCGGCCGAATCCGACAAGATCGCGGCCAACTTCCGCCGCAACGGCTTCGACACGCTGGACCTCACCCACGACGAAATGGCCAAGACCCACTTGCGCCACATGGTGGGCGGCCGCTCGGCCCTGGCCAGCCACGAACTGCTGTACCGCTTCGAGTTTCCCGAGCGCCCCGGCGCGCTGATGCGCTTTCTGAACGCGATGAACCCGGACTGGAACATCAGCCTGTTCCACTACCGCAACCAGGGCGCCGACTACGGCCAGATCCTGATCGGCATCCAGGTGCCGCCGTCGGACAAGAAGCAGTTCAAGGGCTTCGTGGCGGAACTGGGCTATCCGCACTGGAACGAGACCGACAACCCGGCCTACCGCCTGTTCCTGTAGCCCCCCCCGCGCCCTGCCGCCAGAAAGCGGAAGGGCCTCCGAAGAGGCCCTTCCTTTCCAGGCACGCGCACGTCCGGCGCAAACCTTCGCGGGGTCAGTCGTCACTCGACGGGCAGCGGAGAAAGCCCGTGCATTCGGCAACCCGCGCCGGACGTGGCACGTACTTAGAACCGGTGGCGCAAGCCGACGGCCACAGCGGTGCTGCGGACGTCTTCCTGGAACGCGTAGTTGTCGCCGTACGAGGCGTACGCATACAGGTTGGTGCGCTTGCTCAGGTCATACGTATAACCCAGGCTGTAGATGTTGGTCGTGGCATCGTCGCCGGTCAGGCGGTCGTTCTTGGCGTCGGCGCGTTGCCAGGAAGCGAACACCTTGTGCGCGCCCAGCGGCACGGTCAGGCCCAGCAGGTACGAGTTGGCGCGGAAGCCGTCCACCGTGCGGAAGTTGCCGTAGTTTTCCACGCCGGTGGGCAGCGTGTCCAGGTTGGTGCTGACGAACCAGCCGTCGCGCGTCTGGCTGAACGCGGCCGAGACCTTCACCACTTCGAAGTCGTAGGCGCCGCCCACGATGTACTGCTGGATGTGGCCGTCGTTCTTGCCGCCGGCGGTGCTGTTGTCCGGGTTCATGCGGTCGTACGACGCGGCCAGGGTCAGCGGGCCGTTGATGTACTGCAGGCCGGTGGTCAGCACGCGGTTGTTGTCGCCGGTCTGGAAGTTGCCGCCGGTGTCGTCGTTGTTGTCGTCGGCGTTGAACGAATAGCCGATGCCGAACTTCAGGCCCGAGAACGACGGGGTCTGGTACAGCACCATGTTGTCCAGGCGCATCGTGTTGGCCGAGCCGAAGGTCGCGCCCATGTTGGCGGTGTCGTAGCTCAGGCTGAACGGGTCGATGGCGCCGAAGTACTTCGAGGCCAGGTTGGTCTGGCGGCCGAAGTCCAGGCGGCCCCAGGTGTCGCTTTGCAGGCCGACCGTGGCCTGGCGCCCGAACAGGCGGCCGCCTTGCGACGAGTTGCCGTTATTCGGCGAGAAGCCGCCTTCCAGCTGGAAGACCGCGCTCAGGCCGTCGCCCAGGTCTTCGACGCCGCGCAGGCCGAAGCGCGAGCCGCTGCTCACGCCGTCCACGGCGCCGATGCGGCTTTGCTTGTTGCCGTCGGGCCCCTTGATCTGGTTGTAGCCCACGCCCGCATCGATCAGGCCGTACAGCGTGACCGAGGTTTCCGCCTGGGCCGCGCCTGCGAAGCCGGCGGCCAGCGCAACGGCCAGTAGCGTTTTTTTCATGGTGATTTCCTAAAGCGAAGTGACAGGAAAGGTCATGCGCACCCGCCTGAGCCGTGGGCGAGGCCGGACGACGCATGTACGAGTAAAAGTATCTTTCCAACCGCAATAGGGATTAACCACGAATTTGGAGAGTTGTTTCTCAAAAAGCGGGGTAAAGCCGCGCGCCCACGGCGCCCGCCTGGCATGCCGCCCTGGGGAAAAGCGGTTTCGCGGACCGGCGCGCCGGCTTGGCCGGCCTGCCGCGCGCCGGCAAGGGCAGACAAGATTCGTTGCACGGAAACAACGTCGTGGCAGGCGAAACCGCGCCGGCCCGGCGTGCCGCCTACCGGGAACGGGTCGGCGGCGGGTAGTCCAGCTCGCCGAAACTGACTTCGCCGGCCGCCTTGGCCGCTTCCCGTTCGGCGCGCACCTGCGCGCGCGTCTTGCGGGTGGCGGGGCCCGGCCCGGGCGGCGGGTAGTCCAGCTCGCCGAAGCTGACCTGGCCGGCGGCCTTGGCCGCTTCCCGTTCGGCACGCACCTGGGCGCGGGTCTTGTGGGTGGCGGGGCGCGGCTCGGGGGGATAGTCGAGCTCGCCGGACGAGACGTCGCCGGCCGCCTTGGCGGCGGCCAATTCGGCGCGCACCTGGGCGCGAGTCTTGCCTTCGGCCTTTGCGGACATGCCTGCCACCATGGGAATCGCCGCCATCGCCATGGCAGCCGGGGCCTTCATGATACTGCTGCCGCGCGGGCGCGGCAGGCGGCGTGCTTTATCCGCTCGAACGGAACAGACTTTTCCATTTTTGAGGCACATAATCTGCACCGTGATGAGATATGTTCTCTACCAGGCATACGAATCACCTCGAAGATCTTCATGGACATCCAGCTCAACGACATCGCGCTTTTTGTCGAGGTCGCCAAGCGCAAGAATTTCAGCCACGCCGCCGAGGCGCTGAACATGCCGGCCTCGACGCTGTCGCGGCGCGTCAGCGAACTCGAGCAGAGCATCGGCATGAAGCTGCTGAACCGCAGCACCCGGCGCATCGAACTGACCGAGGCGGGGCTGGTGTACTACGAGCGCTGCCGGCCCATCGTGGACGAGGCACGCGTGGCGCACGACCAGCTGCTGGACATGGCCGCCCAGCCCAAGGGGCGCCTGCGGGTGTCGATGCCGTCGAGCCTGGCGCAGCTGTTCCTGCCCGCCGTGATTCGCGATTTCCGCGCGCAGCACCCCGACATCGAATGCGATTTCGACCTGAACATGCAGCACATCGACCCCATCAGCAATCCGTTCGACCTGGTGCTGCGCTTCGGGCGCCAGCCGGATTCCAGCCTGGTGGCGCGCCAGATCGTGCTGATGGAACATCGCCTGTACGCGTCGCCGCAGTACCTGTCTTTGCACGGCGTGCCGCGCTCGCCGGCCGACCTGGGCCATCACGAATGCCTGCGGCCGGCCATGAGCGAGGCATTTTCGTACTGGGTGCTGCACTCGGGCGAAAAAGTCGAGCGCGTGGCGGTATCGGGCCGCCTGGCGGCCAACAACGTGGGCATGCTGTCGCGCCTGGCCAGCCAGGGCCTGGGCATCGCGCCGCTGCTGGTGTTCGACAGCATCGGCCAGCCCATCCGCAGCAAGGGGCTGGTGCCGGTGCTGCCCGACTGGAGCCTGACGCCCATTCCGCTGTTCGCGCTGTTGCCGTCGCGCACCATACCCGCCAAGACGCGGGCATTCCTGGATTTCATTCAGCCGCGGCTGACCGACCCCGGCTCGTGGGCCATGGCGGAAGCCGCCTGAACCGGCGCCCCGCCGCTATTCGGCGTTGTCGTAGCTACACACCGTGAACAGCGGCGTGCCGGTGGCCGCCACCTTGCCCGAGCCGCCCAGTTCGGGCAGGTCGATGATGGCGGCGGCTTCCACCACGTTGGCGCCCAGGCGCTGCAGCAGCTTGATGGCGGCCAGCATGGTGCCGCCGGTGGCGATCAGGTCGTCGACCAGCAGCACGCGCTGGCCCGTGCGCACCGAATCGGTATGCATCTCGACCGACGAATTGCCGTATTCCAGCGTGTACGACTCGGCCACGGTGCGGTAGGGCAGCTTGCCTTGCTTGCGCACCGGCACGAAGCCCAGGTTCAGCTCGTAGGCCAGCACGCTGCCGATGATGAAGCCGCGCGCGTCCACGCCGGCGACCAGGTCCAGGCGCTGCCGCATGTAGCGGTAGACGAACAGGTCGATCAGGACGCGAAAGGTGCGGGGATCTTGCAGCAGCGGCGTGATGTCGCGGAACACCACGCCCGGGCGGGGCCAGTCGGGGACGCTGCGGATGGTGCGCCGGATCAGTTCGGCCGTGTCGGTCTGCATGGGCGCACCCCGGAAAAATGAAGCAAGGCGAACTATAACCGTGCCGATGCGGTTAGGCCAGATCGGCGGCCACCAGGCGGCCGCCCCGCAACACCAGGCAGCGGTCGACCGTGCCGGGCGGCAGGTCCGCGTGTGTCACCAACATGACCGTACGGCCGCGCGCGGCCCGCGCCAGGTCGCCCAGGAAGGCGGCCTGGGCGGCCTCGTCCAGGCCCGCGGTGGGCTCGTCCAGCGCCAGCACCGGCGCGGGCGCCAGCAAGGCGCGCGCCAGGCACAGGCGGCGCGCCTGCCCCACCGACAGCATGGCGCCCGTCTCGCCCACCCAGGTGTCCAGCCCGTCGGGCAGGCCGCGCGCGAAATCGCCCAGCCGGGCGGCATCCAGCGCCGCCCACAAGGCTGCGTCGTCGGCGCCGGCGTCGCCGATCAGCAGATTGGTGCGCAGGGTGCCCAGGAACACCGGCGCGTCTTGCGCCAGCCAGGCCACCCGCCGGTGCAGTTCGGCCTGCGCGGCCTGGCGCAGGTCGACGCCCCCGTAGCGCACCCGGCCGGCTTGCGGATCTTCCAGCCGCAGCAGCAATTGCAGCAAAGTGGATTTGCCCGCTCCGCTGGGGCCGGTAATGGCGATGCGTTCGCCCGGCTCGACGCGCAGCGACACATCTTCCAGCACGGGCAGTCCGGGCGCGCCGGCGGCGGCCGGATAAGCGAAGCGCACCGATTCGAACTCGATGGCGCCATGCGCCGGCAGCGGCTCGGGCCGGGCCGGATCGTGCTGGTCGGGCGGCTGCGCGGCCAGGCCCTGGATGCGCCGCGCCGCCGCGACGGCGCCGCCCAGCCGCGCCGCCCCGCGCATCAGCGGGCCCGCCACTTCGAAAATGCCGATGACCGCCAGCACTAGGCCCGCCAGCAGCGGCCCGCTCAGTTGCTGCCGCGCCAGCGCGTCCAGGCCGAACCACAGCATGGCCACCACGCAGGCGCCGGCCAGCGCCTGCAGCATCCACAGGCCGGCGGCGGCCGTGCGCACCTGCGCATGGCGGGCGCGCGCGGCATCGGCGCAGTGGGCCGCGAAACCGGCGCGGGCCTGCTCGCCGGCCTGCATGGCGGCCAGGTCGGCGTGGCCTTCCACGGCCTCGATCGCGGCGGCCCGCAACGCGGCGTGGCTGTCCTGCAGGGCATGGCCGGGGCGGCGCGCGGCGCGCGCCAGCCAGGCGGGGATCAGCAGGCAGGCCACGCCCATTGCCGCGGCCAGCGTCCAGCCCGCCGCGGGCACCCAGTGCCCCACCACGGCGGCCAGCAAGGCGCCGGCCAGCGCCGCGGTGGCCATGGGCGCCAGCACGTTCAGGAACACTGTGTCCAGCGCATCGACGTCGCCCGTCAGGCGCGCCACCAGGTCGCCGCCGCGATAACGCGCCAGCTGGCGCGGCGTCAGGCGCACCAGGGCAGCGAACACGCGGGCACGCAGGTCGGTCAGCAGCCGCAGCGTGGCGGCGTGGCCGACCAGGCGTTCGGCGTAGCGCGCGGCGATGCGCACGAACGACAGCAAGCGCACCAGGGCCGAGGGCACGAAAAGATTGAAGGCCGTGCCGGCGCCTGCCAGCGCGGCCGCGCTCAGGAACCACCCCGACACGCCCAGCAGGCCGACACCGGCCGCGATAGTCAGCAGGCCCAGGGCCAGCGCGGCCAGCAGGCCGCCGCGGCGGCGGCGATACAAGGGCGGCAGCAGGCGCAGCAACGACTTCATGCGGGCTCCAGCCTGCCATGCGCCAGGCGCAAGGCGCGCGGCAGGCGCCGCGCCACCGCCGGGGCATGCGTGGCCAGCAACAGCGTGCGCCCGCGCGCGAACGCCAGGATGTCGTCCAGCACCTGCGCCTGGGTCGCCGCGTCCAGGTGCGCGGTGGGTTCATCCAGCAGGATCAGGCCGGGGTCGCGCAGGTACAGGCGCGCCAGGGCCACCCGCTGCGCCTGGCCGCCCGACAGGCCGTGGCCGCGACTGCCCAGCAAGGTATCCAGCCCGGCCGGCAGCGCATCGGCGAAATCCAGCACGCGCGCGCGGCGGGCGGCCTCGCGCAGCTGCGCGTCGGTGGCGCCGGGCCGGCCCAGCCGGATGTTGGCGGCGATGCTGCCGGCAAACAGATAGGGCCGCTGCCCGATCAGCACGACGCGCGCGCGCAAGGCGGCCTCGTCCCAGTCCGCCAGCGGCCGGCCATCCAGCGCGATCTCGCCCAGACCCGGACGCAGCCGGCACACGGTTTCCAGCAAGGTGGTCTTGCCGCTGCCGCTGGGGCCCGTCAAGGCCACGTGCTCGCCGGGCCGCAATACCAATTGCGCCGCCTCCAGCACCGGCCTCGGCCGTCCCGGGGCGCGCACGGTCAGGTTCCGCGCGTGCAGGGCGGCGGCGCGGGAAGCGGAAACGCCAGAAGGCGCCGGACACTGGTCGGGCGCGCCCCGCCCTTCTTCCGGCAAGCCATCGAACGCCGCGGCGATCTGCGCGGCCGCCGCGCGCGCGGCGGCGCGGTCGTGGTAATGCGCGGCGAACTGGCGCAGCGGCGCGTAGGCCTCGGGCGCCATCAGCAGACAGAAAAAGCCCACCTGCAGCGTCAGCGGCGTGGCGCGCAGGTCCAGGAAACCCAGGTACGTCAGGCCGAAATAGACCGCCATGCCCGCCACGCCCAGCGCGGCGAAGAATTCCAGCACGGCCGACGACAGGAAGGCGATGCGCAGCACCGCCATCGTGCGTTCGCGCACCGCCTCGCTGGCCGAGGCCACGGCATCCGCCTCGGCTTCGGCGCGGCCATACAGCTTCAAGGTCGACAGCCCGCGCAGGCGGTCGGCAAAGAACCCCGACAGCCGGGCGAACGCCCTCAGGTGGCGGCGGCTGGCCGCCTCGGCGCCCCATCCCACCAGGGCCATGAACAAGGGAATCAGCGGCGCCGTCACCAACAGCAGCAGGCCCGCCACCAGGTCGAACGGCAGCAGCGCGGCCGCGAAGGCCAGCGGCAGCACCGCGGCCGCCGCGGCCGCCGGCAGATAGCGCGAGAAGAATCCGTCCAGCGCCTCGACCTGGTCGACGATGGCGCTGGCCAGTTCGCCCGACACGCGGCCGCGCGACCACGCCGGCCCGCGCGCCAGCAGGCGGTCGAACAAGGCCAGCCGGACCGCCTGCTTGATGCGCTCGGCGGCTTGCGCGCCGGCCAGTTCGCCCAGCCAGCCCAGCCCCGCGCGCGCCAGCATCAGCAATGCGATGGCGCCGATGGCCCCGGCCAGCTCGGCGCGCGGCGCCTGGGCCGCGACGGCGGCATCCAGCACGCGCGCCAGCAGCCAGGCCTGCACCACCAGCAAGACGCCGCCGGCCAGCGGTGCGGCGGCGGCCAGGGCCAGCGGCGCGCGCACTCGCCGCGCCTGCGCGCCCAGCCAGCGCGCCTGTTCGCGTGGCGGCTTGCCCGGCGCCAGGGCCGGGTCGGGCGTCGGGCCCGCGGCGCCGCTCACGCCTGGCCGGAAGTCTTGGCCGGATCGTGCTCGGCGCCCTCGCGCAGCTCAAACCACATGGCGTTCAGGATGCCGAACGCGCACGCCAGGCTCAGGCCCAGAATCCACGAGAAATACCACATGCGTGCAAGCTCCTAATAAGAATTGGGCGTGCCGTCGACCGACTCGTGGGTGACCTTGCCGCGCATCACGCGATAGACCCACGCGGTATACAGCGTGATGATGGGCAGGAAGAACGCCACCGCCAGCAGCATGATCCACAGCGTCAGGCGGCTGGACGACGCATCCCAGACGGTCAGGCCGAAGCGCGGGTCGGTCGAGGACGGCATCAGGAACGGGAACAGCGCCACGCCCACCGTCAGGATGACGCCCGCCACGGCCAGCGCCGACACGATGAAAGCCAGCCAATGCGCGCGCACGGTCAGCAGCAGCGCCACCAGCAAGGCCCCCGCCACGCCCAGCGCGGGCGCGGCCCAGGCCAGCGGCCATTTGGCGAAGTTGGCCATCCAGCCGCCCGGCTGCACCGTCACTGCCTTGGCCAGCGGATCCGACGGCGCCATGGCATTGGCCGCACCGGTGATGATGTGGCCGTCGATGCCGCCCGCCACCCAGAACCCGCCGGCCACGAACAGCAGCGCGGCCAGCACGGCGGCGATGCGGCCGGCCTGGCGGGCCCGTTCGGCCACCGCGGCATCGGTGCGCCAGGCCAGCACCACGGCCCCGTGCATCACCAGCATGGCCACGCTGAGCAGGCCCGCCAGCAGGGCGAACGGGCTGAACAACTGATAGAAATGCCCGTGGTATTCGGGGCGCAGCATGTTGGTGTCGAAGCCGAACGGCACGCCCACGATCAGGTTGCCCATGGCCACGCCGAACACCAGCGAGATCACCACGCCCGAGGCGCACAGGACGCCGTCCCAGGTGCCGCGCCAGCGGGTGCCTTCCATCTTGCTGCGGTACTTGAACCCCACCGGCCGCACGATCAGCGCCACCAGGGCCAGCATCATGGCCAGGTAGAAGCCCGAGAACGACGCCGCATACAGCAGCGGCCACGCCGCGAAGATGGCGCCCCCGGCGGTGATCAGCCACACCTGGTTGCCTTCCCAGACGGGGCCCACCACATTGATCACGATGCGGCGCTCGGCGTCGGTGCGCGCCACCACCGGCAGCAGCGCCGCGATGCCCAGGTCGAAGCCGTCCATCACGGCGAAGCCGATCAGCAGCAGGCCCAGCAGCACCCACCAGATCACCCGCAAGGTGGCATAGTCGAAAGGAATCAGACTGTCCATGTGCGATCTCCGTGGTCAGTAGGCGTCGACGGCGGCGGCCACCGGATCGGCCGGCGCCGGGCGCGGCGCCGGGGCGTCGGACTTGGGCCCGGCCTTGATGGCATGCAGCATCACCTTCACGCCGATGATCAGCAGCACCGTGTATAGCACCAGGAAGATCGCCAGGCTGATGGCCAGGTCGGCCAGCGTCAGCCCGGAAGCGGCGTAGTACGTGGGCAGCACCCCTTCGATGACCCATGGCTGGCGCCCGTATTCGGCGACGAACCAGCCGGACTCGATGGCCACCCACGGCAGCGGCAGGCTCCACAGGGCGATCTTCAGCAGCGCCGGACGGCTGTCGAGCCTGCCGCGCGAGGCCAGCCAGAACGCCACCGCGAAGAACAGGATCAGGTACAGGCCCGCCGCCACCATGATGCGGAACGCCCAGAACAACGGCGCCACGTTCGGTATGGTGTCGACCGCCGCCTGCTGGATGTCGGCGTCGGTGACCTTGCTCAGGTCGGGCTGGTGGCGCTTGACCAGCAGCGCGTAGCCCAGGTCCGGCCAGGTCTTGTCCAGCGTCATGCGGGCCTGCGTGTCCTGCGGGTTGGCGCGTATGCGCTGCATGGCCTCGTAGGCCACCAGGCCTTCGCGGATGCGGACTTCCGCCCGCTTGACCAGGTCGTCGATGCCCAGCAGCGGCGTGGTAAGCGAACGCGTGCCGATGATGCCCATGACGTAGGGGATCTCGATGGCGAAATCGTTCTTGCGCTCGGCCTGGTTGGGAATGGCGAACAGGTTGAAGCTGGCGGGCGCGGGCTCGGTGTGCCACATGGCTTCCATGGCCGCGATCTTCATCTTCTGGTGTTCGGTGGTCAGGTAGCCGCTTTCGTCGCCCAACACCACCACCGACAGGGCCGAGGCCAGGCCGAAGCTGGCCGCCACCGCCATCGAGCGCTTGGCCAGATCCACGTGGCGGCGGCGCAGCAAGTACCAGGCGCTGATCGACATCACGAACATCGCGCCGGCCACGTAGCCCGCGCTGACCGTGTGCACGAACTTGGCCTGCGCCACCGGGTTGAGCACCACCGCGGCGAAGTCGGTCATTTCCATGCGCATGGTGTCGGGGTTGAACACCGCCCCCACCGGGTTCTGCATCCAGCCGTTGGCGATCAGGATCCACAGGGCCGAGAAGTTGGTGCCGAAGGCCACCAGCCAGGTCACGATCAGGTGGCCCACCTTGGACAGGCGGTTCCAGCCGAAGAAGAACAGGCCGACGAAGGTGGCTTCCAGGAAGAAGGCCATCAGGCCCTCGAGGGCCAGCGGCGCGCCGAACACGTCGCCCACGTAATGGCTGTAGTACGACCAGTTCATGCCGAACTGGAATTCCATCACCACGCCGGTGGCCACGCCCAGCGCGAAGTTGATGCCGAACAGCGTGCCCCAGAACATGGTCATGCGGCGCCAGATATCGCGGCCCGTCATGACGTACACGCTTTCCATGATGGCCAGGATGAACGACAGGCCCAGCGTGAGCGGCACGAAGATGAAGTGGTACATGGCCGTCGCGGCGAACTGGAAGCGCGACAGGTTGACGACGTCGAGATCGATCATGGACAAGCTCCCTGCAAGACAGCAACCCACGATGGCGCGCGCACGCCGCGGCCGATGCAACAGCTGCCCCATGATAAGGGCGTCTTGTGCAACTTCATAGCGTTGTTCCCGATTGTGCGCCGCGGCGTCATTCCCGGCCCCGCAGCTTGCCGGCAAAATCCAACACTTTCTGCACCTTGGTGCCCAGCTTCATCAGGCGCTGCAGCGTCTCGGGCGGCAGGCCGTGCACTTCGTCGAACCAGCCGGTGGACAGTTCGATGAGTTCGAGCATTTCGCGCATGCGCTGCTGGGCATAGGCCTCGGAATCGCCGGCCGGCGGCAAGAGCAGCGTGTCGCGCAGCAGCGTGAGCGTGGGGTCGATCTCGCGCTTGCGCTTTTCTTCCATCAGGATCCGGAAGATCTCCCAGACATCCTTCGGGGTCTCGAAGTAATCGCGCCGGTCGCCCACCTGGTGCACCAGCTTCACCAGCCGCCACGACTGCAGCTCTTTCAGCCCCATGCTGACGTTCGAGCGCGAGAAGCCCAGGGCTTCGGCAATGTCGTCGGCGTGCAACGGCTGCGGGGCCAGGAACAGCAGCGCGTAGATCTGGCCGACCGTGCGGTTCACGCCCCAGCGGCTGCCCATTTCGCCAAAATGCAGCACGAAACGTTCGGTCTGGAGGCTGAGCGGCATGATTTGTTACTTCGATTTCAGAAATTTCTGAAATTATCGAATTAACTAAAATCAAATGCAAGCCGAAAAAATGGCCACCCTGGGGTGGCCATGCTGTATCGGGGCGGGCGGCGCGGCCGCGCCGGCCTCAGGCGCGTACGGCGACGGCCGCCGAGACCCGCCCGGCTTTCTCGCGCGCCGCCTCTACGTCGGCGGCGGTGGCCAGCCCCACGCCCATGCGGCGCTTGGTGTAGGACTCGGGCTTGCCGAACAGGCGGATGTCGGTGCCCGGCTCGGCCAGGGCCCGCGCCACGTCGTGGTACGACACCCCGCGCGCGTCGACGCCGCCGTAGATCACGCTGCTGGCGCCGGGCTGGCGCAGCGAGGTATCCACCGGCAGGCCCAGCAGCGCGCGCGCGTGCAGTTCGAATTCGCTCTGTACCTGGCTGATCATGGTGACCATGCCGGTGTCGTGCGGCCGCGGGCTGACTTCCGAGAACCAGACCTGGTCGCCGGCCACGAACAGTTCGACCCCGAACACCCCCATGCCGCCCAGCTCGCCGGTAATGGCCCGGGCGATGTCGCGGGCGCGTTCCAGCGCCACGGGCGGCATTGGGTGGGGCTGCCAGCTTTCGACGTAGTCGCCGTCGACCTGGCGGTGGCCGATGGCCTCGCAGAAGCGGGTCTGGATGGCGCCGTCGGCGCCGCGCGCCCGCACCGTGAGCAGGGTGATCTCGTAGTCGAAGCGGATGAAGCCCTCGACGATGATGCGCCCGGCGCCCACCCGCCCGCCTTCCTGCGAATAGCGCCAGGCGGCCGCGATGTCGTCCGGGCCGTGGATGACCGACTGCCCCTTGCCCGACGACGACATCACCGGCTTGACCACGCAGGGGTAGCCGATGCCGTCGTCGATGGCCTGCCGCAGGCCGGCCTCGCTGTCGACGAAGCGGTAGGGCGACACCGGCAGCCCCAGGGTCTCGGCCGCCAGCCGGCGGATGCCCTCGCGGTTCATGGTCAGGTGGGCGGCCCGCGCCGTGGGCGTGACGCGCGCCGTGCCGGCGGCCTCGAGCTCGACCAGCACGTCGGTGGCGATGGCCTCGATCTCGGGCACCACCACGTCGGGGCGTTCCTGCTGGATGACCTGCCGCAGCGCGGCGGCATCGGTCATGGGAATGACGTGGGCGCGGTGCGCCACCTGCTGGCCGGGCGCGTCGGCGTAGCGGTCCACGGCGACGACCTCGACCCCCAGCCGCTGCAGGGCGATGGCGACTTCCTTGCCGAGCTCGCCGGCGCCCAGCAGCATGACGCGGGTGGCCGAGGCGGACAGGGGCGTGCCGAGCACGGGGGCGGGAAAGGAAGACATGACGGCAGACCTGAAGAGTTGAAACGGAAATTTGCGGCGCCAGCATGCCATAGCCCCCAGGCGCCGGCAACCTGCCATACTGCGATTAAAATCCGCCCATGACCGACCATCCCCCCTTCTCGTCCGGCGCCGCGCTCGATTCCGCGCGCCGTACCCTGCAGATCGAGGCACAAGCCATCGCCGACCTGGCGGCGCGCCTGGACGACAGTTTCGCGCGCGTGGTCGACATGTTGCTGGCCTGCCGCGGGCGCGTGGTGGTCAGCGGCATCGGCAAGACCGGGCACATCGCCCGCAAGATCGCCGCCACGTTCGCGTCCACCGGCACCCCCGCGTTCTTCGTGCACGCCGCCGAGGCCATACACGGCGACCTGGGCATGGTCACCCGCGACGACGTCCTGATCGCGATCTCGCATTCCGGCTCGGGCCAGGAACTGCTCACCATCCTGCCGGTGGCGCGCCGCATGGGCGCGGGCCTGGTGGCCATCACCGGCAACCCGGCCTCGGAACTGGCGCGCCTGGCCGACCTGCACCTGGACACCAGCGTGGCCCAGGAAGCCTGCCCGCTGAACCTGGCCCCCACCGCCAGCACCACGGCCGCGCTGGCCCTGGGCGACGCGCTGGCCGTGGCCTGCCTGGAAGCCCGCGGCTTCGGCCCCGAAGATTTCGCCCGCTCGCATCCGGGCGGCACGCTGGGCCGCCGCCTGCTGACCCACGTACGCGACGTCATGCGCCAGGGCGCGGCGCTGCCCATCGTGGCGCAAGACGCCGCGCTGTTCCCGGCGCTGGAAGAAATGTCGGCCAAGGGCATGGGCATGACCATCGTGGTCGACGCGGCCGGCAAGCCGGTCGGCATCTTCACCGACGGCGACCTGCGCCGCCTGATCGAACGCCATGGCGACATCCGCAACCTGACTGTCGCCCAGGGCATGACCCGCATGCCCCGCAGCATCGGCCCCGACGCCCTGGCTGTCGAGGCCGCCCGCCAGATGGACGACCAGCGGCTCAGCCAGATGCTGGTGCTCGACGCCGACGGCGCCCTGCTGGGCGCCCTGCACATGCACGATTTGATGGCCGCCAAGGTAGTATGACCATGACCACTTCCCGTTCCGCCACCCACCCCGCCGAAGCCCTGGTGCTGGCCCGCATCGCGCCGGCCGTGCGCGAGCGGGCGGCCGCCGTGCGCCTGATGGTGTTCGACGTCGACGGCGTACTGACCGACGGCAGCCTGTACTACGGCGAAAGCGGCGAACTCTTCAAGCGCTTCCATGCGCTGGACGGCCACGGCCTGCGCCTGCTGCTCGAGGGCGGCCTGAAGGTCGCGCTGATCACCGGCCGCTCGGGCCCCATCGTCGACCGCCGCGCCGCCGAGCTGGGCATCGCCGAAGTCATCCAGGGCGTGCGCGACAAGGCCGCCGCCCTGACGGAACTTGCCCAACGCAACAGCGTCGAACTCAACCAGACCGGCTACATGGGCGACGACATCATCGACCTGCCCGCCATGCAGCGCGCGGGCTTTGCCGCCAGCGTGGTCAATGCGCCGGGATACATCGCCCAGGCCGCCCATTGGGTCGCCTCGCGGCCCGGCGGCGGCGGCGCGGTACGCGAATGCTGCGACCTGCTGCTGGCCGCGCAAGGCCGGCTGGGCGCCTTCATGATGGCGCCCGGCCTGCTCGGCCCCGGCGCCATCCAGTAACCCCGCCCTTCCGGCATGAAAGAACGCTTCCCTTCCCTGATTGCGCTGTCGCTGCTGATCGCGCTGGTCGTCGGCACCTGGTGGGCCGCCGACTACGCGCAGCGCGCCATCCCGATCGATCCGCCGCGCCGCCTGACCCACGAAATGGATTCCTGGGCGCGCGACTTCGTCATGCTGCGCACCGACCCCGGCGGCAAGCCCATCAACCGCCTGGAAGGCAAGTACGCCGAGCACTTCCCGGACGACGATTCCTATCACGTCACCGATCCGCGCGCGATCGGCCAGCAGGCGGCCAACCCCATCACGGTCGGCACCTCGAACACGGCCGTGATGGAAAAAGGCGGCAAGCGCATCGTCATGAACGGCGACGCCCACGTGCACCGCCAGCAGGACGCCAACAACGAGGCGCTGGACGTGCGCAGCGAACAGCTCATCATCCTGCCCGACGACGACGTGGTCTACACCGACCTGCCGGCCGTCGTGCACAAGGGCAATTCGCGCATGAGCGGCACCGGCATGCATTACAACAACAAGACCCGGCAACTGCAGGTGTCGGCGTCCACCGACGTCGAAATCGCCGGCTCCGAAACCCGCAAGCGCCCGTCCCCGGGCGACTCAACCCAGAACCAGCCATGACGCATTCACGGATCTTCCCCGCCTTGGCGCGGCCTTTTGCCGCCGGGCCGTTTCCCGGGCAACAGCCTGCATGGCCGCGGCGGGCCCAAGGCATGGCCTGGCGCGCGCTGGCCGGCGCCCTGCTAGTGGGCCTGGCCGCCGGCGCGCACGCGCAGCAGCAGACGCCGCCGGCCGAAGAGCCCAGCACGCTGATCCTGTCCGACACGCTGCACTACGACGACGTCAAGCGGCAAAGCATCTTCACCGGCAACGTGGTGCTCACCCGCGGCCTGATGAAGCTGACCGCCGACCGGCTCGAAGTGCACGAAGACGCCTCCGGCAACCAGTTCGGCACGGCCACCGCCGAGAAAGGCAAGATCGTCACCATCCGCCAGGAACGCCCCGAGAACTTCGAAGTCATCGAGGGCAAGGGCCTGCGCGCCGAGTACGACAGCAACAAGAGCCAGTTCGACCTGATCGGCCAGGCCATCATCACCCGCTTCATCTGTGGCAAGCCGTTCGATACCATCCGGGGCGAACGGGTGCGCTATAACGAGAAGACCGGCGTCTACCAGGCCCAGGGCGGGCCGAATTCGTCGGCGCCGGGCGGCCGGGTGCGCTCGCTGGCCGAACCGCGCGCCAAGACCGACGCGGCCATCGCCGAATGCCGTGCCGCCAAGGGCGGCAAGGGCGGCGGCAAGGCCAAGCCGGGCGGCTAGCCGCCGCCCGCCCCCGCCCCGCTTCCGCCGCTTTCCATCGCATCCACAATGACTCAGATATCCACGCCGTCTTCCGTACCCTCCGCCTCGGGCGTCGCGCAGGGCAGCCTGCGCGCCACCGGCCTGCGCAAGGTGTACAACGGCCGCACGGTCGTGCAAGACGTCTCGCTGTCGGTCGTCAGCGGCGAAGTGGTGGGCCTGCTCGGCCCCAACGGCGCCGGCAAGACCACCAGCTTCTACATGATCGTCGGGCTGGTGCCCGCCGACGCCGGACGCATCGAGATCGACGACACGCCGATCACCTCGATGCCCATCCACAAGCGGGCCCGCATGGGGCTGTCCTACCTGCCGCAGGACGCGTCCGTGTTCCGGCGCCTGACAGTCGAGCAGAACATCCGGGCCGTGCTCGAGCTGCAGGTCGACGCCCAGGGCAAGAGCCTGTCCGAAGCGCAGATCAAGGAACAGCTCGAGGCCTTGCTGGACGAACTGCAGATCGGCCATATCCGCGGCAACGCGGCGATCTCGCTGTCGGGCGGCGAACGCCGCCGCGTGGAAATCGCCCGCGCGCTGGCCACGCGGCCGCGCTTCATCCTGCTCGACGAACCGTTCGCCGGGGTGGACCCGATCGCGGTCATCGAAATCCAGCGCATCGTGCGCTTCCTGAAGGGCCGCGGCATCGGCGTGCTGATCACCGATCACAACGTGCGCGAAACGCTGGGCATCTGCGACCGCGCCTACATCATCAGCGAAGGCAAGGTACTGACCGACGGCCAGCCCGACGAAATCGTCGGCGACCCCGCCGTGCGGCGCGTGTACCTGGGCGAACACTTCCGCATGTAACCGCCCCGTCCCCTGGAAAACCCTGCCCCGGGGGCGCCCCTCTGGCAAGCCCGGCGCTTGTTCCAGAGCAACTTGTTTTACCCCACAGAGTCTATACACTAGTACTGACGGCCGCCGTTCGCCACGGCGGTCCATCGTTATCCACCCACCCCTCTACAGGAGACCCTTTTACAAAATTTCCCGCGCGATATGCGCACCCATTTCTCTTTTTATCTGGAAGGAGAGCGCACTATGAACCTGAGCATCTGCGGTCGTCATCTCGACGTCACCCCGGCCATCCGGGAATATGTCATGAACAAACTGGCGCGAGTGCTGCGGCATTTCGATCACGTGATCGATACCCAGGTCATGCTCTCAGTAGAGCCCCTGCGGCATAAAGCCGAAATCACCATGCGACTGCGCGGCAAGGACATCCATTGCGAAGCCGTGGATGAAAACCTTTACGCAGCCATCGACCTGCTGGCCGACAAAATCGATCGCCAGGTCCTCAAGCATAAAGACAAGGTGCAAAGCCACACGGCAGAGTCGGTGAAGCGACAAGCCGCTGCCATCGCGCAGCAAAACACGTAGTCCCGCGCTTCACCCCCGCTCGCGCCGCGCATGCGCCCGAGCTTGAACCCAGAGATCCCACCGGATCCACCCGACCCGGTGTCCCGCAGGATGCAGCAATGATCCCGCCGGGACATCGGCAAGTCTCCCTCCCCCGCCCCTCCCATTCCCGCCCGGAACCGACTATGCTTGCCGGATTCTCAACAGGCGAGCGGCCGCAGCCGGTTTTTGCACTGCGGCATATAACCATATAATGACCCGCATGAATCACTTGTCGCGCATCCTTCCCGCCGGCAACGTCGTGCTCGACATGCACGCCACCAGCAAGAAGCGGGCGTTCGAGCAGGCCGGGCTACTCTTCGAAAATCATCACGGCCTGGCCCGGACCATCGTGTTCGACAGCCTGTTCGCCCGCGAACGCCTGGGGTCCACGGCGCTGGGCCAGGGCGTGGCCGTGCCGCACGGCCGCGTCAAGGGGCTGGCCGAACCGCTGGCGGCGTTCATCCGCCTGGCCCAGCCGGTCGCCTTCGACGCCCCCGACGGCCAGCCGGTGGCCATGCTGATGTGCCTGCTGGTGCCCGAGACCGCCACCCAGCAGCACCTGGACATCCTGGCCGAGCTGGCCCAGCTGATGTCCAACAAGGCGCTGCGCGAGGCGCTGGCCACCGAGGCCGACCCGGCCGAAGTGCACCGCATGCTCACCACAGGCCAACGCTGACGCTCGCGGAGCCGCTGCCATGCTTACCGTGCAGGAACTGGTCGACGACAACGCCGACAACATCCCGTTCAACTGGATCGCGGGCCAAGGCGCCGCCGAGCGCGCGATCCGCGACGACGGCATGGCGGCCGCCGACCTGGTCGGCCACCTGAACCTCATCCACCCGTCGCGCATCCAGGTGTTCGGCCAGGAAGAACTGGCCTACTACAGCCGCTTCGACCTGCGCCGCCGCACGCACCACATGGACGAGCTGCTGATCGGCGGCGTGCCGGCCATCCTGCTGGCCGACGGCCTGACGCCCCCGCAAGACCTGATCGACCAGTGCGACCAGCACCAGGTGCCGCTGCTGTCCACGCCGGTGGCGGCCGCCCAGCTGATCGACCTGCTGCGCATCTACCTGGGCAAGAAGCTGGCGCCCACCACCACGGTGCACGGCGTCTTCATGGACGTGCTCGGCCTGGGCGTGCTGATCACCGGCGAATCGGGGCTGGGCAAGAGCGAACTGGCACTGGAACTGATCTCGCGCGGGCACGGCCTGGTGGCCGACGACGCGGTGGAATTCTCGCGCATCGCGCCCACCATGATCGAGGGCCACTGCCCCCCGCTGCTGCAGAACATGCTGGAAGTGCGCGGCCTGGGCCTGCTGGACATCCGCACCATCTTCGGCGAGACCTCGGTGCGCCGCAAGATGCGCCTGAAGCTGATCGTGCACCTGGTGCGCGCCACCGCGCAAGACAAGTTCGAACGCCTGCCGCTGCAAGACATCACCCAGGACATGCTGGGCCTGCCGGTGCGCAAGGTCATGCTGCAGGTGGCCGCGGGCCGCAATCTTGCGGTGCTGGTCGAGGCCGCCGTGCGCAATACCATCCTGAAGCTGCGCGGCATCGACACCCTGGGCGAATTCATGGAACGCCAGGCCATGGCGATCCTGCAAAGCAGCAAATAGCCCCGCCCTCGCCGCGTGACACGCTACCAGGCGCTGGCCGACGACATCGCGCGCAGCATCCGCGAAGGCCTGCTGCGCGAAGGCGACCGGCTGCCGTCCGTGCGCGAGGCCTGCGCCACCCGCGGCGTCAGCCCGTCGACCGTGTTCCAGGCCTACTACCTGCTGGAAGCGCGCGGCCTGGTGCGGGCCCGGCCGCGCTCGGGCTATTACGTGCGCACGCTGCCGCAGGCCCTGCCGCCCGAACCCGATACGTCCCGGCCCGACGGCGGCTCGACCTCGCTGGCCATCAGCGAACGCATCTTCGAGATCCTGGATTCGGTGCGCGACCGCGACGTGGTGCCGCTGGGGTCGGCATTCCCGGCGGCCTCGCTGTTTCCGCTGGAACGGCTGGGCCAGGCCATGTCGGCCTACCTGCGCCACCTGGATCCGCACGACACCACCGAAGGCCTGTCGCCCGGCAACCCGCGCCTGCGCCGCCAGATCGCGCTGCGCTACCGGGCCGGCGGCGTGCCGGTGGGGCCCGACGACATCGTGGTCACCACCGGCGCGCTGGAAGCGCTGAACCTGTGCCTGCACGTCACCACCCGGCCCGGCGACGCGGTGATCGTCGAATCGCCCACGTTCTATGGCGCGCTGCAGGCGCTGGAACAGCGCGGGCTGAAGGCGGTGGAAGTTCCCACACACCCGCGCGAGGGTATCGACCTGGACGCCTTGCAGGCCGCCATCGCGCGCCATGCCCCCAAGGCCTGCTGGCTGATGACGCAATTCCAGAACCCGCTGGGCAGCCTGATGCCGGACGACAAGAAGCGCGAGCTGGTCGCGCTGCTGGCGCGCCATGGCATTGCGCTGATCGAAGACGACGTCTACGGCGAACTGTATTTCGGCGATACGCGCCCGGTGCCGGCCAAGGCCTACGACCGGCACGGCCTGGTGCTGCACTGCGCGTCGTTCTCGAAATGCCTGGCGCCGGGCTACCGCATCGGCTGGGCCGTGGCCGGCCGCTACGCGCAGGCGGTGCGGCGCCTGAAGCTGACCACCACGCTGTCGGCCTCGGGGCCGTCGCAGGGCGCGCTGGCGCAATACCTGGAACACGGCGGCTACGACCGCCACCTGCGCCGCCTGCGCGGGGCGCTGGCCGTGCAGCAAGAGCGCATGCTGGATGCGGTGGCGCGGTATTTCCCGCCCGGCACGCGCGTCACCCGGCCGCGGGGCGGGTTCTTCCTGTGGCTGGAAATGCAGCCGGGCGTCGACGCGCTGGCCTTGCACCGCACCGCGCTGGCGCACGGCATCAGCGTGGCGCCCGGGCCGATTTTCTCGGCCAGCGGGCAATTCGGCCATGCGCTGCGCCTGAACTACGGCCACCCCTGGGACGATCGCCAGGAAGCGGCCATGCAGTTGCTGGGCCGCCTGGCCGGCGGCGCCGGCCCGGTCAGTTCAGGGTAGAGGCGTCGCGCACGCGCCGGACCTCGAACGACGCCACGCCGCCCGCCTGGTTGCCCCAGCTGGACCGTATGTACGAGACCAGCGCGGCGACGTCGACGTCGCCCAGCACCGGCGCGAACGGCGGCATGCCGTGCGGCCGCGGATTGGCGGCGGTGGCCGGCGCAAAGCCGCCGTCGAGCACCATGCGGATGGCATTGACCGGCGACGGCGCCGTCACGGTGGGGTTGCCCGCCAGGGCGGGCCAGGCGGTGCCGCTGCCCTGCCCCTGTTCCTGGTGGCACTGCACGCAGTACTGCGCGTACAGCTTGCCGCCGCGGTCCATCAGCGCCGCCGATGGCGCGTCGGCCTGCGCCGGCCCGGCCGCCGGCGCGGCCGGCAGGGATTTCAGGTAGGTGCCCATGGCCAGCGCGTCGTCTTCGCTCAGGTATTGCGAGCTGCCCAGCACCACTTCGGCCATCGGCCCGCCGGCGGTGGAATGGCGCGCCATGCCGGTGCGCAGCAGCGTGGCGATGTCCTGGGCGGTCCAGTTGCCCAGGCCGGTGGCCGGGTCGTTGCCCAGGGGCGGCGCGTACCAGTCCAGCCCGGCGATCAGCCCGCCCGCCAGGCCGTCGGCGGCGCGGGTGGCGCCCAGCCGGTTGCGCGGCGCGTGGCAGGCCGCGCAATGGCCCAGCCCCTCGACCAGGTAGCGGCCGCGGTTCCATTGCTGGCTTTCGCCGGTTTCGGGCGCACGCACGCCGGGGCTGAAGTACAGGGCGCGCCAGAAGGCCAGCAGGCTGCGCTGGTTATACGGGAACGCCAGGTCGTGCGGCCGGCTGGGCTGGCTGACCGGCTCGACCGTGCGCAGGAACGCGAACAGGGCATCCGAGTCGGCCCGCGAGATGCGGGTGTATTCGGTGTACGGAAACGCCGGATACAGCAGGCTGCCGTCTTTCGACTTGCCGTTGTGCAGGGCCTGCCAGAAATCGTCGGCGCTCCAGGAGCCGATGCCGGTTTGCGCGTCGGGCGTGATGTTGGGGCCGTACAGCGTGCCGAAGGGCGTGGGAATGGGCGTGCCGCCGGCATAGGCCTGGCCGCCCTGCGCGGTATGGCAGGCCACGCAATTGCCCAGGCGCGCCAGGTAGCGGCCCTGCTCGACCATGCGGCCGGCTTCGGCCGGGGCGGCGGCCGCCCCGGTAGACGTATCGTCGCGGGTTCCCAGCCAGTACAGCACCGCGGCGGCCACCAGGCACGCCAGCACCAGGGCCGACAGGCAGTATTTGATGATGCGCTTCATGGCGTCGCCCCCTTACCGTTGCGCCTGGCTGCCGCACTCGGCCGGCAAGCGGGCCGAGCCGGCGGGATCCGGCACATAGGGTTCGACGACGGGTTGCGACGACAGCCACGCCGCCAGCGCGCCGATGTCGTGGGGCGTCAGTTTCTGGGCGATGTCGGCCATGCAATCGGGGGCGGCGGCGCGCCGCAGGCCGTTCTTCCAGCCGCCGATCTGCGCGCCGATGTAGTCGCGCGGCAGGCCCAGCAGGCCCGGGATGGCGGGCGCCAGGCCGCTGAAGGCCGCCCCGTGGCAGGCGGCGCAGGCGGGCAGGCCGCGCGCGGCGTCGCCCCGGGTGGCCAGCACGCGGCCCTGTTCCAGCATATCGGCGGATACGGCGAGCCGGGCCGGCGGCGGATACGGAACGTGCTGTTCGGCGAAGTAGGCGGCCATTTCGTGCAGGTACGCGTCGGGCAGGCCCGTCAGCAGGTGCGTCATGGGCCGGTATTGCCGCAGGCCATCGCGGAAGTTCAGCAATTGGTGGTAAAGATAGTCGACGGGCTTGCCGGCCAGGCGGGGATAGTAGCCATCCGTCCCTGCTTTACCCTGTTCGCCGTGGCAGGCCGTACAGGCCGCCACCCGCGCTTGCATGGTGTCGGGCCGCAAAGTGGCGGCATCCCGGGCCATGGCCGGGGCGGCGGCCAGCCCCGCGACGCCGGCGACGGCCGCCGCCGCGGCGCGGCGAAGACGCCGCGACATACAGAGGAAAAGAAAAGATGCTGACATTTGCTGCAAGAACGTGGAATCGGGAAGGAAGCAGTCGGGCCGGCACGAGCTTACGCCGCCCGGACGCGCCGGTACAGGATCAGTCCGACAGTTTAAGGCCATATCAGATGGCATCCCGCGCGTATTGCGACGGCAAAATCGTGCAACAATCAGGGCCATGTTAAGAGTCGTCCTCATCACCGGGATTTCCGGCTCCGGCAAGTCGGTGGCCCTGCGCATGCTGGAAGATGCCGGCTACATCTGCATCGATAACCTGCCGGTCCGCTTCCTGAGCGAATTCATCGCCGGCGCGCGCGACGACGGCCTGGAACGCGTGGCCGTGGCCATCGATGTGCGCTCGCCGGGCGAACTGGCCGAATTGCCGGGCGTCATCACCGCCATGCGCGCCATGGGCACGTCGCTGCGCGTGATCTTCCTGGACGCCAACACCCACACCCTGGCGCAGCGCTATTCCGAATCGCGCCGCCGCCACCCCCTGACCGACCGCCTGTCGCGCGGCGGCCAGGCGCCGTCGCTGATGGACTGCATCGCGCTCGAACGCGACCTGCTGGCCCCGCTACGCGAACAAGAACACGTCATCGATACGTCCGACCTGACGCCGGGCCAGTTGCGCGCCTGGATCCGCGACCTGGTGCAGGCCGACCGGCCGCCGCTGGTGCTGACCTTCGAATCGTTCGCCTACAAGCGCGGCGTGCCCAACGACGCCGACCTGGTGTTCGACGTGCGCTGCCTGCCCAACCCCTACTACGACCGCAACCTGCGGCCCCTGACCGGCCGCGACGCGCCGGTGGCGGCCTGGCTGGCCAGCTTCGAGATCGTCGGCCAGATGATCGACGACATCGCCGGGTACCTGCAACGCTGGCTGCCGCAGTTCACGCAGGACACCCGCAATTACCTGACGGTGGCCATCGGCTGCACCGGCGGCCAGCACCGGTCCGTCTATGTGGTCGAGCAGCTGGCGCTGCGCTTCGCCGACCACGATCCCCTGCTGGTGCGCCACCGCACCCAGATGCCGGACGAACCCGCATGAACGGCCGCCTGCTGCTCGCCCCCATCCTGCTCGGGCTGGCCGTGGTGATCGCCGGCTGCTCGTCCACCGGCACGCGCAAGGCGGGCGGCTACTACCAGGACGACGGCCCCGGCGCCCACCCGCCATCCGACCTGGACAACATCCCCGACGCCATCCCGCGGCTGGAACCCCTGGCCAGCGGCGCCAACCGCCCCTACACGGTCTTCGGCAAGCGCTACGTTCCCATCGTCGACGACAGCCAGGCCTACAAAGAGCGCGGCATCGCCTCGTGGTACGGCAAGAAGTTCCATGGCAACCGCACCTCGATCGGCGAGGTCTACGACATGTACGCGATGACGGCGGCCCATCCCACCATGCCGCTGCCCAGCTACGCGCGCGTCACCAGCAGCATCAACGGCCGCACCGTGGTCGTGCGCGTCAACGACCGGGGGCCGTTCCACAGCAACCGCATCATGGACCTGTCTTATGCCGCCGCGCGCAAGCTGGGCATCATCGGCCCGGGCAGCGGCGAGGTGACGGTCGAGCGCATCCTGCCCGATGAAATCCGCATGGCGCAATCGCAAGGCGGCGGCGCCGCCACCACGCCCACGCCGGCCGCGCTGGCTGCGGCCGGTTCCACGCCGCTGCCGGCCTCGGCCGGGCTGACCATGACCGAACTGGGGCCGGCGCCCACGGCTGCCGCCGCCACGCCCGCGCCGGCATCCGGCGGCGTGTACTTGCAGGTGGGCGCCTTCAGCCAACCGGCCAACGCCCAGACGCTGATGCATCGCGTCAACAGCCAGCTGGACCCGGCCGCGGGCGAGCCGCCGGCCAGGGTGCAGCAGACGGGCAGCCTGTACCGCGTGCGCATCGGCCCCTACGCCGACCGGGCGACGGCGCTGGGCGCCGCGCGGCAGGTGGCCGACCGCACGGGCATCCTGCCCAGCCTGGCCGCGCAGTAACTACCAGGGCAGTTCGGCCTGCCCGTTGTCGATGCGGCGCGTGCGCGCGCTGCGCCCCAGATACCGGTGCCCTTCGTGCGCCAGCAATGCCTGCTTGCGCGGCAGCCCGCCGCCGAAGCCGGTCAGCGACGTGTCGCGGCCCACCACGCGATGGCACGGGATGAAAATCGAGATCGGATTGCGCCCGATCGCCTGGGCGGCGGCGCGCACGGCCTTGGGCTTGCCGATCGACAACGCCAGGTCGCCGTAGCTGCACGTCGCGCCGAACGGCAGGGCCAGCAGCGCCCGCCACACCGCCTGCTGGAACGCGGTGCCCTGCGGGTCGAGCGGCACGTCGAACGCGCGCCGCTGGCCGGCGAACCATTCGGCCAGTTCGGCCTGGGCCTGGCGCAGCGGGGGATGGCCGGGCGAATGCCGCCAGGCCGGCGACGGCGGCGGCAGATCCCATTGATCCAGGAACCAGGCGCCGCGCAAGGCGGTCTCGGAGGCCGCCAGGCGCATGCCGCCCAGCGGGGTATCGGTATCCAGGTAGGCCACGGCCTCGTCGGCGGCAAGACGCTTCATGCCTGCCCCCGCCGGGCCAGCGCCAGGGCATACAAGGCATCGCGCGGCTGCCCGGTGACTTTCGCGGCGACCCGCGCCGCATCGCGCACCGACAGGGTCTCGAGCAAGGCGTCCAGCAACGCGCCGGTGGCCGGATCGTCGGGGCTGGCGGCCTCGGCCGCGGCTTCGGCGGCGTGCACGATCAGCACGAATTCGCCCTGCTCGCGATGCGGATCGGCGGACAGCCATTCGGCCGCCTGCCCCAGCGGCATCGTGGCGATCTGCTCGAAGCGCTTGGTCAGTTCGCGCGCGATGGTCAGCATGCGCGCCGCCCCGCATACTGCCAGCAAGTCGGCCAGCATGGCGGACAGCCGGTGCGGCGATTCGAACATCACGACCGGCGCCGGCAATGCGCACCACGAGCGCAGCCAGCGCTGGCGCGCCGCCGCCTTGGGCGGGGCGAAGCCGGCGAACGCATAGGCGGGGTTCTCGTCGGAGGTGACGCCGCTGCCCATCAGCGCCGCGATGACCGCGCTGGGGCCGGGCACCGGCACTACCGCGTAACCGGCGGCGCGCACCGCGCGCACCACGCGCGCGCCCGGGTCGCTGACCGCTGGCGCGCCGGCATCGGACACCAGCGCCACGCGCTGGCCCTGCGCCAGCCGCTGGCAGATGTCCTGCGCGGCGGCCGCCTCGTTGTGCCGATGGGCGGCCATCAGGGGGGTGGCAATGCCCCAGGCGTCCAGCAGGCTGCGGCTGGACCGGGTGTCTTCGGCGGCGATGACGTCGGCGCGCGACAGGGCCTGCCAGGCGCGCAGGCCCAGGTCGCCCAGGTTGCCGATGGGGGTGGCCACGACGTACAGCGCGGCATCGGGCCAGTGCTGGCCGGCCACGCGCTCGGCCATGCGGCGCCAGGCGTCGCCGGCGGGCTCGGGCGGGACATTCTGATTCATTGCGGGGTGGCGGCTAAGCGGCAAATTGTGCCAGTGTAGCCTTCCCCCACGACCCGGGCACGCCATGCACGACCCTTTCCTGGAAATCGCCTACGAACGCGCCCGCCTGGCGCAGCAGCGCCTGCTGAAACGGCGCCGGGCAGCCGCCCGGCGCGCCGCCCGCGCCGCCGACGGCCGGCTGCCGCGCGCCTCGCCCACGCAGCGCGCCGGCGCGGCCCATGAAGACCAGGCGCTGCGGCTGCTGGCGCGCGCCGGCCTGGTGCCGCTGGCGCGCAACGTCCATTGCCCGGCCGGCGAAATCGACCTGATCATGCGCGACGGCGACACGCTGGTATTCGTCGAGGTGCGCGCCCGGGCCAGCGGCCGCTACGGCGGCGCGGCGGCCAGCATCGGCCGTGCCAAGCGCGCCCGCCTGCTGCGCAGCGCCGCCCTGCTGCTGCCCGGCCTGGCCCGGCGGCACTGGGGCGGCCGCACCCCGCCGGCGCGGTTCGACGTGGTGGCGTTCGAGGCCGGCACGGCCGCCTGGCTGCCGGCCGCATTCAGCCTGCCTTCGGACGGCGCCGTGAGATAATGGCGCCCATGGATATGACCTCGAGAATGACGTCGCACTTCCGCGACGCCATGGCCGTCTGCGAACAAAGCATGCACGCGCTGTCGGCCCCCCTGGCCGGCGCGGTGGACCTGCTGTTCGCCGCCCTGGCCAACAACGGCAGGATTCTGGCGTGCGGCAATGGCGGGTCGGCCGCCGACGCCCAGCATTTCATTGCCGAACTGGTCGGCCGCTTCGAACGCGAGCGGCTGCCGCTGGCCGGCGTGGCGCTGAACACCGACACGGCCATTCTCACCGCGGTCGGCAACGACTACGGCTTCGAAGAAATCTACGAGCGCCAGGTCAATGCCCTGGGCCAGCCCGGCGACGTGCTGGTGGCCATTTCCACCAGCGGCAATTCCGCCAACGTGATCCGCGCCATCGAGGCCGCCCACGACCGCGAAATGGCCGTGATCGCGCTCACCGGCAAGGGCGGCGGGGTCGTCAGTGAACTCCTGACCGCGCACGACGTCCATTTATGTGTGCCCCACGACCGCACCATGCGCATCCAGGAAGTCCACGGCCTGATGCTGCATGCCCTGTGCGACGGTATAGATGCCCTTCTTCTAGGAGACACCGAATGATGCCCGACGCCAAGACGGCCGCCCGCCCCCTGCTGCTCGCCGCCCTGCTCGGCGCCGCCGCCCTTTCCCTGTCGGCCTGCGCGCCTTTGGTCGTGGGGGGCGCGGCCGCCACCACCGCCGTGGTCATCACCGACCGCCGCACCTCGGGCGCCCAGCTCGAGGACCAGAACATCGCCTTCAAGGCCGAACGGCAGATCGGCGAAAAACTGGGCGAGGCCGCGCGCGTGAACGCCATGTCGTACAACGGCGTGCTGCTGCTGACGGGCGATGCGCCCTCCGAGGCCGCCAAGGCCCAGGCCACCACGGTCGCGCAGGGCGTCCAGCACGTGAAGTCGGTGGTCAACCAGCTCAACGTGGGGCCGGCCGCCTCGTTCAGCACCCGCTCGAACGACACCTGGCTGACGTCCAAGGTCCGCACCACCCTGCTCAACACCAAGTACGTGCCCTCGGCCACCATCGCCGTCACCACCGACCGCGGCGTGGTATACCTGATGGGCCAGGTCACCGAAGCCGAAGGCAACTATGCCGCCACGGCCACCTCGGAAGTGGGCGGCGTGGCCAAGGTGGTCAAGCTGTTCGAGGTCATCAGCCGCGAAGAAGCGCTGCGGCTGTCCGGCCCGGGAACCCAACCGCAGGGCCAGCCGTCCAGCAGCACGCCGCAACAGACGCGCGCGCCCATCGAATCGGGTGGCGGCGGCTCGGTCGACGGCGTGCAGGTCATGCCCATCAAGTAAATGAAAAAACTCATCCTTACCCTGGCCGTCCTGGTGGCGGCCGGCATCGGCGCCTGGTTCGTCTGGCGGCCGGCGCCCACGGCGCCCGACGTGGCCTTCACCACCATCGAGGGCAAGTCCTTCAGCATGCACGACCTGCGCGGCAAGGTGGTGCTGGTGAAGTTCTGGGCCACCAGCTGCGTCACCTGCGTCAAGCAGATGCCGGGCACCATCGAGACCTACAACGAGTACGCCCCCAAGGGCTACGAGGCGGTCGCCGTGGCCATGAGCTACGACCCGCCCAACTACGTGCTGAACTTCGCCGAAACGCGCAAGCTGCCCTTCCCGGTGGCGCTGGACGTCAAGGGCGACATCGCGCGCGCCTTCGGCGACGTCAAGCTCACGCCCACGGCCTTCCTGATCGACAAGCAGGGGCGCATCATCAAGCGCTACCTGGGCGAATACGACGTCAAGGAATTCCACGCCGCCATCGAAAAGGCGCTGGCCGCCGGCTGACCCGGTGGCGGCCCGCAAGGGCCCGGCCCCGCCCACTGCTCGGATGAGCTGAACAATCGCTCATATTATTTGATTTGTCGCGGTGCGCGCGCGGGCATACCATGTGCGGCATGCCTGGGCGCCGTCGCGCCCGCCATGGAAACCGCTGCCATGAAAATTCGCAAGATCGCCGGCGCCCTGGGCGCCGAATTGTCGGATATCGACCTGGCCGCCGGCCTGTCGGCCGGGCAGGCCGCCGCCGTGCGCCAGGCCTTGCTGGACCACCAGGTCATCTTCTTCAAGAACCAGAAACTCACGCCCGCCCAGTACCTGTCGTTCGCGCAAGCCATGGGCGAGCCGGTCGAGTACCCGTTCGTGCGCGGCATCGAGGGCTACCCAACCATCATCGAAGTGAAGAAGCTGGAGCACGAAACCACGAATTTCGGCGGCATCTGGCACTCGGACACCACCTACCTGCAAGAACCGCCGATGGGTTCGATGCTGCTGTCGCGCACCGTGCCGCCCTATGGCGGCGACACGCTGTTCGCCAACCAGTACCTGGCCTACGAGTCGCTGTCCGAAACGATGCGGGGGCTGCTGGACGGCCTGGTCGGCATCAGCAGTTCGGCGCAGGCCGATGTCTCGAAAACCCGCGAAGACCGCATCCGCACCGACGGCCGCGAGGCCGCGCCCACCGAATATGTGGCCGAACACCCCGTGGTGCGCACCCACCCCGAGACCGGCCGCAAGGCCCTGTACGTGAACGTGGCGCACACCGTGGGCATCAAGGGCATGCGCCCGGAAGAATCGGCGCCCTTGCTGCAGTTCCTGTTCCGCCACCAGGTGAAACCGGAATTCACCTGCCGCTTCGCGTGGGAACCCGACGCCATCGCCTTCTGGGACAACCGCTGCACGCAGCACAATCCGGTGAACGACTACCACGGCCATCGCCGCGTCATGCACCGGATCACGCTCAAGGGCGACCGCCCCGCCTGATGGCGGCGCGGCACCCGGCGCCGGATCAGAACGCCGGCACGACCGCGCCCTTGTACTTGTCCTGGATGAACTGCTTGACGGCCGGCGTGTGCAGGGCGTCGACCAGCTTCTTGATGGCCGGGGCGTCCTTGTTGTCGTCGCGGGCGGCCACCAGGTTGGCGTAGGGCGAATCGGCGCCCTCGATGAACAGCGCGTCCTTGGTGGGCACCAGGCCGGCCTCGAGCGCGTAGTTGGTGTTGATGAGCGCCAGCGCCACGTCGTCGAGCGCGCGCGGCAGCATGGCGGCCTCGAGCTCGCGGAACTTCAGCTTCTTGGGGTTCTCGACGATATCCAGCGGCGTGGCGACGATGTTGGCCGGGTCTTTCAGCTTGATCAGGCCCTGCTTCTGCAGCAGCAGCAAGGCGCGCCCGCTGTTGGACGGGTCGTTCGGAATGGCCACCGTGGCGCCCTCGGGCAGCCCGGCCAGCGATTTCACCTTGCGCGAATAGCCGCCGAACGGCTCGACGTGCACCAGGCCCACCGACACCAGCTTGGTGCCGCGGTCTTTGTTGAAGGTGTCCAGGTACGGTTTGTGCTGGAAGAAGTTCGCGTCCAGTTCCTTGTCGGCCAGCTGCAGGTTGGGCTGCACGTAGTCGCTGAACACCTTGATGTCGAGCTCGACGCCTTCCTTGGCCAGCACCGGCTTGACCACTTCCAGGATCTCGGCGTGCGGCACCTGGGTAGCGCCCACCACGAGCTTGTCGGCCTGGGCGGCGCCGGCCAGGAAGAAGGCGGAGGCCAGCAGGGCCGTCCGGGCGAGAAGGAAGCGCATAAATAACCTCTTGGAATGGAAATGAGGGCGGCCGCCCGGCCCGGCGGGGCCTCGGCCGTTGCAAAAACGCCCCCAATTTACCTGAATGGCGGTTATTTGTCGGGCATAACAACATGGGTTTTGGGTATATGGAATTCGCCCGGTCTACAATCTGCCGTATGCTTGCCCTGGCAGCGCCGACCCCGCGCCGGCGCAGGCATTTTTCCTTTTTCCATTCTTTTTTAGACGAGCTTTTCTCGCCATGACCGACACCCCCGACCCTGCCGCTGTTTCGTCGCCCGCTATCAAGGCGGCCGTTCTTTCCGAAGCGCTGCCGTACATTCGACGGTTCCATGGCAAGACCATCGTGGTGAAGTACGGCGGCAATGCCATGACGGAAGAGCGGCTGCAGCGCAGCTTCGCCCACGACGTGGTGCTGCTGAAGCTGGTGGGCCTGAACCCGGTGGTCGTGCACGGCGGCGGCCCGCAGATCGACGACGCCCTGCGCCGCATCGGCAAGCAGGGCACGTTCGTGCAGGGCATGCGCGTCACCGACGCCGAGACCATGGAAGTGGTCGAATGGGTGCTGGGCGGCCAGGTCCAGCAGGACATCGTCATGATGATCAACGAGGTCGGCGGCAAGGCCGTCGGCCTGACCGGCAAGGACGGCATGCTGATCCAGGCCCGCAAGAAGCTCATGGCCAACAAGGACAACCCGGACGAGCCCATCGACATCGGCTTCGTGGGCGACATCACCCAGGTCGAGCCCGCGGTGGTCAAGGCGCTGCAGGACGACCAGTTCATTCCCGTGATCTCGCCCATCGGCTACGGCGAAGACGGCACCGCCTACAACATCAACGCCGACGTGGTCGCCGGCAAGATGGCCGAGGTGCTGGGCGCCGAGAAACTGCTGATGATGACCAACACGCCGGGTGTGCTGGACAAGAGCGGCAAGCTGCTGCGCAGCCTGTCGGCCCAGACCATCGACGAACTGTTCGCCGACGGCACGATCTCGGGCGGCATGCTGCCCAAGATCGCCTCGTCGCTGGACGCCGCCAAGAACGGCGTGAACTCGGTGCACATCGTCGACGGCCGGGTGCCCCACTGCCTGCTGCTGGAAATCCTGACCGACCAGGGCGTCGGCACGATGATCAGTTCGCACTGATGCAGGTGCGGCGCCACTTGCTGCGGCCGGCGGCGCGCCAGCGCCGTTCGCGCCGCATCGCGACCGCGGTGTCCGACCGCCTGTGGCTGTTCGACCTGGACAACACGCTGCACGACACCTCGCACGCCATCTTCCCCCGCATCGACCACGGGATGACGATGGCGGTGGCCGAATCGCTGGGCGTGGACATCGACACCGCGAACCAGCTGCGCGCCCAGTACTGGCGGCGCTACGGCGCCACGGTGATCGGCATGGTGCGCCACCACGGCATCGACGCCAACACCTTCCTGCGCCTGAGCCACGACTTCGACGTGGGCCCCCTGGTGCGCGCCGAGACGGGCCTGGCGGCCAAGCTGCGCCAGCTGCCCGGCCGCAAGGTGCTGCTGACCAACGCGCCGGTCCACTACGCCCGCGCCGTGCTGCGCCGCCTGGGCATCCTGCGCCACTTCGACAGCCTGTGGGCGATCGAGCACATGCGCCTGCACGGCGAGTTCCGGCCCAAGCCGTCGCCGGCCCTGCTGCGCTATGTGCTGGCGCGCGAGGGCGTGCCGGCATCGCGGGCGGTGCTGGTGGAAGACACCCTGGCCAACCTGCGCGGCGCCCGCCGGGTGGGCCTGCGCACGGTGCACGTCTACCACCCCGGCACCCCGTTCGCCCGGGGCGCCAGCCACCGGCCGGGCTACGTCGACTTGCGGGTAAACTCGGTCAGCGACCTGCTGCTGCGCCGCCGTCCGCTGCGCGGCTAGCGGCCGGCCCTCTTCCCTTTATCCATTGTCAGCCATGGCAAGCAAACCCGGCGAGCGCAAGACCCAGATCCTGCAAACCCTGGCGGAAATGCTGGAACAGCCGCACGCGGCGCGCATCACCACGGCCGCCCTGGCCGCGCGCATGCAGGTATCCGAAGCCGCCCTGTACCGCCATTTCGCCAGCAAGGCGCAGATGTTCGAAGGCCTGATCGAGTTCATCGAGGTCAGCCTGTTCACCCTGGTCAACCAGATCGCGGCCGCCGAACCCCACGGGCTGGGCCAGGCGCGCAAGACCGTATCCATGCTGCTGGCGTTTTCCGAACGCAACAAGGGCATGACCCGCGTGCTGACCGGCGACGCGCTGGTCACCGAAGACAATCGCCTGCAGGAACGCATCAACCACATCAACGACCGCATCGAGGCCTCGCTGAAGCAGTCGTTGCGCGTGGCGGTCAGCGACGGCGACCTGGCCCCGGACGCCAACATCAGCGCGCACGCCAGCCTGCTGACGCACCTGGTGCTGGGACGCTGGCTGCGCTATGCCCAGAGCGGCTGGCGCGTCGCCCCGACCATGCACCTGGACGAGCACCTGAAGGCCGTGCTGTAAAGCCGGGGCGCATTCCGGCAGCGGCTATCCCGGCTCGCGGTGCCGCGAGATGCTCATCAGTATCCCGCAGGCGATCCCCATGGTGAACAGGGCCGTGCCCCCGTAGCTCATGAATGGCAGCGGCACGCCCACGACCGGCAGGATGCCGGTCACCATGCCGACGTTGACGAACACGTAGATGAACACCATCATCGTCAGCGCCCCCGCCAGCAGGCGCCCGAACTGCGACGACGCGCGCATGGCGATGGTCAGGCCGCGCGCGATCAGCAGCGCGTACAACACCAGCATCGCCACGCCGCCGTACAGGCCGAATTCCTCGGCGTACACGGCAAAGATGAAGTCGGTGGTGCGTTCGGGGATGAAATCCAGGTGCGTCTGGGTGCCGCGCATGTAGCCCTTGCCGTACAGCCCGCCCGAGCCCACCGCGATCATCGACTGGATGGTATGGAACCCCTTGCCTAGGGGATCCGAACTGGGGTTGAGCAGCGTGCACACGCGCTGCTTCTGGTAGTCGTGCAGCACGACCCAGTCGACCCCCTGCTGGCACAGGGTGTCTTCGTAGTAGATCAGGGTGCCGATGCTGACCACGCCGATCACCACCAGCGGCGCCAGCAGCTTGAACGACAGGCCCGCGAAGTAGATCACGCAGAAGCCGGCGCCGAACACCAGCAGGGCCGTGCCCAGGTCGGGCTGCAGCACGATCAGCCCGAACGGCGCGGCCAGCATCGCGGCGGCCACCAGGAAGTCGCGGATGCGCACTTCGCCTTCGTGGCGCTGGAAGTACCAGGCCAGCATGAGCGGCACGGCGATCTTCAGCATTTCGGACGGCTGGATGCGGGTGATGCCCAGGTCCAGCCAGCGCGTGGCGCCCTTGCTGGTCTCGCCGAAGAACTCTACCCCCAGCAATAGCACCACGCCCACCGCGTAGAACGGCAGGGCCAGGCGCATCAGCATCCGGGGCGGCACCAGGGCCACCAGCCACATGGCGCCGAACGCGATCAGGAAATTGCGCGACTGCTCGGCGAAGCGCCAGTCGGTGCTGCCCACGGCCGAGTGCATCACCGTCAGGCCCAGCGCGGCGAACAGCATCAGGATGACCAGCAGCGGCCAGTCGAAGGCGAGAACGACGCGAGCCAGCAAGGCGCCCAGGCGTTTCATGGCTTGTCTCCGGCCGCGGGGGGCGAGGCGAACAGGTCGGTCAGGTCGGACAGCGCCGGGGCGGTGGAAGGCCGGCGCGCGGGCGCGGCAGGCGGCTTGGGCGCCGCAGTGGCCTTGGGCGCAGGACGCGGCTTGGGCGCGGGCGGCGGGGCCGCCGGCGCCGGCGCGGGGGCCGGCAGCGCGGGCGCGGGGGATGCCGCCGCGGGCGCGGCGCCCGGCGTGGCGGGGGCCGGCGCGGCCCCCGGTTCCGTGCGGGCCAGCCAGTAGTCGAACACTTTGCGGGCGATCGGCGCGGCCACGCTGGCGCCCCAGCCGGCGTTCTCGACCAGCAGGGCCACCGCGATGCGCGGCCGGTCGAACGGCGCGAAGCCCATGAACAGGGCGTGGTCGCGCAGGCGCTCGTCGAGTTCGCTGGCGCGGTATTGCGACCCCCGCAGGCTGAACACCTGGGCGGTGCCCGTCTTGCCGGCCGCCTGGTAGGGCGTGCCCACGAAGGCGCGCCGCGCCGTGCCGAACCGCACCACGTCGGCCATGGCGGCCTTCACGATGTCGACGTTCTGCTGCTTCAGCGGAATGCGGTATTCGGGCGCCGACGGCGTGGCGGCGATCTTGCCGGTGCGCGTATCGCGCACCGCGTGCACCAGGTGCGGCCGCCGGTACGCGCCGTTGCTGGCCAGCGTGGACGTGGCCTGCGCCAGCTGCAGCAGCGTGAACGAGTTATAGCCCTGCCCCACCGCCACCGAGATGGTCTCGCCCGCGTACCAGCGCTGGCGCTCGCGTTCTTTGTATGCCTTGCGCTTCCATTCGGTGGAAGGCAGCACGCCGGCGCGTTCGCCGTCCAGGTCGATGCCGGTGATCTGGCCGAAGCCGAACTGCTTGGAAAAATCGTGCAGCGCGTTCACGCCGATTTCCGGGCCCAGCGAATAGAAATAGGTATCCGACGACACCACGATGGCCCGGTGCATGTCGGTCATGCCGTAGGCGGCGCCGCCGGCGTTGCGGAAACGCTGGCCGCCGAACTCGTAGTAGCCCGGGTCGGCGATGCGCTCGGTGGCGCTGCGCACGCCGAGTTCCAGCGCGGCCAGGGCCACGAAAGGCTTGTAAGTCGAGCCGATGGGATAGGTGCCGTACAGCGGACGGTTGATCAGCGGGTGGTCGGGCGATTCGTTCAACAGGCGCCAGTTCTCGACGTCGATGCCGTCGATGAACAGGTTGGGGTCGAACGAAGGCTGGGACACGAAGGCCAGTACTTCGCCGGTGTTCGGGTCCAGCGCCACCAGGGCGCCGCGCTGGTCGCCGAAGGCTTCCTCGGCGATGCGCTGCAGGCCCAGGTCGATGGACAGCATGATGTCGGCGCCGGGCACCGGGTCGGTGCGCCGCAGCGTGCGCACCGGGCGCCCGCTGGCGGTGACCTCGACTTCCTCGACGCCGGTCTGGCCGTGCAGCTGCTGTTCCCAGCTTTTCTCGATGCCCTTCTTGCCGATGACATCGGTGCCACGGTAGTTGCCCAGCTGGTCGGCCGCTTCCAGGGCCTCGATGTCGTTGTCGGCGATGCGGCCGATATAGCCCACCACGTGGCTGGCGGTGGCGCCCTGCGGATATTCGCGCACCCAGCGGGCGCGCAGCTCGACGCCCGGGAATTCGTAGGCATGGGCCGCGAACCAGGCGGCCTCGGTGTCGTTCAGGTTGTTGCGCAGCACCAGGCTGGCATAGCGGCTGGATTCGAGCACGCGGCGCTTGAAGCGGCGCAGGTCGCCCTGGCTGATGTAGACGATGGGGGTCAGGCGGTCGAGCAGCGCGTCGATGTCGCCCGCCTGGGCGGGCACCACTTCCAGCGTGTAGGTGCGGTAGTTGCGCGCCATCACCTGGCCGGTGCGGTCGAGGATCTCGCCGCGCCGGGGCGCGATGGGCACCACGGCGATGCGGTTGCGGTCGGCCCGTTCGGACAGGCCTTCGTAGCGGTCGACCTGCAGATACCAGAAGCGCCCCACCAGCACCGCGAAGCAGGTCAGCGCGAACAGCCCGCCCACCCAGGCGCGCAGCCTGAATCGCTGCTTCTGCTGCTGGCCGGTCTTCTTGAACTCGAACATGGCGGGCGCGCGGAAACCGGCCTCAGACGGCGGACGACTCGCCGTCGTCGGCGCCACGTTGCGGCAGGTGCAGCACCCAGCCCATCAGCGGCCAGATGGCGGCGGTGAGCAGCACGCCCAGCGTCCAGTCCCAGCCCGGCCACTTGCCCGCCAGCCAGGCCAGCACCATCTGCTGCACCAGCCGCGCCACGAAGAACACGGGCAGCATGTGCATGGCCTGGCTCCAGAGGTCGAAGCGCTGCAGGCGGCGATGCAGCGCCACCGCGCCGTAGGCCACCAGCGTGTACGACAGCGCGTGCCCGCCCAGCACGCTGGCGTCGTGCACGTCCATCAGCAGGCCGAAGCAGAACGCCGCCACCAGGCCCACCCGGCGCGGCTCGTGCACGCACCAGAAGGCCAGCACCAGCGCCAGGATGTCGGGCGCGCCGGTCCAGACGCGCCACGGCAGCAGCGACAGCAGCCAGGCCAGCAGCACCGTGCCCCAGACGAACGCGCCGTGCGCGGGACGCGCCAGGCGCTCGGGATGCACGTTGCTGGGCGTGCCCAGGCGACGGCGCGGGGACGGGACCGGATTATTGCGATCCACCGGTATCGGCCTCTTGAAGATCGGATTGCGCGCGCGCCACATCCACCTGCAGCACCAGGAAATGGCGATAGCGTTCGGGGTGGGCCAGCGGCTCGCAGACGGCGCGCGCGAAGCCCGAGGCGGTATCGCGCTCGACGGTCAGCACCTTGGCCACCGGCAGGCCGGCCGGGAACAGCCCGCCCACGCCGCTGGTGACGAGGGTGTCGCCTTCCTTGATGTCGGCGTTGGCGGCCAGGTAGCGCACTTCGATGCGGCCCGGCGCGTTCGAGCCGAAGGCGATCAGGCGCAGGCCGTTGCGCAGTACCTGAACCGGCACGGATACGCGCTCGTCGGTGACCAGCGCGGCCTCGGCCGCCATCGGCGTGACGCGCACGATCTGCCCCACCACGCCGCCTTCGTCGATGACCGGCATGCCCGGGGCCAGGCCGGCCTGGCTGCCCTTGTTGAAGACCAGCCGCTGCTGGAAACTGTTGGCCGGCTCGTACAGCACCTCGACCACCACGGCGGCCTGCTCGACGGTGTCGGTGACGCCCAGCAGGCGGCGCAGCTGGGCGTTCTCGGCGGCCAGCTGCGCCGCGTGCGTGGCCACCTGCGACAGCTCGATGCGCTGGCGCTGCAGCGCCTCGTTTTCGGTGCGGATCTGGTTGGCCGCGTTGACCCATTCGTTGACCTGCTGCACCAGGTCGCGCGGCGCCATGACGGCGCGCTGGAACGGATACAGCGCCACCGCGACGCCGCGCCGCAGGGGTTCCAGCACGTGCAGCTGGGAATCGAGGACCAGCAGGGCCAAGGACAGGGCGACCATGACGGCCAACCGGACTTCTGCCGGCGGGCCGCGCCTGAACAGCGGTGGAGACCCTTGTCGTTGCATGAATACCCAGCCCGGGCGTCAGCCCGCAACCGCTGCGCCGGGCGGCGCCGGCGAGGCGGCGCCCGCCGGCGGGACGGACTTAATCGTTGATGAAAATGGCGCCGAGTTTCTCAAGGTGCTCGAGCGCCTCGCCGCAACCGCGCACCACGCAGGTGAGCGGGTCTTCGGCCACCACCACCGGCAGGCCGGTTTCTTCCTGGAGCAGGCGGTCGAGGTCGCGCAACAGCGCGCCGCCGCCGGTCAGGGCAATGCCCTTGTCGGTGATGTCGGCGCCGAGTTCGGGCGGGGTCTGTTCCAGCGCGATCTTGACGGCCGAGACGATCTGGTTGAGCGGGTCGGTGAGCGATTCCAGGATTTCGTTGGACGACACCGTGAAGCTGCGCGGCACGCCTTCGGCCAGGTTGCGGCCCTTGACTTCGATTTCGCGCACTTCGGAACCCGGGAAGGCCGAACCGATTTCCTTCTTGATGAGCTCGGCGGTGGGTTCGCCGATCAGCATGCCGTAGTTGCGGCGGATGTAGTTGACGATGGCTTCGTCGAACTTGTCGCCGCCCACGCGCACCGAGCCCTTGTACACCATGCCGCCCAGCGAGATCACGGCCACTTCGGTGGTGCCGCCGCCGATGTCGACCACCATCGAGCCGCTGGCGTCGGACACCGCCAGGCCGGCGCCGATGGCCGCGGCCATCGGTTCTTCGATCAGGTAGACGTGCGAAGCGCCCGCCCCCAGGGCCGATTCGCGGATGGCCCGGCGCTCGACCTGGGTGGAGCCGCAGGGCACGCACACGATGATGCGCGGGCTGGGCGCCAGCATGTTGCGCGGATGGACCATGCGGATGAACTGCTTGAGCATCTGCTCGGTGACCGTGAAGTCG
>Ga0182737_1000446_pt1 | contig 58556 bp, 53 predicted proteins | sample eDN5th30CBELigOP_FD_128878 | JGI IMG/M metagenome (GOLD analysis project Ga0182737, IMG submission 128878) | Enriched Organic Plus compost microbial communities from Emeryville, California, USA - eDNA 5th pass 30_C BE-Lig OP (version 2) (version 2) ...
CTGACCTGTGCCTGACGAATCGGTTTTCAGAGACCCCTAGGCCATCATCCTGCGGTACCAGGCATGGAAGTGCGCCATGCCGTCTTCCAGGGGGCTCTGGTAGGGGCCGCATTCGCTTTCTCCGCGCTCCATCAGGGCGCGGCGGCCGGCGTCCATGCGTTCACCGATCTCGTCGTCCTCGATCGCCGTCTCCAGGTAGGCCGCACGCTGGGCCTCGATGAATTCGCGTTCGAAGGCGACGATTTCCTCCGGGTAGTAGAACTCGATCACGTTGACGGTTTCCTGGGGGCTGACGGGATGCAGCGTGGACAGCACCAGGACGTGGGGATAGAGCTCGATCATGTGGGTGGGGAAATACGTGACCCAGATCGCGCCGAAATCGGGCTCGGTGCCCGAGCGGTACTGGAGCAGGCGGTCGTGCCACTGGCGGTAGACCTCGGTGCCCGGCTGGCCCAGGGCCTGGTTGACGCCGACCCGCTGCATGCTGTGGAATTCCCCGAATTCCCATTCCAGGTCGTCGCAGGTCACGAAGCGCCCCAGCCCGGGATGGAAGGGGCCGACATGGTAGTCCTCCAGGTAGACCTCGATGAACGTCTTCCAGTTGTAGTGGCAGGGATGGACTTCGACGTGGTCGAGCACGTAGTCGGAGAAATCGAATTCCGGCCGCTCGAACAGGGCGCCGAGGTCGTCCTGGGGATCGCGTTCGCCCTCGAACAGCAGCCCGTGGCAATTGCGCAGGGGGAATTCCCGCAGCTTCAGGTCCGGCTTTTCGGGGAAGAGCGGCGCGTTCAGCAGCTGACCGCGGGCGTCGTAGCTCCATTGGTGGATCGGGCACAGGATGCGCCCGCCCGTGCTGCACAGGTTGCCCGCCGCGCAGCTGGCGTCGCGCCCGGTCTGGCTGCCCAGCATCAGGGCCTGGCGGTGGCGGCAGACATTCGACAGCAGGCGCACGTCGGTGCGGTCGCGCAGCAGGACCCTTCCTCCGCCTTCGTGGGCCAGGGTGCGCCAGTCTCCTGCGTTCGGCACCATTTTCTCGTGCCCCACATAGCGGGCGCTGCGATCGAAGATCAGGCGGCGCTCCTGCGCCAGGATGTCCGGGTCGAAATAGTGGCGGACCGGAAGCTGGCTGGCCAGATCCGCGCCGGAAGGGATGTAAGGGTTGGTCATTGGTTCCCCCCGCAAGAATGGAACCGCCCGTGCGCCGCCGGGATGCCCTGGCGCCGGCGATCCGGGCAGGGCGGGAAAGGAACGGCGGCCGGGGCGGCGCGAAGAAAAACGCCCGAGCCGGTCGATCGCGTTTGCGACCGGACCGCATGGCCCCGGCATGGCGCAAGGCCCGGTCCGGGGCAGGGGACGAAATTGTACCCTACCCCGTAAGCCACCGGGGCCGGCACGGTTTCATGGTCCGGCGGGGTTCCCGTACAATCCAGTCTGGAATGCACAGATGAAACCCATGGTCGACGATCAAACCCCGCAGCCGGACCGCACCCCCCGGCCTGCCGATCCATTGCCCCAGGACTTCGAGACGGCGCTGGCCGAGCTCGAGGATCTGGCTGGCCGCATGAACGACGGCAACCTTGGCCTGGACGAATCCATCGCCCTGTATCAGCGCGGTGTGGCGCTGGCCCAGATCTGCCAGCGCCGGCTCGAGGCCGTCGAGCAGCAGGTCCAGGTGCTCCAGGGCCAGTTGCTCCAGCCGTTCGACGACGCTGCGGCGCGGGACGCGACATGACCGCAGCCACCGGTCATTTCGATGCCTGGCTGCGCGACCGGGTGGAACACGTCGCGACGGTGCTCGACGATCTGCTGCCGCCCGTGCAGGACGACGCCGCGCGCCTGCACGAGGCCATGCGCTACGCCGTCCTGGGCCCGGGCAAGCGGGTGCGCGCCGCGCTGGTGTATGCCGCCGGCGAGGCCAGCCGTTCGGGAAGCGGGGCGGCCGCCGCGCAGGATCTGGCGCTGGACGCGGCCGCCGCCGCCGTGGAACTGATCCACGCCTATTCGCTGATCCACGACGACCTGCCCTGCATGGACGATGACGACCTGCGCAGGGGCCGGCCCACCGTGCATCGCCAGTTCAACGACGAGGCGCTGGCCATGCTGGCCGGCGACGCGCTGCAGCCGCTGGCTTTCGATTGCCTGGCCCAGATGCCCATTGCGCCGGCCCTGATCGTCCAGGCCGTCCAGCTGCTGGCCCGCGCCGCGGGCAGCGAGGGGATGGTCGGCGGCCAGGCCATCGACTGCGCCAGCGTCGGCCGGCAACTGCCGATCGAGGCGCTGCAGCACATGCACCGCATGAAGACCGGGGCATTGCTCGAAGCCAGCGTGCTGCTGGGCGGGGTGGTGGCCGGGGCCAGCAGCACGGTGCGCGCCGGGCTGGAGTCCTACGCCTCGGCCATGGGCCTGGCCTTCCAGGTGGTGGATGACATCCTGGACGTGACCGCGGATTCGGCCACCCTGGGCAAGACCGCCGGCAAGGATGCCGTCCAGGGCAAGCCGACCTACGTTTCCATCATGGGGCTCGAAGGTTCTCGCGAACTCCTGGCCGGCTTGCGCGAACAGGCCTGCACCGCACTGCTGCCGCTGGGGCCGTCGGCGTGCCGGCTGCGCGAACTGGCCGACTACATCATCGGCCGTTCCCATTAGATCCAAGGCATCATGACTAGATTACTGGAAGGCATCCAATCGCCGCAGGACCTGCGCCGGCTGGACCGTCGGGACCTCAAGGATCTGGCGGTCGAGTTGCGTGCGTTCGTGCTGGATTCCGTGTCGCGCACCGGGGGGCACCTGTCCTCGAACCTGGGGACGGTCGAGCTCACCCTGGCGCTGCACTATGCGTTCGATACGCCCAACGACCGGCTGATCTGGGACGTGGGCCATCAGTCCTACCCGCACAAGATCCTGACCGGGCGGCGCGAGGCCATGGCCGGCCTGCGCCAGCAGGGCGGGATCTCGGGCTTTCCGAAGCGCGCGGAATCGCCCTACGACGCTTTTGGCACGGCGCATTCGTCGACCTCGATCTCCGCCGCGCTGGGCATGGCGGTCGCTTCGCGCAATGCCGGCGTCGACCGCCAGCACATTGCCGTGATCGGCGACGGCGCCATGACGGCCGGCATGGCCTTCGAGGCCCTGAACAACGCCGGCGTCACCCCCGATGTCAATCTGCTGGTCGTGCTGAACGACAACGACATGTCGATCTCGCCACCGGTGGGGGCCCTGAACTACTACTTCGCCCGTCTGATGTCGGGGCAGTTCTACGCCCATGCCAAGAACATGGGCCGGGCCGTGCTGCAGCACGTGCCGCCCGTGCTGGCGCTGGCACGCAAGCTGGAAGGCCACGCCAAGGGCATGCTGTCCCCGGCCACGCTGTTCGAGGAGCTGGGCTTCAATTACATGGGGCCGATCGACGGACACGACCTGGACGTGCTGATCCCCACCCTGGAAAATCTGCGGCGGCTCGGCGGCCTGCAGTTCCTGCACGTCGTGACGCGCAAGGGCCGGGGCTACAAGCTGGCCGAGGCCGACCCGGTCCTCTACCACGGCCCGGGCAAATTCGATCCTTCGGTCGGCATCCAGAAGCCTGCCAAGCCCGCGCGCCAGACCTTCACCCAGGTCTTCGGCACCTGGCTGTGCGACATGGCCGCCGCCGATACACGCCTGGTGGGCATCACGCCCGCCATGCGCGAGGGCAGCGGCCTGGTCGAATTCGAGCGCCGTTTTCCGCAGCGCTATTTCGATGTCGGCATCGCCGAGCAGCATGCCGTCACCTTTGCCGCCGGCCTGGCCTGCGAGGGCTGCAAGCCCGTGGTGGCCATCTATTCCACTTTCCTGCAGCGCGGCTATGATCAACTGATCCACGACGTGGCACTGCAGAATCTGGATGTGACCTTTGCCCTGGACCGGGCCGGCATCGTCGGTGCCGATGGGGCGACGCACGCCGGCAACTACGACATTGCCTATCTGCGTTGCATCCCCAACCTGGTCGTCGCCACGCCGTCGGACGAATCCGAGGCGCGCCTGCTGCTCAGCACCTGCTTCCTTCACCCCGGGCCGGCGTCGGTGCGCTACCCGCGAGGCGCCGGTTGCGGCGTCGATCCGGGCGATGGCCTGGAACCGGTCGAGATCGGCCGCGCCGTGGTGCGCCGCGAGGGCCGGGATGTGGCGCTGCTGGTGTTCGGCACGCTGCTGCCCGAAGCCGCGCGGGCGGCAGAATCGCTGGACGCCACGCTGGTGGACATGCGCTTCGTCAAGCCGCTCGACGAGGCGCTGCTGCGGCGCCTGGCCGAAACCCACGACCTTTTCGTCACGGTCGAGGAAGGCGCCGTCATGGGAGGCGCGGGCAGCGCGGTCGCCGAATGGCTGAACCGGGAGGCGATCGTCCGCCCGATCCTGCAACTGGGTTTGCCGGATGAATTCATCGATCACGGGGACCAGAAGGTCATCCTTGCCGATCTCGGCCTGGATGCCGACGGAATCGAGGCGTCGATACGCCAGCGTTTGAAAAGGAATGCTTCATGAACACCCTGCTGGATCCGGTGACGATGGCGATGCCGGATGTGCAAAGCGGGCCGGACACGCGCCGGATTGCCATCCAGAGGGTGGGTGTGCGCGGCGTTCGCCACCCCCTGCTGGTGGCGGCGGGCGACGGCCAGCCCCAGGCGACCATCGCCGACTGGGAAATGACCGTGGCCCTGCCGGCCGATGAAAAGGGCACGCACATGTCCCGCTTCATCGCGCTGCTGGAATCGCATCGCGCCCGGCCCATGACGCCCGCCGCCCTGTGCGGCCTGGCGCAGTCCATGCTGGACCTGCTGCATGCCGACGCGGGCGACGTCGCCGCCCGCTTTCCCTACTTCATCGAAAAGCAGGCGCCGGTATCCGGCGTGGGCAGCCTGATGGACTATCAGGTGTGCTGGTCGGTCCGCGCCCGCCGGGGCGAGGCGCCGCGCTTTTCCCTGTCCGTCCTGGTGCCGGTGACCAGCCTGTGCCCGTGCTCGAAGGCGATCTCGGAATACGGCGCCCACAACCAGCGCTCGCACGTTTCGGTGGAACTGGAATACAGTCAGGCCCAGGCTGTCGACCTGGACGCGCTGATCCGCGGCGTGGAATCGCAGGCCTCGTCCGAGCTGTGGGGGCTGCTCAAGCGCGCCGACGAAAAATTCGTCACCGAGCGGGCGTATGAAAACCCGAAGTTCGTCGAGGACCTGGTGCGCGACGTCGCCGTGATGCTTCAGCGCCTGCCGGGCGTGGCTTCCTACCAGGTCACGGCGGAAAACTTCGAATCCATCCACAACCATTCCGCCTACGCCGTGGTGCACAGCGGCTGAGCCGCGCCCGTCGCCCGGCAACTGCGGCGGTGGCCCGATGGGCCTGGGCATCTTTCGGCAAGCATGCTGAATGTGCTAGAATGCCGGGTTACTTGCTCGACCGTGCCTTTGGCATGCCGTTTTGCGGCGTGCCCGCGATGCCAGAAAACGGGGTATCGCATCGTGCCGGCGGGCTGTCTGTCAACATCACAGATATCCACAAGGAGTCTTACATGCGCCACTACGAAGTAGTGTTCATCGTGCATCCCGATCAGAGCGAGCAGGTGCCCGCCATGATCGAGCGCTACCAGGCCATGGTCACCAGCAATGGCGGCCAGATCCACCGCGTCGAGGACTGGGGCCGCCGCCAGCTGGCCTATCCCATCCAGAAGCTCGTGAAGGCCCACTACGTGTGCTTCAACATCGAATGCGGCCAGGCCGCGCTGGATGAGCTCGAGCACTCGTTCCGCTACAACGACGCGATCCTGCGCCACCTGTTCGTCAAGACCAAGCACGCCCACACCGAGCCTTCCATCATGATGAAGTCGGTCGAGCGCGAGGAAGCCCGCAAGGCGACCGCCACCGAGTCCACGAATTCCTGATCCGGAGCACGCGCATTCCGTGAACCGGGTCGAAATCGCAGCGCGCGTGGCCGAGGCCGAGCCGCTGCGCCACACGCCGGCGGGCACGCCGGTGCTGCGGCTCCGGATGGAACACGAATCCGAGGTCATCGAGGCCGGCGCCCCCCGCACCGTACGCATGGAATTGCAGGCGGTGGCCCTGGGGGACGTGGCCAGCGAACTGGCCGCAACGCCGATCGGTACACCGATCCAGGCCATCGGATTCCTGGCTCCCCTCCGGCAGGGTTCGGACCGACTGGTGTTTCACATCCAGCGGATCGCGCAGGCACACTGAATGAACATGCCGGGCATGGCCCGGCCACAGAGAAAGGCAACCATCATGGCTTACTTCAAGAAATCCAAGGAAAAGCGCAAGTTCGGGCAGCAGAATCCGCTGTTCAAGCGCCGCAAGTTCTGCCGCTTCACCGTCGCCAAGGTCGAAGAGATCGACTACAAGGATCTGGACACCCTGCGCGATTTCATCCAGGAAAACGGCAAGATCATCCCCGCTCGCCTGACCGGTACCAAGGCGCACTACCAGCGCCAGCTGGACACCGCCATCAAGCGCGCGCGCTTCCTGGCCCTGTTGCCGTACACCGACAACCACAACTGATCCGAGGTTCCCAGTCATGCAAGTCATCCTGCTTGAAAAAGTCGTCAATCTCGGCAACCTGGGCGACGTGGTTCGTGTGCGTGACGGCTACGCCCGCAACTACCTGATCCCCCAGAAGATCGCCCGCCGCGCCACCGACGCCGCCCTGAAGGAATTCGAGGCCCGTCGCGCCGAGCTCGAAAAGCAACAGGCCGAAAAGCTGGCCGCGGCCCAGGCCGTGGCCGAGAAGCTGTCGGGCTATGCGCTGAACATCAGCCAGAAGGCCGGTGTCGACGGCCGCCTGTTCGGTTCGGTCACCAACATGGACGTGGCTGCCGCGCTGCAGGCCGCCGGCTTCACCGACGTGCACAAGGCACAGGTCCGCATGCCGGACGGCGCCATCAAGGCCGTGGGTGAATTCCCGCTGCAGGTTGCGCTGCACGCCGACGTGGTGGCCGACATCACGCTCACCGTGCAAGGCGAAATGGCCTGACGCACCACCCGTTGCGCGCCGTGCTACATTCCTCTCGGTAGGGTGGCGCGGCGCCGCTGAAAAGGCCGGCGCCATGCCGGCCTTTTTCTTTGCTGCCGGGCCGCCCGGCAGACAACGAGCGGCATGCAGCCACCCGCCCGCCCGGCATGGGGCGTTTTTATTTCGAGGAAGGGAAAGGTTTGGAAATCGAAGCCGACGCGCAACTGGATTATCTGCGTGTGCCGCCGCACTCCATCGAGGCCGAGCAATCGGTGCTGGGCGGTCTGCTGCTGGACAACGCCGCCTTCGACCGGGTCGCGGACGTCCTCACCGAGGACGATTTCTACCGCTTCGACCACCGCCTGATCTGGCAGCACATCGCCCGGCTTGTGGCGCTGGCGCGGCCGGCGGACGTCGTCACGGTTCATGAATCCCTGGCCACCGCGGGCAAGGCCGACGAATGCGGCGGCCTGCCGTACCTGAACGCACTCGCGCACAACACGCCTTCGGCGGCGAATATCCGCCGCTATGCGGAAATCGTGCGCGAGCGTTCCATGCTGCGCAAGCTGGTCTCGATCGCCGACGAGATTTCCTCGGCCGCCTTCAACCCCCAGGGCAAGGAAGCCCGGCAGATTCTCGACGAAGCCGAGTCCCGCGTCTTCCAGATCGCCCAGGAAGGCTCGCGCGGCATGGCAGGATTCCAGGAAATCCGCCCGCTGCTGGCCCAGGTGGTCGAACGCATCGACGAGCTCTACCACCGCGAGGGCGATTCCGACGTGACCGGGGTGCCGACCGGCTTCAACGACCTGGACCGCATGACTTCGGGCCTGCAGCCGGGCGACCTGGTGATCGTGGCCGGGCGCCCGTCCATGGGCAAGACCTCTTTTTCCATGAATATCGGCGAGCACGTCGCCATCGAGCAGGGGCTGCCGGTGGCCGTGTTCTCCATGGAAATGGGCGCCGTGCAGCTGGCCATGCGCATGATCGGCTCGGTCGGCATGCTGGACCAGCACCGCATGCGCACCGGCAAGCTGAACCAGGACGACTGGCCACGCCTGACGCATGCCGTGCAGAAGGTCGAGGAGGCCCAGATCTACATCGACGAGACCCCCGCGCTGACCTCGATGGAGGTGCGCGCCCGGGCGCGGCGTCTGGCGCGCCAGTGCGGGCAGCTGGGGCTGATCATCATCGACTACCTGCAGCTGATGTCCGCCAGCGGCTCCGGCGAGAACCGCGCCACGGAAATCTCGGAGATCAGCCGATCGCTGAAGGGATTGGCCAAGGAACTGAACTGCCCGGTGATCGCACTGTCGCAGCTCAATCGCAGCCTGGAGCAGCGCCCCAACAAGCGGCCCGTCATGAGCGATCTGCGCGAATCCGGGGCCATCGAGCAGGATGCCGACGTGATCATCTTCATCTATCGCGACGAGGTCTACAATCCCGATTCGCCGGACAAGGGCACGGCCGAGATCATCATCGGCAAGCAGCGTAACGGCCCGATCGGCACGGTGCGCCTGACCTTCCAGGGCTCCAGCACCCGTTTCCTGAATTTCTCGACGGCTCCGGAATTCTGACGGCGCACGGCCTGACCGCGGCTCGTTCCGCGGGGACTACTCCGTATCCCGGGTCATCCGCAGCGCCATGCGCACGGCCGCACGCAGCGAGGCCGGGTCGGCCAGGCCGTGTCCCGCGATGTCGAAGGCCGTGCCGTGGTCCACGCTGGTGCGCACGAACGGCAGGCCCACGGTCACGTTCACGCCTTCGTCCAGACCCAGGTATTTCACCGGGATCAGCCCCTGGTCGTGGTACTGGGCGACCACGATGTCGAATTCACCCTTGCGGGCCCGCATGAACACGGTATCGCCCGGCCAGGGGCCGCTGGCATCCAGGCCCGCGGCACGGGCGGCCGCGATGGCCGGTGCGATATGGCGGGTTTCCTCGTCGCCAAAGGCTCCGCCTTCGCCCGCGTGCGGGTTCAGTCCCGCCACGGCGATGCGCGGCCGGGCGATGCCGGCCTGGCGGCAGGCCCGGTGGGCCAGGCGGATGGCGCGCAGTTCGGCTTCGGGGCTGAGCGCCACGGGGACTTCGGCCAGGGCGATGTGGATGGTCACCAGCAGCACGCGCAGTTCGTCGTTGGCCAGCATCATGGCGTATTCCGCCGTGCCGGTGCGCTGCGCCAGGATTTCCGTATGACCGGGGAAGTCGATGCCGGCTGCGTGCAGCGCCCCCTTGTGCAGTGGCGCCGTCACCAGCGCCCGGACCCGGCCGGCCAGGGCGTCGTCGATCGCATGGCACAGGTATTCGTAGGCGCCGCGCCCGGCGCGGGCGTCCTCGCGGCCCCAGGGCAGGTCCGCCGGCAGTTCGTCCCAGCGGTTCAGCACGCCGATCACGCCCCGCGTGGTGCCCGCGCCGGGCGTTTCCAGCGGGCGGACTTCCAGGCTGCCATCCAGCCCCAGCGCCCGGCAGGCGCGCCGCAGGGCGCCGGCATCGCCGTAGACGACGGCGGGGTGGGGCAGGCCCTCGGCGAACAGGCGCACGATCAGTTCCGGGCCGACGCCCGCGGCGTCTCCCAGCGTGATGGCCAGAGGGGCGCCGGCGGGTGCGGCCGGGATGCCCGGGTCAGAGGGCGTCGCTGGCATAGTCGGCCAGGCGGGAGCGCTCGCCGCGCTGCAGGGTGATGTGGCCTGCGTGCGGCCAGCCCTTGAAACGATCCACCACGTAAGTCAGTCCCGAACTGCCTTCGGTCAGGTAGGGGGTATCGATCTGGGCGATGTTGCCCAGGCAGACGATCTTGGTACCCGGGCCTGCGCGGGTGACCAGGGTCTTCATCTGCTTGGGCGTCAGGTTCTGGGCCTCGTCGATGATCAGGAATTTGTTGAGGAAGGTGCGGCCGCGCATGAAATTCATGGACTTGACCTTGATGCGCGAACGGATCAGGTCCATGGCGGGCGTCTTGTTCCAGTCCTGTCCGTTGCTGCCGCCCGGGACGCCGAGCGCGCCCGCTGCCCCCTGGTGCAGGACTTCCAGGTTGTCTTCCAGCGCTCCCATCCAGGGCAGCATCTTTTCTTCTTCGGTGCCGGGCAGGAAGCCGATATCGTCGCCCACCGGCACGGTTGCGCGGGTGATGATGATTTCCGTATAGCGCTTGGTTTCGAACGTCTGAGCCAGGCCGCTGGCCAGCGCCAGCAGGGTCTTGCCGGTGCCCGCCTGGCCCAGCAGCGACACGAAGTCGATGTCGGGGTTCATCAGCAGGTTCAGGGCGAAGTTCTGTTCGCGGTTGCGCGTGGTGACGCCCCAGACGCTGTTCTTGGCATGGCTGAAATCGCGCAGGGTGGAGAGCACGGCGCTTTTCCCCGTGACCTCGCGCACCTGGGCATACAGCGGCATCTCGCCTTCGTAGTAGACGAATTCGTTGACGATGAACTGGCTGCACAGCGGCCCGCGCACGCGGTACCAGGTCAGGCCGTTCTGCTGCCAGGATTCGATATCCTTGCCGTGCTTGTTCCAGAAGTTCTCCGGCAGCGGCATGACGCCGTCGTAGAGCAGGTCGGAGTCGTCCAGGACGTGGTCGTTCAGGTAGTCCTCGGCCGGCAGGTCCAGCGCCCGGGCCTTCAGGCGCATGTTGATGTCCTTGGACACCAGCACGATCTCGCGCTTCGGGTTTTCCTGGCGCAATCCATGGACGATACCCAGGATCACGTTGTCGGCCTTGCCCATCGGCAGTTCCAGGGGCAGGCGGGTATCGGTGGGGCGGGTCTGGAAATACAGCGCGCCCAGGGCTTCGCTGTTGCCCAGCGAATCCAGCGGAACACCCTGCGAAAGGTCGGCGGTGCCGATCAACTGGTCCAGGTAGCGGCTGACCTGGCGGGCGTTGCGTGCGACCTCGGACATGCCCTTCTTCTGGTGGTCGAGCTCTTCGAGCACGATCATGGGCAGAAAGACGTCGTGTTCGGCGAAGCGGAACAGGGACGAAGGATCGTGCAGCAGCACGTTGGTGTCCAGCACGAACAGTTTGCGCTGCGCAGTCGGCAGGCGCCTGGGCCGTGCGCGGGTAGCGGAAGGCCGGGGTGTCGGAGCGGGTGCGGTGGCCGGGGCCGGGCTTGCGGGGGGCGGAACGGGCTTGTCCGCCGCGGGCGCCTTGGCGGTGCGTGCAGGTGCGGCCGGAGCAGCCGCAGGAACCGGGGCCGGTGCGGCGACAGGCGCGGTCTTGGGCGCGGGTGTCGCGGGTTTGGACAGGATGGCGGCAACCGGGCGGGACTTCGTGCTGCGCCCGCGCGAGGCGGAGCGGGACGTGTCGAGCGCCGGGCCGGGCACGGCGGCCGGGGACGCCTGGCGCGGTGTGGCGCGGGCCGTGGTTTCGACGAGATCGCCCGGACGGGCCGGCGGTTTCGGAAGGGGCATGAAGGCTCCTGGGAAGGCGGCGCTCAGGCGCCCAGGTTTTGCGCGGCTTGCAGAACTTCGTCCACGTGCCCCGGAACGCGCACGCCGCGCCATTCCTGAACCAGGACACCCTGCCGGTCGACCAGGAACGTGCTGCGTTCGATGCCGCGCACCTGCTTGCCGTACATGTTCTTCTGCTTCATGACGCCAAACAGCGAACACAGCGTTTCGTCGGGGTCGGCGATCAGCGGGAAGGGCAGGGATTGCTTGTCGATGAAGCCCTGGTGGGACTTCAGCGTGTCGCGCGAAATGCCATAGATTTCGCAACCCAGGGCCTGGAACTGCGCGTGGCGGTCGCGGAAATCCTGGGCTTCGGTGGTGCAGCCCGGCGTGTTGTCCTTGGGGTAGAAATACAGGACGAAGGGCTTGCCCTGCAGCGCGGCCGAATCGAAGGTGCCCTGGGTGGATTCGGCGGTGAGCGGCGGCAGCGGGCGGCCGATGGCGATGGTGGTCATGAGGGGTCTCCGGGTAGCAGCAGGGCGAGCACGCGCCGTTCTTCTGACATGAGGATGTTGTAGGTGCGGGCGGCCGCCTGGGTGGTCATGGTTTCTATGCCGATCCCCAGCGCCAGCAAAGGCCGCAGCACATCGGGGCGCAGGAAGACCTGGCGCGGACCGGTGCCGATCAGCAGCACTTCGGGGGCGTCGTCGGGCAGTTCGACGGCAGGCGCCTCGTCGTCGAGGAAGGCGAGCGGATCGCGCGGGGCCTGCTTCAGGCCGATCAGGTCCTGGAGGAAAGCGGCGTCGATCTGCGCGGCCGAACGCACGGCGACGTTGCGGACCGGGCCTTCGGGGGCGAAACAGATCGCGCCTTCGTAGCGGACGCGGTTGATTTCCAGGAAGCCGTCGCCGTAGGCGGTGACAGTGTTGAGCGCGGGGTTCAGATCTTTTTGCAGTAGCACGGGCAGGCTCCGGTGTTCCTGTGATGATAGCGCAATCGATCGCGCGGCCGCGCCGCCACATTTTTGCTTCGGAGCGGCGCTCGGGGCCCGACCATTTGCGAGTCGCGGACGCATGCGATAGATTATCGAGTTTGCTGCACCGCATCCATCCGCACGATTCCAGCTGACCTTCCGAGGACCATCATGACGAGCTTTCCGCGCATCGAGCGCCTGCCCCCCTACGTGTTCAACATCACCGGGGAACTCAAGATGGCCGCACGGCGGCGCGGCGAGGACATCATCGACATGTCGATGGGCAATCCGGACGGCCCCACGCCGCAGCATATCGTCGACAAGCTGGTGGAAGTCGCCCGGCGTCCCGATACCCACGGGTATTCGGTCTCCAAGGGCATCCCGCGCCTGCGCCGGGCCATCTCCACCTGGTACCAGCGGCGCTACGGGGTGGACATCGATCCGGATTCGGAAGCCATCGTGTCCATCGGCTCCAAGGAAGGCCTGGCGCACCTGATGCTGGCCACGCTCGACCGGGGAGACACGGTGCTGGTGCCCAACCCCAGCTACCCGATCCACATCTACGGTGCGGTGATCGCCGGGGCGAACATCCGCTCGGTGCCGATGACGCCCGGCCTGGATTTCTTCGACGAGATCGAGCGCGCGGTGCGCGAAACCATTCCCAGGCCCAAGATGATGATCCTGGGCTTTCCCAGCAATCCCACGGCCCAGTGCGTGGATCTGTCCTTCTTCGAGCGCATCGTGGCGCTGGCGCGCGAGCACGGCATCCTGGTCGTGCACGACCTGGCCTATGCCGACATCACGTTCGACGGGTACGTGGCGCCTTCCATCATGCAGGTGCCCGGCGCGCGCGACGTGGCGGTGGAATTCTTCACCATGAGCAAGAGCTACAACATGGCCGGCTGGCGCATCGGCTTCATGGTGGGCAACCGCGAACTGGTCAATGCGCTGGCGCGCATCAAGAGCTACCACGACTACGGTACTTTCACGCCCATCCAGGTGGCCGCCATCGCCGCCCTGGAAGGACCTCAGGACTGCGTGTCGGAAGTCGTCGAGCAATACCGCAGCCGTCGCGACGTGCTGGCGCGCGGACTGCACGAAGCCGGCTGGCCCGTGGACATTCCCAAGGCGTCCATGTACATCTGGGCGCACATCCCCGAGCCCTACCGTGCCCTGGGATCGCTGGAATTCTCCAAGCGCCTGCTGGCCGACGCCAAGGTCGCCGTGTCTCCCGGCATCGGCTTCGGCGAATACGGCGACGAATACGTGCGCTTCGCCCTGATCGAGAACGAGCAGCGCACCCGCCAGGCGGTGCGCGGCATCAAGGACATGTTCCGCAAGGACGGGCTGCTCAAATGAAACCGATCCGTGTTGGTTTGCTCGGGCTGGGTGTCGTCGGCGGCGGGGTCTGGACGGTCCTGGCCCAGAACGGCGGCGAGATCGCCCGCCGCGCCGGGCGGCGCATCGAAGTCGCCGCCGTGGCGGTGCGCGACGTGGCCAAGGCGCGTGCGCTGGTCGGCGTCGATGTCGCCGTCACCACCGACTGCATGGCGCTGGCGCAGGATCCGGACATCGACATCATCGTCGAGCTGATGGGGGGCGATACGGTCGCCCGCGACTGCATCCTGCAGGCCATTGCCCAGGGCAAGCACGTGGTCACGGCCAACAAGGCCCTGCTGGCCGTGCACGGCAACGAGATCTTCGCTGCCGCCCAGGAGCGTGGGGTGATGGTCGCCTTCGAGGCCGCCGTGGCGGGCGGCATCCCGATCATCAAGGCCATCCGCGAGGGCCTGACGGCCAACCGGATCCAGTGGCTGGCCGGCATCATCAACGGCACGACCAATTTCATTCTTTCCGAAATGCGCCAGCGCGGCCTGCCTTTCGACGCCGTGCTCGCCGAGGCACAGCGCCTGGGCTACGCCGAAGCCGATCCCACTTTCGACATCGAGGGCGTGGACGCGGCCCACAAGCTCACGCTGCTGGCCTCGCTGGCCTTCGGCATCCCGGTGCAGTTCGACAAGGCCTACATCGAAGGCATTTCCCGCCTGGCTTCCGAAGACATCGTCCACGCGGAACGCCTGGGCTATCGCATCAAGCTGCTGGGCATCACCCGCCGCCGCCCGGAAGGCATCGAACTGCGGGTCCATCCCGCGCTGGTGCCCGACCACTGCCTGCTGGCCAATGTGGAAGGCGCCATGAATGCCGTGCTGGTGCGCGGCGATGCGGTCGGTCCCTCGCTGTACTACGGCCAGGGCGCGGGCGCCTTGCCCACTGCCTCGGCCGTGGTGGCCGACCTGGTCGACGTGGCGCGGCTGCAGATGGCCGACCCCGAGCACCGGGTGCCGCACCTGGCCTTCCAGCCAGACGCCATGGCCGACATTCCGGTGCTGCCCATGGCCGATGTGCGGACCAGTTTCTACCTGCGCCTGCGGGTCGACGACCGGCCCGGCGTGCTGGCCGACTTGGCACGCGTGCTGTCGGCTGCCGGGATCTCCGTGGGGTCGATGTTCCAGCAGCCCCACGGCGAGCATCAGGCCGACATCATCTTCCTCACCCACGAAGCGCGCGAGGGCGACGTGGACCAGGCGCTGGACGCGATTCAGCGCCTGCCTTTCGTGCGTTCGGACGTGACCCGCCTGCGCGTGGAGAACATCAATTGAAGTATATGTCCACCCGGGGCGGCATGGCCCCGCAGCCCTTCTGCGACATCCTGCTTGAAGGCCTGGCGCCCGACGGCGGGCTGACCCTGCCCGAAACCCCGCCCAGGCTCGACGCGGCCACCCTGGAGTCCTGGCGGGGCCTGGACTATGCCGATCTGGCCGCACGCGTGCTGGGCCTGTTCATCGACGACATCCCGTCCGACGACCTGTCCCGCATGACGCGCGCCGCCTACGCGCCCAGCGTGTTTCCCCGCATTGCGCCGCTCAAGCCGCTGCGCCCGGGGCTGTCCCTGCTGGGGCTGTCCGAAGGGCCGACGCTGGCCTTCAAGGACATGGCCATGCAGTTCCTGGGCCAGGTCTTCGAATACGTGCTGGCACAGCGCGGCCAGACGCTCAACATCCTGGGCGCAACGTCGGGCGATACCGGCTCGGCAGCGGAGTACGCGCTGCGCGGCAAGCGCGGCGTGGCCGTGTTCATGCTGTCCCCGCACGGGCGCATGAGCGCCTTCCAGCGCGCCCAGATGTACTCGCTGCAGGATGCCAATATCCACAACATCGCCGTGCGCGGCGTGTTCGACGAATGCCAGGACATCGTCAAGGCCCTGGCCGGCGATCTGGAATTCAAGAGCGCCCATCGTCTGGGTGCCGTCAACTCCATCAACTGGGCGCGCATCGCAGCCCAGGTGGTGTACTACGTCTGGGGCTGGCTGCGGGCCACCCAGGGGCCCGGCGAGCCCGTGTCCTATGCCGTGCCTTCGGGCAATTTCGGCAACATCCTGGCCGGCCACATTGCGCGCGAGATGGGCGTGCCCATCCGCCGCCTCGTGCTGGCCACCAATGAAAACAACGTGCTCGAGGAATTCTTCCGCACGGGCATCTACCGGCCGCGTTCCGCCAGCCAGACGCATGCCACGTCCAGCCCGTCGATGGACATCTCGCGCGCTTCGAACTTCGAGCGCTTCGTCTACGACCTGGTGGGCCGCGATCCGGCCCGCGTGCGGGCGTTGATGGCGGAACTGCAGGCCACTGGCCAGTTTGATCTGTCCGATCTGCGGTCCTCGTTCACCGACCGCTACGGTTTCGTGGCGGGTGCCAGCACCCACGCTGACCGCCTGCGGACCATCCGCGACATCCGCGACGAGACCGGCGTGCTGATCGATCCGCATACGGCCGACGGGGTGAAGGTCGCTCTGGAGCACCTGGAGGACGGCGTGCCCATGCTGGTGCTGGAAACGGCACTGCCGGCCAAGTTCGCCGAGACCATTATCGAGGCCATCGGCGAGGCGCCGGAAGTGCCGGATGCGCTGCGTGACCTGGACCGCCTGCCTCAGCGTGTCGAAGTGATGGACTGCGACGCCCGCCTGGTGGCCGACTACATGCGGCGCCACGCGCTGTAGAACACTTCAGGCCGTCCGGTAGGTCTGCAGGTGGATGCTGGTCTCGGACTGGCTGATGCCGCGGATCAGGCGGATGCGTTCCAGCACCTGCGACAGTTCCTGCAGGTCGGCCGCCCGCAATTCGGCCAGCAGATCCCAGCGGCCGTTGGTGTCGTGCAGGGTGGCGACACCCGGCTCGCCCAGCAGGCTGGCGATCACGGCGCGGGCCTCGTTGCCCTCGACGGCAATGCCCATCCAGGCGCGGATCGTATGCGGCTCGACATCGGGCCGAAGGCGCACGGTATAGCCCACGATCAGCCCTGCGTCCTCCAGCCGGTGCATGCGCTGGGTGACCGTGCCGCGCGCCACGCCCAGCTTGCGCGCCAGCGTGGCCACGCTGGCGCGGGCGTCCTTGCGCAGCAGGGCGATCAGGGCCAGGTCGGTCGAATCCATGGCGGCATGCTCCTTTGGACGGCCGGACGGTGCCCGCGAGGCATTCGGGCATTCCCCGCACGGCCTGGCCGGTTACACCGGAATGCGCGCCCGGGGGCGGGCATCTACCAGCGGGTGTTGTACATTCTGCTCAATTTCTTATGCCATTTTGCCAGTTTTCTGGCGAAATGGCGGCAGAATTGACGATATACATTGTCATCCCCTTGGGCCACACTGGGCGCATCACATCGGATACCAAGGAGACACGCCATGCACGCCCATGCTCCGGTGCGGCCACGCACCCTGTTTCTGGATACCCACGATGTGGCCCGGCTGATCGGCATCCTGGGCCTGACCGATTGCCTGCGTGGGCTTGCCGGCACGCTGCGTGCCGATTACCTGCGCTGGCCGGAATTCGACAAGGAAGCCCGCATCGCAGCCTATTCGGAGCAGGGCACCATCGAACTGATGCCCATCACCGACGGCACGCACTACAGCTTCAAGTGCGTCAATGGTCATCCGGGCAACGGGCGCCATGGACTGCCCACCGTGATGGCGATGGGCGCGCTGCTGGATTGCGACACCGGCATGATCCGTCTGATGGCGGAACTGACCCTGACCACGGCGCTGCGCACGGCGGCGATGTCGGCGCTGGCCGCCCAGGTGCTGGCGCGGCGCGACAGCCATTCGATGGCGCTGATCGGCAATGGGGCCCAGAGCGATTTCCAGGCCCTGGCCTTCGCTGCCTTGCTGGGGGTGCGCGATCTGCGCCTCTATGACGTGGACCGCGGCGCTTCGGAACGCCTGGCACGCAATCTCGAATCGGCGGAATTGCCGGGGCGCCCGCTGTCGGTGCGGCTCTGCGATTCAGCGGCCCAGGCCGTGCGGGGCGCGGACATCGTCACGACCGTCACGGCATTCCAGGGCCGCGCGCGGGTGCTGGACGGCAGCCTGATCGAACCGGGCATGCATCTGAACGCCGTGGGCGGCGACTGCCCTGGCAAGACCGAGCTGGATCCGGCGATCCTGCGGCGCGCGGACGTTTTCGTCGAGTTCCCGCCCCAGACTCGCAAGGAAGGCGAAATCCAGCAGATGCCGGTTGATTTTCCCGTGACCGAATTGTGGCGCGTCCTTGCGGGCGATGCACCGGGGCGGACCCACTCCGACCAGGTGACGCTGTTCGACTCGGTCGGGTTCGCGCTGGAAGACTATTCTTCGCTGCGTTTCCTCCGCGCACAGGCCGAGGCCCACGGAGTGGGGCGCTGGGTGGACGTCACGCCCGGCCAGCCGGATCCACGCGACCTGTATGGCTGGCTGCAGGGCGAACTCCGGGGCGTGCCGGCACTGGCTTCATGATGGCGCGCGCTGGCACGGACGCACTGCAAGAGCGCGGGACGGAGGAGGCCGTCTTTTCTTCGGACGATGGCGGAAGGACCGAACCATGAGCATGGAAATTGCCTTGGTGGGCGCCCCCACCGACATTGGCGCCGGCGCACGTGGCGCATCGATGGGGCCCCAGGCCCTGCGTGTGGCGGGCCTGGCGGCTGCCCTGGAGCGCCAGGGGTACCGCGTGCTGGACACCGGTGATCTGGCCGGTCCCGGCAACCCCTGGCAGCCACCGGTCCATGGCTATCGCCACCTGGAGCAGGTCCAGTCCTGGAACGCCCTGGTGTTCCAGGCCGTGACGGCCCAGTTGCGCGAGGGACGCCTGCCGTTGGTACTGGGCGGCGATCATAGCCTGGGTGTCGGATCGGTGGGTGCCGTGGCGCGGCATTGCCGACGCGCAGGCCGACCCCTGCGGGTGTTCTGGCTGGACGCCCATACCGACTTCAACACGGCGTGGCTGACGCCCAGCGGCAATCTGCATGGCATGCCGGTCGCCTGCCTGTGCGGCTTCGGTCCGGCCGGGCTGGTGGACCTGGGCGGCTCCGAGCCGGCCCTGAGGCCCGAGGAGCTCCGGATGATCGGCATCCGCAGCGTCGACGCGGGCGAGCGCGAATTCGTCCACGAGCAGCGGCTGGACGTGTACGACATGCGCACGATCGACGAGCGCGGCATGCGCGCCGTCATGGAAGCCGCCCTGGGCGGCCTGCCTGCGGATGCCCATGTCCACGTCAGTTTCGATGTCGATTTCCTGGATCCGGACTATGCCCCGGGAGTCGGCACCACGGTGCGGGGCGGCCCGACATGGCGCGAAGCCCAGTTGTGCATGGAGATGCTGGCCGATACGGGCCGGGTCGGTTCGGTGGATATCGTGGAACTGAATCCGGCCCTGGACGTGCGCAACGGCACGGCGCTGGTTGCCGTCGAACTGGTCGAAAGCCTGTTCGGCAAGAGCACCCTGGTTCGCCGTCCGCGAGGATGATGTGTTTCCTGCCGGCGCGATCCGGCGGGATTCAGGCGGCCAGGATGCGGTCCGCCGCGTTCAGTCCGCTGCGCACCGCGCCTTCCAGCACGGCCGGATAGCCGGTGTCGGTCCAGTCGCCGGCCAGGAGCAGGCCGGGCCAGGGGGTTGCAGCGCCCGGGCGCTGCAGATCCGGGATGGCGTCGAACGTGGCCCTGCGTTCCGTCACCAGGGCATGGGCCTCGATTTCCGGCAGCGGCGGGCGTGATCCCTTTGCCGCCTGGGCGCGGATCTGGGCCTCGATGCCAGCCGCGATGCGTGCCGGCTCCCGGCCGGCGTAGCGGTCGGCCGCACCGATCACCACGTGGACCAGCCGGCGGTCGGCGTCCGCGTCGGCACTGGCGCTGCGGTCGAACAGCCATTGTCCCCAGGCGTCGTGGGCCGGATCGTCGCGCAGCAGCAGCATGGGATGGCCCGAATTCCAGGGTCGCCCGAGCCGCAGCGTCAGTGTGCCGATGGCAGAGTGTGGCGGCAGCGACCAGTTGCGCATGAAGTCCGCGGCGCCCGGCAGCGGCGCCAGCAGCCGCCGGGCTTCGGGGCAGGGTACGGCCAGGATGACGGCCTCGTGCAGGTTGCCGTCCACCTGCCAGCCTCCTTCGGGGGCCGGCGTGATCTCGCGCACCCTGCGGCGCTCGAGTCCGTCGCCGAGCAGTGCGCAGACGCGCGCGGGCCAGAGATCATGCAGGCTGCCCCGGGGAATCAGGATGCGGCTGGCGGCCGGCCCGGCTCCCAGGCTGTCGGCCAGCACGCGAACGAACAGGCGTGCCTGGGCCGCGTGCGCCGGCGTATTCAGGGCGGCCAGGCACAGGGGTTCCCAGAGGCGTGCCTGCAGGCCGGGAGGGCAGTCCAGGCTCGCCAGCCAGTCCGCGACAGTCGCGGCAGAGGGAATGCATTCCGGCTTCAGTGAGCCGAATGCCCTGGCCAGGTGGCGGCGGCCCCGCCATCCGTCCAGTCCGCGGCTGCCCAGCAGAACGCCCAGCCGGTGCAGTGGCGCGGGCAGCGGCCAGAACTTCAGCCTGAGACCGCCATCGGCCGATCGCAGGTCCAGGTCGCTGGTCAGCAGGGCGTGCGCCGGATCCACGCCCAGGGATTGCATCAGGGCCAGGGTGCTGGTGTAGGCGCCCAGCAGGATGTGCTGGCCGTTGTCGATTCGCAGGCCCAGCCCGGGGTGTTCGATCCGACGCGCCCTGCCTCCCGGCGCGGCGGCGGCTTCGTAGACCCGCACCGCGCGGCCGGCACGCTGCAGTCGCGCCGCGGCAGCCAGGCCTGCCCAACCGGCGCCGATCACGGCAATGCCATTCAGCGGATTGTCCCGATGCTGCGCGTCCCGCGCCTGGCCGCCCGCATGCCGTACGGATCCGTCAATCGCGCTCATCGCGCCAGTCGGTGCACCAGCCCCCGTCCGCCGCCGACCCAGGTCTTCCAGGCAAGCCAGAACTTGCGGATCGGCGTCAGGGCGATGCGCTGGTCCAGCACGTGCCAGCCGTCGCGTTCGATCTCGTCGAGCAGGGCGGCGTAGATGGCGGCCATCATCAGGCCCGGCCGCTGTGCGCGGCGATCGGCTTCCGGCAGGGCGCGCATCGCATCGCGGTACAGCCCGCGCGCGCGTTCGGTCTGCTGGCGCATCAGGGCCTGGAAGCCTTCGGTGTAATGGCCGTCGAGGATGTCGTCCACCGTCACGCCGTGGCGGGCCATATCGTCGGCGGGCAGGTAGATGCGGCCGCGCCGTGCATCGTCGCCCACGTCGCGGATGATGTTCGTCATCTGGAAGGCCAGGCCCAGCGTTTCCGCATATTCCAGCGTGCGTGGATCGGTGTGGCCGAAGATGGCGGCCGACAGGTCGCCGACCACGCCGGCGGCACGCCAGCAGTACTCCCGCAGGGTGGCCCAGTCCGCGTAGCGGAACTGGTCCAGGTCCATCTCCATGCCTTCGATCACGGCATAGAAGGGCTCGGGGCTCAGGCCGAAGGCGCGGACGTGCCGGGCGAGGGCGATGGCCACCGGATGGTCGGGCGTGCCGTCGAACATCAGGCCGACCTGGTCGCGCCACCAGGCAAGCTTCATCCGCGCGACGGAAGCTTCGCTCACCTCGTCCACGATGTCGTCCACCTCGCGGCAGAAGGCGTACAGCGCGGTGATGGCGCGGCGCTGTTCCGGCGGCAGGAACAGAAAGGCGTAGTAGAAGCTCGAGCCGCTGCGTGCGGCTTTCTGCTGGCAGTATTCGTCAGGAGTCATGGTGTTCGGGCAAGGCTGCGTCGGGACGCGGCTTATGGAATGCGCGCCAGCATAGCAGGAAGGCATCGGTCCGGCTCAGGATGGGCCGGTCCGCCCAAGGGTTGTAGCCGCCTGCCGCCAGTTTATCCAGGATCCGCAGGCCGCCGTGCACCACCATGCGCAGTTCCAGGCCGATGCGCCCGGGCAGGCGCCAGGCGAGCGGGCTGCCGGCCAGCAGGGCGCGGCGGGCCAGGCCAGCCTGTTCGCGCACCACGTTCCGCCAGGCATCGGGTGGCGGCCTGGACGGATCCGCGCACAGCGCGTCCAGGTCGTCCGGATCGAGGCCGTGGCGCTCCAGGCAGTCCAGGGGGATGTAGCAGCGGCCCTTGGCGTGATCCAGCGCCACGTCCTGGCAGAAGTTCACCCGCTGCAGTCCCGTGCAGATGGCGTCGGACTGGGCCAGGTCGGCGGGATCCGTCCGGCCGTACAGGTGCAGCATCAGCCGGCCGACCGGATTGGCCGAACGCCGGCAGTAATCGAGCAGGGCGGGTTCGTCGGCGTAGCGGGTGACGCTCAGGTCCTGGACGAAGGCGGACAGCAGGTCCAGCAGCGGCTGGACGGGCAACCGGTGGCGCACGAGCGTGTCGCCCAGACGGGCGAAGATCGCCCGGTCTGCGTCGGACAGGGGCGCCTGGATGGGCCGGCCGGCCCCCAGGTCGCGGACCGCGGCGCGCCAGGCCTCCAGCCGCTCCAGGCGCGCATGCGCCGGCGCATCGCCCTCGTCGGCGATGTCGTCCGCGCCGCGCGCGAAGGCATACAGGTTGCGCACCGCCGGACGCAGCCGGGCGGGCAGCAGCAGAGACGCCACGGGGAAGTTTTCATAGTGATCGACTGCCATGATGAGGCAGTATACTTAGGGCCTTTCTGAACCGGCTGCCCGATTCTGAACGACTTGTGTCCGGACCCGGTTTCAGGGCCGCCGCTTCCTTTGTCCGTCTTTCCGGGGGAATCCATGCCGCGCCCGATTCTGGCGACGATCGACACCGAAGCCTTGTCCCACAATCTGCATACGGTGGCCGATCGCCTGCGGCAGGACGCTCCTGGTGCCACGCCATTCATCTGGGCCGTGATCAAGGCGCGCGGCTACGGGCACGGCCTGGAAGCCGCGCTGGCGGGCTTCGACCAGGCCGACGGCCTGGCGATGCTGGACCTGGAAGAAGCCGTGCGCTGCCGCGAGCTGGGCTGGACCGGCCCCCTGCTGCTGCTCGAAGGCTTCTTCGAGCCGGCCGATCTCGATGTCCTGGTGCATTACCACATAGGTGCCGCGCTGCATTGCACCGAGCAGTTCGACATGCTGGAATCCAGCCCCGTCGCCCGGCAGATCGACGCTTTCGTCAAGTTGAACACCGGCATGCACCGGCTCGGTTTCCAGCCGGACGAGTTCCGTGCGGCCCATGTGCGCGCGCTGGCCCTGCAGGCCGACGGCGTGCTGGGGCAGGTCGGCACGATGACCCACTTCGCCCGCGCGGACGACGATCCGGCCGTCACGCGGGACCAGATCGATTGTTTCCTGCGGGTGACCGATGGTCTGTCCGGCCCCGTCAGCCTGTGCAACTCGGCCGCCACCCTGACACCGGGGCTGGCGGCGGGGATCGCCGGCGACCCTCAATGGGTGCGCCCGGGCATCTGCCTGTACGGGGCTTCGCCCTTCGCCGACCGGCCTGCCGATACCTTCGGCCTGCGCCCGGCCATGACCCTGTCCGCCCGCCTGATCGGCGTGCATCGGGTCCCGGCCGGCGAATCGGTGGGCTATGGCCACACTTTCCGTGCGCCCCGCGACATGCGGGTCGGCATCGTCGCCTGCGGCTATGCCGACGGCTACCCCCGCCACGCGCCCAGCGGGACGCCGGTCGTCGTGGACGGGGTGCGCTCGCGCCTGGTCGGCCGGGTGTCCATGGACATGCTGGCCGTGGACCTGGACCCCGTGCCCGGTGCGGCAGTGGGGGCCCCGGTCGTGCTGTGGGGGCAGGGCGGGCCCTCGGTGGACGAAGTGGCCACCGCCTGCGGCACCATCGGCTATGAACTGCTTACCGCCGTGACGCCCCGGGTGCCGCGCCGCGTCCTGTGAATCCCCGCCTGCGGAGGAATACCCCATGAAGAACAGTTGTGTGCTCGTCACCGGCGCGACCAAAGGCATCGGCTGGGCCGTCAGCCAGCGCCTGGCCGACCAGGGCTGCCATGTCGTCGGCCTGGCGCGGCACGTGGCCGACATCGATTTTCCCGGCTACCTGTATGCCTGTGACCTGGCCAATGCCGGCGAGACCGAGGAATTGCTGCGCGTCATCCGCGAGAAATACCCGGTCGACGCCGTGGTGAACTGCGTGGGGCCGGCAATGCCCGAACCCCTGGGCGAGGTCGACCTGGCCTCGCTGTACCAGGCCTTCGATCTGAACGTGCGCGTCGCCGTCCAGGCGGTGCAGGCCTTCGTGCCGGGCATGAAGGCGCGCAAATCCGGGCGCATCGTCAATCTGTGTGGCCGCGTGGTGCATGGCCAGGCCGGGCATACCAGCTATGCGGCGGCCAAGAGCGCGCTGCTGGGCTGCACCCGTACCTGGGCGCTGGAATTGGCGCCCCATGGCATCACGGTCAACGCGGTCTCGCCCGGTCCCGTGGAGACGGGCCTGTTCCGCGCCGAATGCCCGGTCGGCAGCGATGCCGAAAAAGCCGTGCTGGCAACCATTCCCATGGGGCGCCTGGCCCAGGCCGACGAAGTCGCCGCCGCCGTGGTGTTCCTGCTGGGCGATGGGGCGGCCTTCATCACCGGTCAGGAAATCGGCGTCGACGGCGGCGGCAGCCTGGCGGGCCGCTGATGGCCAAGGCACGAACCCTGTTCCTTTGCTCCGATTGCGGCGGCACTTCTCCCAAATGGGAAGGCCGCTGCCCGCATTGCGGCGCCTGGAACACACTGCAGGAAACCCGCGAATCCCCGGCCGCGGCCGCCGGCCATCGTTATGCGCCGCTGGCTGCCTCCACCCCGGTGCGCCGCCTGTCCGAGATCGAGGCGCGCGAACAGGCGCGCAATCCCACTGGCATCGAGGAGTTCGACCGCGTCCTGGGCGGAGGCCTGGTGGCCGGCGCCGTGGTGCTGATCGGTGGCGATCCGGGAATCGGCAAATCGACGCTGCTGCTGCAGGCGCTTGCCAGCCTGTCCGAACGCGGTCCGGTGCTCTATGTCACCGGCGAAGAGTCCGCCGAGCAGGTCGCCCTGCGTGCCCAGCGCCTGGGCGTATCGGGCGATGGCGTTGACCTGCTGGCCGAAATCCGCCTGGAGCAGATCACCCAGGCCCTGGTCGAGCGCCAGCCTGGCGTGGCGGTCATCGATTCCATCCAGACCCTGTATTCCGGCGAACTGACGGCAGCCCCCGGCTCGGTGTCCCAGGTGCGCGAATGCGCCGCCCAGCTGACCCGCATCGCCAAGCAGACCGGCATCAGCCTGATCCTGATCGGCCATGTCACCAAGGACGGCGCTCTGGCCGGCCCTCGCGTGCTGGAGCATATCGTCGACACCGTCCTGTATTTCGAGGGCGACACTCATTCTTCGTTCCGCCTGGTGCGGGCCATCAAGAACCGTTTCGGCGCCGTCAACGAGCTGGGTGTATTCGCCATGACCGACCGGGGCCTGCGCGGGGTGAGCAATCCGTCCGCGCTGTTCCTGGCGGGCCATTCGCGCGAGGTTGCCGGCTCCTGCGTCATGGCCACCCAGGAAGGCACCCGCCCGCTGCTGGTCGAAGTGCAGGCTCTGGTGGACACGGCCCATGTCCCCAATCCGCGCAGGCTGTCCGTGGGCCTTGAAAGCAGCCGCCTGGCCATGCTGCTGGCCGTGCTGCATCGCCATGCGGGGATCGCCACCTACGACCAGGATGTCTTCGTCAATGCCGTCGGCGGCGTGCGCATCATGGAACCTGCCGCCGACCTGGCCGTGGCCCTGGCGATCCTGTCGTCCATGCGCGACCGGCCTCTGCCGGCCGGTTTGCTGGCCTTCGGCGAGATCGGACTGGCGGGCGAGATCCGGCCGGCGCCGCGCGGCCAGGAACGCCTGCGGGAGGCCGCCAAGCTGGGCTTCGGGCTGGCCGTCGTCCCGCGCGCCAACCTGCCGCGCCAGCCCATCGAGGGGTTGCGCATCCAGGCCGTCGACCGCGTCGAAGACGTGCTCGGCGTGCTGGCCTGAGAGGTTCGCGATGGACGGACTCTGGCTGATCCCCGCCTGCCTGGCCGCGGGCGGGCTGATCGGATTTTCGGGCGGGGTGCTGGGCATCGGCGGCGGGCTGTTCGCCATTCCCCTGCTGGGGCTGATCCTGGGCTACGAGCAGCAGGCGGCCCAGGGGACGGCGCTCATCATGGTGCTGCCGGCCATCTTGCTCACGTTGCGCAAATATCACCAGCACGCGCCCATCGACTGGCGCTCGGCGGCGGCCGGGGCCTGCAGTTCCATCGTCTGCACCTGGATCGGAGCGCGGATCGCCCTGGGGCTCGATCCCTGGCTGCTGCGCCGCATCTATGCGGGTTTCGTGTTTCTGATCGCCATGTTCTATTTCCGTGAGAGCCTGGGGCGCCGCGCCCGGCCCAGGCCGGCCGCGTTCTACCGCGAGGTCGGCCAGGTGCGCAAGCTCTGGTATTTCTGCGTCGGCGTCTGCGCCGGGCTGGCCGGAGGAATCTTCGGCGTGGGTGGCGCCGTGCTGGCGGTACCCTTCCTGACCTCGTTCTTTCACTTGCGCCAGACTTCGGCCCAGGCGGTGGCGCTGGCGATGATCGTGCCGGGCACCTGCGTGGCGCTGGCGACCTACGCCTGGCACGGGCAGGCGCACGGCCTGGTGGGCATTCCCCTGGCCGTCGGCAGCCTGCTGTGCGTACCCTACGGGGTGCGCCTGGCCTACGCGCTGCCCGAAGCACGCCTGAAACTGATCTTTGCCTGCATGCTGTTGGTCATCATGGGCCTGCTGCTGATGCGGGGATGAGGCAGGACACAGGACAGTCCCCTGCGGACTGTCCTGTGCCTGCCGAATCCGAGCCGCATGCAGGCGGCGAGGTGGAGAGATGGTGCAATTGGGACTGTCCTGTGCCTGCCGAATCCGAGCCGCATGCAGGCGGCGAAGTGAGGGGCGGATGTCGCCCGGGAGACATGAGTGATGAATTGCATGCCACCAGACTGGGCTGTGCACCACTTTCCTGGCGGTGCATTCTGCGTGCCGGCACGCTTTGCCGGACAGGCCGGCCCGGATTGGTTCGATGCGGCACGCCCCGGCGCCGTGCCGGTGGGAGAGGGCGGCCGCCAGGCTGCCTGGTTCGTCGATGGGGTCCACGGCCCTGCCGTCCTGCGCCATTACCGGCGCGGCGGCCTGCGCGCGCGGCTGGGTGGCCGCGAATCCTACCTGTGGTTGGGAGAATCCCGTGTGCGGGCCTATGCCGAAGTGAAGGTGCTGGACCACCTGCGCCGGGCCGGACTGCGGGTGCCCGAGCCGTTGGGTGCGGCATACTGGCGGGCAGGAATTGCCGCCACCGGGCCGCACCCGGGCGGAATTCTTTACCGCAACGCCATTCTGGTGGCGCGCATCCAGGGCGCGCAGGCCCTGGCGGGACGTCTGGACAGGGCCGATCCCGCCGCCGTTGCGCGGGCCATCGACGCGATGCATGCAGCGGGCGTCTGGCACGCGGACCTGAACGCCTACAACATCCTTTTCGATGCCGACGAACGGGTCTGGATCATCGACTTCGATCGCGCGCGCCTGGGTGTGGTATCCCCGGAACAGGCGAAAAAAAACCGGTTGCGCCTGCGCCGGTCTTTGGTTAAGGTAGCCGGCGCGCGCGGAGCGCAGTGGTGGGATGCGTTATCCCGTTGTTTTCCTCCATGATAGGGACCCATGCCATGAAAATCGGCACCGTTCACACCCTGTTGGCCGCCGCCGCGCTGATCGCCGCGGTTCCGGCGTCCGCCCAGGATCGCGTCGTCAACGTCTACAACTGGGCTGAATACACTGCCCCCGACACCCTGTCCGGTTTCGAGAAGACCACCGGCATCAAGATCAGCTACGACGTCTACGACACCAACGATACCCTCCAGGCCAAGCTGCTGACGGGCAAGTCGGGGTACGACGTGGTCGTGCCTTCCACTCACTACGCAGCCCGCCAGATCCAGGGCGGCCTGTTCCAGAAGCTGGACCGTTCCAAGATCCCCAACTGGCAATATCTGGATCCCGACCTGATGGCCCTGGTCGCCACCGTCGATCCGGGCAACCAGTATCTGGTCCCCTGGGGCTATGGCACCAACGGCCTGGGCTACAACGTCACCAAGGTGCGCGAGATCATGGGCCAGGACGCGCCCCTGAACTCCTGGGACATGCTGTTCAAGCCCGAAAACGCAGCCAAGCTGCAGTCCTGCGGCATTTCCATCCTGGACGAGGCCGCGCAGGTCTTTCCCGCGGTGCTGCACTACCTGGGCAAGGATCCCAACAGCAGCGATCCCAAGGACTACGAGGCCGCGCTCGCCCTGCTCAAGACCATCCGGCCCTATGTGCGCCAGTTCAGCTCCTCGGGCTACATCGACGAACTGGCCTCGGGCGGCCTGTGCATGGTCTACGGCTTTTCGGGCGACGTGATGATCGCCGCGTCGCGTGCGAAAGAAGCCAAGAAATCCTACGCCATCGACTACTACATTCCCGACGGCGGGGCGCCGGTCTGGTTCGACACCATGGCCATCCCCAAGAGCGCGGAGCACGTCGACGAGGCGCACGCCTTCATCAACTACATCGAGACACCGCAGGTGCATGCGGCGATCACCAATACCATGTACTACCCCAATGCCAACAAAGAGGCGCGCAAGTACGTGGTCGAGGAAGTCGCCAGCAATCCCATGATCTATCCCTCGCCCGAGGTCTCTCGCACGCTGTTCGTCATCAAGCCCCAGCCCCTGAACATCCTGCGCCTGCAGACGCAGATGTGGGCGCAGCTCAAGACCGGGCGCTGATGGCGATGCAGGATCCGCGCGGCATGCCTCGCCAGGGCGAGGCCGACGACTTCGTGCGCATGGAGGACGTCGTCAAGATCTTCGGCGACACCGTGGCCGTGAAGTCCGTCTCCCTGTCGGTGAGGCGGCACGAGATCTTCGCGCTGCTGGGCAGTTCGGGCTGCGGCAAGTCGACCCTGCTGCGCATGCTGGCGGGGTTCGAGGAGCCCACCTCCGGGCGCATCATCCTGGATGACGAGGACATCACTTCCCTGCCGCCGCACCGGCGGCCGGTCAACATGATGTTCCAGTCGTATGCGCTCTTCCCGCACATGTCGGTCGAGGCCAACGTGGCCTTCGGCCTGAAGCAGGAAGGCGTGCCGCGCCACGAGATCCACGAGCGCGTGTTCGAGGCCCTGGACCTGGTGCAGATGGCCGGCTACGCACGCCGCCGCCCGCACCAGCTTTCCGGCGGGCAGCAGCAGCGCGTGGCCCTGGCGCGCAGCCTGGTCAAGCGGCCCAAGCTGCTGCTGCTCGACGAGCCCATGTCGGCCCTGGACAAGCAGATCCGCCAGGCCACCCAGATCGAGCTGGTCAAGATCCTGGGGCAGGTCGGCGTCACCTGCATCATGGTCACCCACGACCAGGAAGAGGCCATGACCATGGCCAGCCGCCTGGCCGTCATGACCGAAGGCCAGATCGTCCAGTGCGGCACGCCGCACGACGTCTACACCTTTCCCAGTTCCCGTTTCGTCGCCGGCTTCATCGGGTCGACGAACCTGTTCACCGGCACCATCGTGGTGGACGAGCCCGACCACGTGCTGATCGAGACCGACGCCCTGTCGCGTCCGCTGTACGTCAGTCACGGCATCAGCGAGCCCCTGGGCATGGAGGTCCACGTTTCCATCCGGCCCGAGCAGATCCGCGTCGGCCGCCAGGCGCCGGAGACCGAATCCAACTGGGGCCACGGCATGGTGTCGCACGTGGCCTGGATGGGCAGCTATGCCCGCTATCAGGTCCGCCTGGATGCCGGCCAGACCATCGAGGCCAGCGTATCCAGCCTGGACTGGAGCCAGTCGGACGCGCCCGGCGTGGACGAGGAAGTCTACGTCACATGGTCCCACGACGCCGGTACCGTGCTGGCGTCCTGACGGCGCGTTCTTCCGCATTCATCGATTCAGCATCCGGAGCCTCCGATGCACCTGAAAATCCCCGGTCATCGTCCCAGTGCGCGGCAGTTCGCCATCGGCGTGCCCTACGTCTGGCTGGCGCTGTTCCTGCTGGTCCCGTTCCTGCTGGTGCTGAAGATCAGTTTCTCGGACCTGCAGTTCGGCATCCCGCCCTATACGCCGATCGCTACGCTGCAGGACCAGACTCTGTCGCTGGCCCTGCACCTGCGCGGCTATGTGCTGCTGTTCACCGACAGCCTGTACGCCGCCGTGTACCTGAATTCGGTGAAGATGGCCCTGATCACCACCCTCTGCTGCGCGCTGATCGGCTATCCCATGGCCTATCACATCGCCCGCGCACGGCCGGAGATCCGCAACCTGCTGCTGCTGGGCGTGATCCTGCCGTTCTGGACCTCGCTGCTGCTGCGCGTGTACGCCTGGGTCGGCATCCTGCGCAACGACGGCCTGCTGAACCATCTGCTGATGGGCCTGGGGCTGATCGACGCGCCGCTGGAAATCTACCGCACCGACCTGGCCGTCTACATCGGACTGGTCTACGCCTATCTGCCGTTCTTCATCCTGCCGCTGTACGCCAATCTGGTGAAGCTGGACCATCGCCTGCTCGAAGCCGCCTACGACCTGGGGGCGCGGCCCTGGAGCGCCTTCCTGCGGATCACGCTGCCCTTGTCGATGCCTGGCGTGGTGGCCGGCGCCATGCTGGTGTTCATCCCTTCGGTGGGGGAATACGTCATCCCCGAGATGCTGGGCGGGGCCAATACCCTGATGATGGGCCGCGTGATGTGGAATGAATTCTTCAACAATGCCGACTGGCCGATGGCGGCCGCCGTCACCTGCGTGATGGTCCTGTTGCTGCTGGTGCCCCTGTCCATCTTCCAGTACAACCAGGCCCGCCAGCTGGGAGGGCGGCGATGATGCGCGGCGGCTGGTTCCGTTTCCTGACGCTGGTGATCGGCTACGGCTTCCTGTACGTGCCCATCGCCTGCCTGATGGTGTTCTCGTTCAACGACTCCACCCTGATGACCTCCTGGTCCGGCTTTTCGTTGCGTTGGTATGCCGAGCTGTTCCAGGACGACGCGCTGTTGTCCGCGGCGAAGCTCTCGCTGCTGATCGCCACCCTGACCGCCACCGCGGCGGTGGCCATCGGCACCTGGGCCGGCTATGTCCTGGCACGCATGGGGCGGTTCCGGGGCTTCGGCCTGTACATCGGCATGCTGAGCGCCCCGCTGGTCATGCCCGAGGTCGTGCTGGGCATTTCGCTGCTGCTGATGTTCGTGGAAATGTCCAAGCTTTTCGGCTGGCCGGATGGCAACGGCATGTTCACCATCTGGGTGGGCCATGTCACCCTGTGCACCGCCTATGTCGCCGTCATCATCCAGTCGCGCGTGCGCGACCTGGACCGCTCGCTGGAAGAAGCCGCCCTGGATCTGGGCGCCTCGCCCCTGCGGGTGTTCTTCCAGATCACGCTGCCGCTGATTGCGCCTGCCCTGCTGGCCGCATGGCTGCTTTCCTTCACCCTGTCGCTGGATGACGTGGTGGTGGCGTCCTTCCTGTCCGGCCCGGGATACACGACCCTGCCGCTGGAAGTCTTCTCCCGCGTGCGCCTGGGTCTGAAGCCCGAAATCAATGCCCTGGCGACTTTGTTCATGGTGGCCGTGGGCGTGGTCGTCGTCGCGGTCAACCGCATGCAGATCCAGGCGACCAGGCGGCAGGGCTAGGAGCCCGGCCCATCCGCCTGCAGGTGGGTCCCGCCGCGAGCCTGGCGCGCTTGTCCGCGTCCGGGCCGCGCGCCTACATGCCCAGCACCAGCACCGCCAGGGAAAACAGCCCCGCCGACAGCAGCATGCTGGCCGGGAAGGTCAGCAGCCAGGCCAGCAGAATGATGCGCACGGTGCCGTTGTGCAGGCCGCTGCGGTTGGCCACCATGGTGCCGGCCACGCCCGAGGACAGCACCTGGGTGGTCGAAACGGGCAGGCTGAAGACATTGGCCACGCCGATGGCGGCGACGGCGGTGATCTGGGCGGCCATGCCCTGGGCGTACGTCATGCCCTGCCGGCCGATTTTCTCGCCCACGGTCAGCACCACGCGGCGCCAGCCCAGCATGGTGCCGGCGCCCAGGGCCAGCGCGACGGCGACGATCACCCATAGCGGCGCGTATTCCGTGGTGGCGGTCAGGTCGCCGCGCAGGCGCCGCAAATCGGTTTTCTCGCCGAGGGACAGCGAGTCCATGCCGGCCACCTTGCGCGCGGTGTCGTCCAGGCAGAGCAGGTAGCGCCGCACCCGCACGCGCGTTTCAGGCGGCAGGTCGTCATAGGTGTGCACGCCGCTCAGCGTGCCTCGCACTGCCTGGATGGTGCCCAGCGTATCCTGCGGGTTGCAGTGGGACGTCTGGAGCGGATCGAGACTGGGCGGGCGCTGGAGCGCCAGGAAGTCGCCCAGCGTATCTGCCTTGCGCTGGTAGAAATCGCTCAGGTGAGCGACGGCGTCGACGGTGCGCTGGACCTGGTAGGGCGTGCTGGCCGGGTCCAGGACATACTTGGCCGGCACGATGCTGATGAGCACCAGCATGATCAGGCCGATGCCTTTCTGACCGTCGTTGGATCCGTGCACGAAGCTCACGCACATTGCCGACAGTACCAGCACCAGCCGGTTCCAGAAGGGGGGGTGTTTCTTGTTGTCGATGGCGCGGCGCTGCTCGGGCGTCTTGTGCATCTTCGAGCCGGCGAACGCTTTCTTGAACCCCAGCAGCAATGCGGCGGCAACGATGAATCCGGCCAGGGGCGAGATGACGAGCGACAGGCCGATGTCGATGGCCTTGCCCCAGTTGACGCCGGCACCCACGGGCACGTCCGTCAGCAGGGCATTGGCCAGTCCCACGCCCAGGATCGCGCCGATCAGCGTATGCGAACTGGAGGCGGGGATGCCGAAATACCAGGTGCCCAGGTTCCAGACGATCGCCGCGACCAGCATGGAAAACGCCATGGCCAGACTGCGTCCGCTGTCCAGGTCGAGCAGCAGTTCCACGGGGAGCAGGTGGACGATGGCGTAGGCCACCCCCACGCCGCCGAGCAGCACGCCCAGGAAGTTGCAGATGCCCGAGAAGAGCACCGCCAGGTGCGGCGGCATGGCCTTGGTGTAGATGACCGTGGCAACGGCATTGGCCGTGTCGTGGAAGCCGTTGATGAATTCGAAGACCAGGACGAGGGCCAGGGCCAGTACGAGGCTGAACCCGACCGCGAGGGGCAAGCCGGAGAATAGGTCGAACATGATGGGGGTGCGTTCGGAAGACTCGGCATTATTGCAAATTTGAGAAGGAAAGTTTGAATATCCCTTCCGTGAGGATGCCGCCTTCGGGCCGGCCCCGGTCGGCCGAATGGCCGGTTTCCTGCGGAAATCAGTCTTCGCGCCGCTGGCCCAGTCCTTCGTATGCCAGCCGCACGGCGTCTTCTCCGTAGCGCCGTTCCAGCCGGCGGATGATGAAATGACCCCGGGCCATGTCCTGGAAGTGGTCGATGAACAGGGTGTTGATCAGGGCGCCGCCGGCTGCGCCGATGGCCGGGACCGCCTGGGCGGCGGCCTTTTCCGTGATCTGGAGGCCGAAGCGTTCCGCCACCATCGTGATCAGGCGCATCAGCGCGGGTGGCGCTGCCTTTTCGACGGCTACCTGGCCGGCGGCGTATTCGGCGGCCTGGCTGACGGCGCGCGCAAGCGCGGCGCGCACGACGTAATAGCCGCTTTCCGCACCATCGTCGGCCCTGCTGCGGCCTCCCAGGGCGAAGACCTCCAGGCAGGCAAGCCGGGTATGCGGATCTGCCAGGGATTCGCCTTCGCTGCGGGCGATGTCGGCAATCGAGCGCATCATGATCGTGGTGGAGATCGGCAGTTCCACCGCCAGTCCGGCCAGGCCGAAAAAACCGCCCACGCCGCCGGTGGCGGCCGCGCCGATCTTGTGCCAGCGGTCCGAGCTGCGTCCGCCGGGCTTGTCGCCCAGGGTGAACAGGGCGGCGTCGGCGGCCTTGCTCAAGGCCAGGCGGGTGACCTGGCCGATCTGGGCGCTCCAGCCTTCGGGCAGCCGGTCCAGGAATTTTTCGACGGGGGCGCCGATCAGATTCGTCATGCGCGCAGCCAGGCCCGGGTTTTCCAGCAGGTCGCGGGCCTGGCGCAAGGCCTGGAGGTCGGCAGGGGACAATGGAATCGGGTTCAAGCGGAGGCTCCTGGGTCGGATGCGGGCCGGGATCGAAGCGCGGCCGGCCGCGGGCGCTGGCGGGCGCATGCCGCTGCGGCATCATCATGGCGCAATTCCGGATTGCCTGCATCCGGGATGCCCGTGCAGGCCGCCGTGCAGGGCAGGGCCCATTACAATACGGCCTTCCAGACCCCGACGGATATCCTCATGCTCACCCAGGACGAACTCAAGCAACAGGCGGCCCAGGCCGCGCTCGACCATGTGCTGCCCCAGCTGCAGCCCGACAGCATCTTGGGGGTGGGGACGGGTTCCACGGTGGACCGCTTCATCGATCTGCTGGCGGCCCATCGGCAGGCTTTCCGCGCGGCTGTGTCCAGTTCGGAACGCAGCACGCGCCGCCTGGAAGCGGCGGGCATCCAGGTCCTGGACCTGAACGAGGTGGCTGCGCTGGCGCTGTACGTCGATGGCGCCGACGAGATCGACCACCAGATGAACATGATCAAGGGCGGCGGCGGCGCCCTCACGCGCGAGAAGATCGTGGCTTCCGTGGCTGACCGCTTCGTCTGCATCGTCGACGAATCCAAGCTGGTCGAGCGCCTGGGCGCTTTTCCGCTGCCGATCGAGGTGATCCCCCTGGCGCGCGAGGCCGTTGCCCGCCAGGTTCGCCAATTGGGCGGGCAGCCGCGGCTGCGCGAAGGCTTCGTCACGGACAACGGCAATCAGATCCTGGACGTGTCCGGCCTGCGCTACGACGATCCCGCCGAATTCGAGGCCATGCTGAACAACATCCCGGGTGTGGTCTGCTGCGGGCTGTTCGCCATCTCCGGGGCCCAGGTGGCGCTCGTCGCGGGGCAGCAAGGCGTGTCCCGGCTGGAACTGCTCGACTGATCCACGCGGCATGGCTGCCCCGCGGCGGTCATGTTTTCGTCACATGGCGCTGCTATGCTGGGGGTTCATTCCCAAGCCCCTGGCGCAATGGTACGCTTTTCGATCGTTGAACGCGTCTGGGTGGCACACCAGGCACAGGCAGACAGAGGTCCCGGATTGGAACACACCAACAAGCAATTTCACAGCGAGCTCGAAACGACGCGGTCGATGTTTCTGCAGATGGGCGGGCTGGTCGAATCCATGGTGCTGGACGGCATGCAGGCCCTCTCCCGGGGTGAGCTGCACCTGGTGGACCGGGTTCGCGAGCACGAGCGGCAGGTCAATCAGTTCGAGGTCGACATCGACGAGCGCATCAGCCAGCTGATCGCCCGCAACCAGCCCACGGCCGGCGATTTGCGTCTGCTGCTGTCGATCTCGAAGATGCTGACCGACATGGAACGCTGCGGCGACGAAGCCGAAAAGATCGCCAAGGTCGCCCGGCGCCTGCACGAGTCCGATTCATCCTACGAGCCGGTGGTGGAACTGCGCCACATGGCCGATTCGGTGGCCAGCATGATTCGGGCGGCGCTCGATGCCTTTGCGCGGGAAGATCCCGTCGCCGCGGCCCAGGTGGTGCGCAACGACAAGGACGTGGACAAGGTATGGAAAGCCTCCCTGCGCCACATCATCACCTACATGATCGAGGATCCGCGTACGATTTCGCGCTCCATCGACCTGATCTTCATCGCCCGCGCACTGGAGCGCATTGGCGATCATGCGAAGAACATGGCCGAACGGGTGATCTACATGGTGCGCGGCGATGACGTGCGGCACACGGGCGTCACCAACACCGAGCGCCTGGCACGCGGCGAACCGCCCGAGCCGCGCGGCGAGCAGCCGGCCGGGACACCGCGCGACCGGTGACCCCGGGCGAACTCAGGCCTCGGGCGGCACGTAGCCCTGGGCCTCGACGTCCTGGTCGTCGAACAGGAATGCCTGCATCCGGCCCGCCAGGAATTTGCGCGCTTCCGGGTCGGCCAGGCTCAGGTGGTTTTCATTGACCAGGCGCGTCTGGATATCCAGCCATTTGGCCCAGGCGTCCTTGGAAATCTCGCGCCAGATGCGCACGCCCAGTTCTCCCGGATACGGGGGATAGTCCAGGCCCTGGGCCTCGCGCTTGAGTTTGCGGCATTGGATCATGCGTGCCATCTCGGTCGCCTCATGCGTTGCTGTGGGAAAGCCGGCATTGTAGCCCCGAGCCGGTGGCCGCCGCTTCAGGCGCCTGCCGTTTTCCAGGCCTTCAGGACCTGGTCCAGTCCGATGCGCCAATCGCGTGCCAGCGGCCCGAGCAAGGTTTCCAGCCGGGTGCAATCCAGCCGGCCGTTGGCAGGGCGCGGTTCGGGCGAGGGCCATTCGGCCGATGCGATCGCCTCCACGCTGGGCAGCCGCGCGATCAGGCCCAGGGCATGGGCCCGTGCAAGGATTTCCCGGGCGAAGCCGTGCCAGCTGATCCAGGGGTGACCGCCAAAGTGATACACGCCGCCCGGCGTGTCGCCGGCAGGCCTCAGGGCCAGGGCATGCAGGACCTGGGCCAGGTGGCCGGCCCAGGTGGGGCCGCCGATCTGGTCGTCGATCACGCGCAGGGTTTCGTGCTGCCCGCCCAGGCGCACCATGGTGCGCACGAAGTTGTGCCCCCAGGCGCTGAAGACCCAGCCCGTGCGCACGACGAGGGCCTGGGGGGCGGCGGCCAGGACTGCCTGTTCACCCTCGAGCTTGTCGCGCCCGTAGGCGTTGAGGGGGGCGGTGGCGTCTTCTTCCCGGTAGGGGCGGCCCAGCCGCCCATCGAAGACGTAGTCGGTGGATACATGCAGCAGCCGGATGCCGCGCGCCGCGCAGGCACGTGCCAGCACCCCCGGGGCGGCCGCGTTGATGGCGTGGGCCGGACCCCGTTCGGCGGCAGCCCGGTCCACTGCCGTGTAGGCTGCCGCATTGATCAGGCGATCGGCCGGATGCGCATCCAGCCAGGCGGCCACGGCATCGGGCTGCGTGATGTCCAGTTGCGGCCGGCTCAGGAATTCGTAGCGCGCCTTGCCGGGGTGCTGCCGGGCCAGGGCGCGCAGCGAACGTCCCAACTGGCCGTCGGCGCCGGTGACCAGGATGCGCAACGGCGCATCGGTCCGGCAGCCCGGCGCGTTCATGCGGCCGGGCCCTCTGCGGGGGTGGTGACCGGGTCTCCGAGGCCCAGGCGCTGGCGCTGGTAGCTGCCGTCCTGCACGCGGCGGCACCAGTCGCGGTGCTCCAGATACCATTGCACGGTCTTGCGCAAGCCGGAGGCGAAGGTTTCCCGGGGTGCCCAGCCCAGTTCGCGTTCGATCTTGCCGGCGTCGATGGCGTAGCGCATGTCGTGTCCCGGACGGTCCGCCACGTAGGTGATCAGGTCGGCATAGCGCGCCACGCCGGCGGGGTGCTCGGGAGCCAGTTCCTCGAGCAGTTCGCAAAGGGCGCGCACCACATCGATATTGCGCTGTTCGTTGTGGCCGCCGATGTTGTAGGTTTCCCCGGGTACGCCCGACTCGACCACGCGCAGCAGGGCGCGGGCGTGATCCTCGACATAGAGCCAGTCGCGGACCTGCAGGCCTTGACCGTAGACGGGCAGGGGCTTGCCTTCCAGTGCGTTCAGGATGATCAGCGGGATCAGCTTTTCCGGGAAGTGGTAGGGGCCGTAGTTGTTGGAGCAGTTGGTCACCAGCACCGGCAGGCCATAGGTGCGGTGCCAGGCCCGCACCAGGTGATCCGATCCCGCCTTGGTGGCGGAATAGGGCGAACTGGGGGCGTAGGGCGTGGTCTCGGTAAACAGGTTTCCGGTGCCGGCCAGGTCGCCGTAGACTTCGTCGGTGGAGATATGGTGGAAGCGGAAGGCGGCGCGTCCGGTGTCGTCCAATCCGTTCCAGTAGGCCCGGGCGGTTTCGAGCAGCGCATAGGTGCCGACCAGGTTGGTCTGGACGAAGGCGGCAGGGCCGTCGATGGACCTGTCCACGTGGGATTCCGCAGCCAGGTGCATCACGGCATCCGGCCGGTGGCGCGCGAATGCATCCGCCAGGCCCCGCGCGTCGCAGATATCCAGGTGTTCGAAGGCGTAGCGCGGGTCGTGCGCGACGGACTCCAGGGATTCCAGGTTTCCCGCATAGGTCAGCTTGTCGACATTGGCGACCGAGTGATCCGTATGGCCGATGATATGCCGGATCAGGGCCGACCCGATGAAGCCGGCACCGCCGGTGACGAGGATTTTCATAGCCTCTTGATGAATACCATGCTGTTGCGGGAATGATTGTAGTGGGCGCGTTTCTCGTGGGGCAGATCGGAAACGCCGCCCTGCACGAAGCCGCGCTTCAGGAACCAGTGCGAAGTGCGCGTGGTCAGCACGAACAGGCGCCGGGCGCCCAGTGCCCGAGCGCTGGTCTCGGCGTGGCGCAGCAGCTTTTCGCCATCGCCCGTGCCCTGCCATTCGGGGTGAACGATCAGGCAGGCCATCTCGGCCATGCCGTCTTCCAGGTAGGGAATCAGGGCCACGCAGCCATAGATCACGCCGTCGTGTTCCAGCACCGTGAATTTCTCCACGTCGCGTTCGATCACGGCGCGGCCGCGTGGCACCAGGGTGCCGTCGGCTTCCAGGGGTTCGATCAGCTGGACAATGGCGCCCACGTCGTCGGCCACGGCCGGCCGCAGGTCTTCCAGCGTGTCTTCGACCACCATGGTGCCCACCCCGTCGTGGGTGAAGATTTCCAGCAGGATGCTGCCGTCCATGGTGTAGGGCACCAGGTGGGCACGTGCCACGCCGCGCTTCACCGCCAGCGATGCGTGGCGCAGGAATGCGGACGTGTCTTCGTCGAGGATGCCCTGGGCGAGCAGCTCGTCGGCATCCTTGCGGGCCAGTTCCGTGTCGACCGAGCCGTCGGTCTCGGTGACGGTGCGGTTCTGCGTCAGGAAGATCAGCTTTTCGGCGCGCAGTGCCACGGCGGCATTGGTCGCCAGGTCTTCCATGGCCAGGTTGAAGGCTTCGCCGGTGGGCGAAAAACCCAGCGGCGAGAGCAGCACGATGGCTCCCTGGCTGATCACGTTGCGCATCGCCTCGATGTCGAGCTTGCGCACCGTGCCGGCGCGCCGGTAGTCCACGCCGTCGATGACGCCGACCGGCCGCGCGGTGACGAAATTGCCGGAGATCACCCGGATCTTGGCATGCGACATGGGGGTGTTGGGCAGTCCCTGGCTGAAGGCGGCCTCGATGTCCAGGCGGATCTCGCCGGCGGCTTCCTTGGCGCATTCGAGGGCCTCGGGGCTGGTGGGCTCGGTGCCCCGGCCGAATTGGGTGGCATGGCCTTTCAGGCGCAGCTGCTCGTTGACCTGGGGACGGGATCCATGCACCAGCACCAGCTTGATGCCCAGTGCGGACAGCAGCGACAGATCGGCCACCAGGTCTTCCAGGCCACCGTCCTCGATCAGCTCGCCGCCGAAGGCCACCACGAAGGTCTTGCCGCGGAAATCGTGCACGTAGGGCGCGACTTCGCGGAACCACCGCACGAACTGCGCGGGAGCGAATTCAGGAGCATCCTGGGCGGAATAGGTGTCGGTTTCGGCGGAACTCATGGCGGATGGCGGACTCGGAGGCAGTATCGAGGTGGAAGAACGTCGGATTCTGGCGATAGCGAAATTATAATGAGCGATTGCTCTTTTCCCGACAGCATTCTGTGGCGGGGGAAGAACAGCACGCTTCATCCCCCCGTGGAATCCGACGTCTTGCCAGAAAATCCATCGCAGCCGACCCGCCGGGCCCCCGCCCGGACCGCGCAGCCACGCCCGCCCGCCGGCGCCGGCGACCGTCCCCTGCCGCCCATCCACTATCCGGAAGACCTGCCCGTCAGCGCCTGCCGCCAGGAGATCGCGCGAGCCATCGCCGAGCATCCCGTGGTCATCGTCTGTGGCGAGACCGGCTCGGGCAAGACCACCCAGCTGCCCAAGATCTGCCTGGAACTGGGGCGCGGGCGCGAGGGCATGATCGGCCATACCCAGCCGCGCCGCCTGGCCGCGACGTCCGTCGCACAGCGCGTGGCCGAGGAACTGCGCACGGAAATCGGCGATTGGGTGGGCTACCAGATCCGCTTCTCCGAGCGCGCCGGTCCGGCCACCGCCATCAAGCTGATGACCGACGGCATCCTGCTGGCCGAAACCCAGCGCGATCCGCTGCTGCGCCGCTACGACACCCTGATCATCGACGAGGCGCACGAGCGCAGCCTGAACATCGATTTCCTGCTCGGCTTCCTGAAGCGCCTGCTTGCGCGCCGCAAGGACCTGAAGCTGATCATCACCTCGGCCACCATCGACGCGGACCGCTTCGCCCGGCACTTCGGCACCCAGGATCGGCCGGCCCCGGTGATCCAGGTCTCGGGCCGCCTGTTTCCGGTGGAACTGCGCTACCGCCCCGTGCGGCAGGATGGGGATGAGGATGCGGCGGGGCGCAGGCCGGGGCAGGGCGACGAGGAGCGCGACCTGGTGGATGCCGTGGTGGACGGCGTGGATGAGTGCGCCCGCCATGGCTCCGGCGACGTGCTGGTCTTTCTGCCCGGCGAGCGGGAAATCCGCGAATGCGCCGAGGCCCTGCGCAAGCGGCACCCGGCAGGCGCCCTGGTGCTGCCGCTGTATGCACGGCTGTCGCGCGCCGAACAGGAGCAGATATTCCATCCGCGCGGCAACGCACGGCGCATCGTGCTGGCCACCAATGTGGCCGAGACCTCGCTCACGGTGCCGGGCATCCGCTATGTCGTGGACAGCGGCCTGGCACGCATCAAGCGTTATTCCTGGCGCAGCAAGGTCGAGCAGCTGCGCATCGAGCCCATCAGCCAGGCTTCGGCCAACCAGCGCGCGGGCCGTTGCGGCCGCCTGGGGCCGGGCGTGTGCATCCGTCTTTATTCCGAAGACGACTTCAGGCAGAGGCCGGCCTTCACGGATCCGGAAATCCTGCGCTCTTCCCTCGCGTCCGTCATCCTGCGGATGAAGTCGCTGCGGCTGGACGACATCGAGGCCTTTCCCTTCGTCGAGCCGCCCACGGGCCGCGCCATCGCCGACGGCTACCAGTTGCTGCAGGAACTGGGTGCGCTCGATGAGCACAACCGCCTCACCCCGGTGGGCCGCGCCCTGGCGCGCCTGCCCGTCGATCCGCGCATCGCGCGCATGGTCTTCGCCGCGCACGAACAGCAATGCCTGGCAGAAATCCTCGTCATCGCCGCCGCGCTGTCCGTACAGGATCCGCGCGACCGCCCGATGCAGGCGCGCGAGGCCGCCGACAACGCCCACGCCCAGTTCAACGACAAGCAGTCGGAATTCCTCGCCTGGCTGAAACTCTGGCAATGGTACGGCGAGCAGGTCGAGCACAAGGCCTCCCAGCGGAAACTGGTGGAGCAGATCCGTGCGAAATTCCTGTCGCCCATCCGGCTGCGCGAATGGCACGACACGCATACGCAGTTGCTGACCCTGGCACGCGAACAGGGCTGGCGGCTGAACCAGACGCCCGCCACGCGCGAACAGATCCACATGGCCCTGCTGGCCGGGCTGCTGGGCAACATCGGCATGAAATCCGAGGACGGCGGCCTGTACCAGGGCGCGCATGGCATCCGCTTCGCCATCCATCCGGGCTCGCCCCTGCAGAAGAAGGCCGGCCGCTGGATCCTGGCGGCCGAGCTGGTGGAGACTACCCGCCTGTATGCCCGCTGCGTGGCCCAGATCGAGCCGACCTGGGTCGAGCGGGCCGGGGCGCACCTGCTCAAGCGCGCCTGGTCCGATCCACGCTGGGAAAAGAAGGCCGGCCAGGTCGTCGCCAACGAGCGCGGCACGGTGCATGGCCTGCCGGTGTACACCGGGCGCCGCGTGCACTATGGCCGCATCGACCCCGCGGCCGCTCGCGAGATCTTCATCCGCGACGCCCTGGTGCCGGGGGACATCGACAGCAAGCTGCCCTTCATCGCCCACAACCGGCGGCTGATCGCTTCCATCGAGCGGCTGGAGCACCAGAGCCGCCGCCCGGACATCCTGGTCGACGACGCGTTGATCCATGCTTTCTACGACCGCCAGATTCCGGCCGACGTATGCCAGACGGCCACGCTGGAAGCCTGGTACAAAGGTCTGGGCCGGGAAGAAGCGAACCGGTTGAACCTGAGCCGCGACGAACTCATGCGCCATGACGCCGCCGGCGTCACGACCGAAGTCTTCCCGCGCCGCCTGGCCTGGGCCGGAACCGAGCTGGCGGTGGACTACCATTTCGAGCCCGGCTCGCCGCGCGACGGCATGACGCTGACCGTACCGCTGTTCGCGCTCAACCAGCTCGACGCAGCGCGCTGCGAATGGCTGGTGCCCGGCATGCTCAAGGAAAAAGTCCACCTGCTGCTGAAATCCCTGCCGCAAAAACTGCGCCGCCACTGCGTGCCCTTGCCCGACTACGCGGCCGGCTTCCATGAGCGCTGGTTCGAGCGTGCCGCCGATCCCGGCATGGGCCTGCTGGATGCCCTGTCCCAGGACATCTGGGAGCAATGCCGGGTACGCGTGCAAGCCGTGGATTTCAAGCTGGAGACCCTGCCTCCCCATCTGTTCATGAATTTCAAGGTGGTGGACGAGCACGGCCGCATGCTGTCCGGCGGCCGCAGCCTGGACCAGCTGCGTGCCGAGCACGGCCGCCAGGCCCAGGCGTCCTTCCAGCAGCTGGCGTCGCGCGACCAGCAGGCGTCCCAGGTGCTGAACCACGAAGGCCTCACTGCCTGGACCTTCGGCGACCTGCCGGAACTGCTGGAAATCCAGCGCGGCGGCCGGTCCCTGATCGGTTATCCGGCGTTGCGCGATCGCGGCGAATCCTGCGACCTGGACGTCTTCGACGATCCCCACGAAGCCCGGCGCGTGCATGCGATCGGCCTGCGGCGGCTGTTCCGGCTGGCCCTGAGAGAGCAGGTCCGCTACCTGGAGAAAAACCTGCCGGATCTGACCCGCATGGGCATGCTTTACATGGACCTGGGCACGCAGCAGGAATTGCGCGACCAGCTGATCGATGCGGCGCTGGACCAGTCCTGCCTGATGGAGCCCTGGCCCGACAGCGCGCAGGCGTTCGAGCGCCGCTGCGAGGAAGGCCGCGCGCGCCTGGGCCTGCTGGCCCAGGAACTGGCGCGCCTGGCCGGTGCCATCCTGGCCGAACGCGCCGCCCTGATCAAGAAGCTGCCTCAGGCCCGGCCCTGGCCGCAGGCACAGCAGGATATCCGCCAGCAGCTCGACGCCCTGGTCGGACCGTACTTCGTGCGCGATACGCCGCCCGAGCAGCTCGGGCATCTGCCGCGCTACCTGAAGGCGGCACAGCTGCGCATCGACAAACTGCGCGCGGATCCCGCGCGCGACGCCGCCGCGATGGCCGACATCGCCCGGCTGACTGCACCGTGGCAGCGCGCGCGGGCCGCCCTCAAGGGCGCCCCGGATGCCCGGCTCGACGCTTTCCGCTGGCAACTGGAGGAACTGCGCGTGGCGCTCTATGCGCAGACCTTGCGCACCCCCTTTCCCGTCTCGGTCAAGCGCCTGGAAAAGGCCTGGGCCGCCATGCCGCGGTAGCGCCCGGACACTCGATACAATCCCTTTATGACTACGTCCCCCGACACGCCCCTGTTCGTCCACTTGCGCAGCCACTCGGAGTTCTCCGTGGTGGACGGCATCGCGCGCATTCCCGACCTGATCGATCGGGCGCGGGAATTCGGCCAGCCGGCCATGGCGATCAGCGATCTGGCGAATCTGTTCGGCTGGATCAAGTTCTACAAGGCGGCCCGCAAGGCCGGCATCAAGCCCATCGCCGGCTGCGATGTCTGGCTCCATAATCCGGCCGACGAGGACAAACCCTTCCGCATCCTGCTGCTGGCTTCCTGCCATGCCGCCTATCTGGACCTGTGCGAACTGTTGGCGCGCGCATGGACGGAAAACAGCCAGCGGGGCAGGGCGGAAATGCGCCGTGAGTGGCTTTCGGGCAAGAACGGCCTGATCGTCCTGTCGGGCGCGCGCGGGGGCGACGTCGGCCAAGCCCTCGATGCGGGTCGCGAAGAAGAGGCGCGCCGCCTCGCGCGCCAGTGGGCCGCCGATTTCCCGGATAGCTACTTCATCGAATTGCAGCGTGCCGGTTTCGACGGGGACGAAGCCTATGTCCAGTCGGCGCTGCGCCTGGCGGGGGATTGCGGCCTGCCCGTGGTGGCCACTCACCCGATCCAGTTCATCGCGCCGTCCGACTTCCGTGCCCACGAGGCCCGCGTCTGCATCGCCGAAGGCGAACTGCTGGGCAATCCGCGCCGCGTCAGGCGCTTCACCCCAGAGCAGTACATGCCCGACAGCGCCGACATGGCGCGCCGTTTCGCGGACGTGCCCTCGGCCCTGGAGAACGCGGTGCAGATCGCCCGCCGCTGCAACCTGACCCTGACCCTGGGCCAGCCGCAGCTGCCGCTGTTTCCCACGCCCGACGGCGTATCCCTGGACGACTACCTGGTGCAGCTGGCCAACGAGGGCCTGGTCCGCCGCATGGCCCAGCTGTACCCCGATGCCGACGAGCGCGCCCGCCGCATGCCCGCCTATCAGGAACGCCTGGACCTGGAATGCCGGACCATCATCAGCATGGGCTTCCCGGGCTATTTCCTGATCGTGCAGGACTTCATCAACTGGGGCAAGAGCCACGGTGTGCCGGTCGGGCCGGGGCGGGGGTCGGGCGCGGGCTCGCTGGTGGCCTTCAGCCTGGGCATCACCGACCTGGATCCCCTGCGCTACGACCTGCTGTTCGAACGGTTCCTGAATCCCGAACGCGTGTCGATGCCCGACTTCGACGTGGATTTCTGCCAGGACAACCGCGAGCGGGTCATCGAGTACGTCAAGGAAAAGTACGGCCGCGACGCCGTCAGCCAGATCGCCACTTTCGGCACCCTGGGCGCCAAGGCCGTGGTGCGCGACGTCGGCCGCGTCCTGGAGATGCCCTACAGCGTCTGCGACCGGCTCTCGAAGATGATCCCCTTCAATCCGGCCGATCCCTGGTCGCTGGACCGCACGCTGGAACACGAGCCTGCCTTCCGCGAACTGTACGACACGGATGAAGAAATCCGCGCCCTGATCGATCTGGCCCGGCCCCTGGAAGGCCTGACGCGCAATATCGGCATGCATGCCGGCGGGGTGCTGATCGCGCCGGGCAAGCTGACGGATTTCTGTCCCCTGTACTGCCAGCCGGGCAGCGAATCCAGCGTCGTGTCCCAGTTCGACAAGGACGACGTCGAGGCCGCCGGCCTGGTCAAGTTCGACTTCCTGGGCCTGCGCAACCTGACCATCCTGGATTGGGCGGTGCGCTACGTGCGCGAGTTCAATCCGGACAAGCGCGACTTCGACCTGATGAGCCTGCCGCTGGACGACCAGGCCACCTACGACCTGCTGTCGGCGGCCAACACCACGGCGGTGTTCCAGCTCGAATCGCGCGGCATGAAAGAGCTGCTGAAAAGCATGCGGCCCAACACCTTCGAAGACGTGGTCGCCCTGCTGGCGCTGTTCCGCCCCGGGCCGCTGGAATCCGGCATGGTGGTCGATTTCGTCAACCGCAAGCACGGCCGCGCCGAGGTCGACTATTTCCATCCCGACCTGGAACCCGTGCTCAAGAGCACCTATGGCGTCATCGTCTACCAGGAACAGGTGATGCTGATCTCGCAGATCATCGGCGGCTATTCCCTGGGCGGCGCCGACCTGCTGCGCCGCGCGATGGGCAAGAAAAAGCCCGAGGAAATGGCCAAGCACCGGGTCATCTTCCAGGAAGGCGCCGCCAAGAAGGGCTACGACCCGGAACTTGCCGCCCATCTGTTCGACCTGATGGAAAAGTTCGCGGGCTATGGTTTCAACAAGAGCCACTCGGCCGCCTATGCCCTGATTTCCTACCAGACCGCCTGGCTCAAGGTCTACCATCCGGCGGAATTCCTGGCCGCGACCATGCTGTCGGACATGGACGACACGGACAAGATCCAGGTCTTCTGGCGCGACGCGCTGGAAAATGGCGTGGCCGTGCTGCCGCCCGACGTCAACGCATCCGGCTATCGCTTCGCGCCCGTGGCCGACGAGCACACGGCCCAGGGCCGTCCTCCGCGCACGATCCGCTATGGGCTGGGCGGGGTCAAGGGCACCGGCCAGTCGGCCGTCGAAGCCATTGTTGCAGCCCGCGAGGCTGGCGGTCCTTTCACTGGACTGTTCGACTTCTGCGCGCGGGTGGACCGCCACGCCGTCAACCGGCGCACCATAGAAGCCCTGATCCGGGCCGGGGCCTTCGATTCGCTGGAACCCAACCGCGCGGCCTTGCTCGAAGCCCTGGGCAGCGCCATCGAAGCCGCCGAGCAGGCCGAGCGCAATGTCAACCAGGTCTCGCTGTTCGATGACGATACCGACGCGCTGGTGGCCGACGAGGTGGCGCGCGTCCCGCCCTGGGACCTGGAAACCCATCTGACGGAAGAAAAGACCGCCCTGGGCTTTTATTTCAGCGGCCATCTGTTCGATGCATGGCGCGACGAGATCCGCCGCGTCGCGCCCACGCCGCTGGCACGATTGGCGCCATCGCGCGGCCAGCAGTGGCTGGCGGGCGTCCTCGCCGAAGTGCGCGTGCGCATGACCCGGCGCGGCAAGATGCTGTATGCCCTGCTGGACGACGGCAGCGCCCAGATCGAGGTCGCGATCTTCAACGAGCTGTACGAGCAGCACCGCCAGAGCCTGAAGGAAGACCGCCCCCTGGTGATTCTGGGGCGCGTCAGCCATGATGATTATTCGGGCGGCCTGCGCGTCTCGGCCGACGATCTGTACGATCTGCAGCGCATTCGCGAAAGTCGCGCCCGCAGCCTGCGCTTGTCCGTGACGGATGAACTGGATCCCGCCCGCCTGGAAGACCTGCTGGCGCCCTGGCGTTCGGCCGAATCGGGCGTGCCGGTGGAATTGCGCCTGCGCGGCCCGCGCTTTTCCTGCCTGCTGCGACTGGGCGAGGACTGGCGCGTTCGCATGGACGAGGCCCTGATCGCGGATGCGCGGCAGTGGCTGTCCCATGACAATGTGGAGATCAACTACGGATGAAGCCGCTGCGCATCCTGCATTCCGAAGCGGCGACCGGCTTTGGTGGCCAGGAAAACCGCATCTTCAAGGAAATGTGCGCCATGCGCGAGCATGGCCATCACCTGGAGGCCGTTTGCCAGCCGCATGCGCGGCTCGCGCAGCGCCTGGCCGACGAAGGCTTCACCGTGCACACGATGCTGATGGACGGCCCGCGCAACTACGCGGGCGGCGTGGTCCGGCTGCGCCGCATCCTGAAAGAGGGTCGCTTCGACGTGCTGAACACGCACAGCCGGCGCGATACGATGCTGGCGGGGGTGGCTGCGCGTCTGGCGGGCACGCCGCTGATCGTGCGCACGAGACACCTGGCCGTCAGGCCCGGCTCGCTGGTGTCCTACACGGGGGTGCCGCATTGCGTGACGACGGTCAGCGAACACGTCCGCCGCCTGCTGCTGGAACGCGGCGCCGCACCGGAACGCGTGGCCACGGTCTATTCCCCGATTCCGTTGCCCGACCCTGTAGCACACTCCACCCTGCGCGCCGAACTCGGCCTGCCTGCGGACGCCATCGTGGTCGGCTGCGTGTCCGTGATGCGGGAAAAGAAAGGGCACCGGGCCTTGATCGATGCCATGGCCGGCCTGCTGAAGCGCCCGGACGTTTTCCTGGTCCTGGTGGGCGACGGCTCTCCCACATTGGAAAACCTGCAGGCCTACGTGCGCACGCTCGGGTTGAGCGACAAAATCCTGTTCACGGGGCGCCGGTCCGACATTCCCAATGTGCTGGCGGGTTTCGACCTGTTTGCCTTGGCAACCGAACAGGAAGCCTCCGGCACGGTTTTTGTCGAGGCCGCAGCCGCCGGCCTGCCGGTGATCGGCACCGACGTGGGCGGCGTATCGGAAATGCTGCAGGACGGAGAGACCGGCCTGCTCGTGCCCCTGCACGATGCGGCTGCACTGACGGCGGCGCTCACGGCGCTGATCGAAGATCCGGAACGGCGCCGAGCGATGGGCCGGGCGGGAATGAGGGCGGTGCGCGAAGGCGATCGCTTCACCCTGGACGGGCTGGTGCGGCGTACGGAACAATGCTACGGGCAATGGTTGAAGGAGCGCGCCACATGAACCGCAGCCGCACGGTCCCCGTGCTGATGTACCATCACGTCACGCCCGCGGGCGGGGACATCAATGTCACGCCGGAGCATTTCCGCGACCAGTTGGCCTGGTTGCGGGACCACGGCTATCGCAGCCTGACGTGCGATGAGTTCGCCGCGCATCTGGCGGGGGCCCCCGTGCCCTCGCGCTCCGTGCTGATCACCTTTGACGACGGCTATCTGGACAACTACGTGCACGCCTGGCCGCTGCTGCGCGAATATGGTTTCCATGCGGTGATTTTCCTGGTCACGTCCTGGATCGGGGACGGCCCTGCGCGGGCCTGCGCGGGCGAGGCCGAGGCATCGTTGCCGGAAACGCCCGACCATGCCGAATGCATGCGCCGTGTCGCGGCCGGGAATGCCGCCAGCATTGCCCTGCGCTGGTCGGAAGTCGAGCGGATGCGGGCCGGCGGAGTGTGCGAATTCCATAGCCATACGCATACCCATACTCGCTGGGACAAGCAGGACGACGACAAGAACGCCCGCATGGCCGACGAGCTGGCCCAGTCGCGCGCCTGCCTGGCACGGCACCTGGGCGAGGTCTCCGACCACCTGTGCTGGCCGCAGGGGTATTTCGATGACGATTATGTCCGCATCGCCCTGGCGGCCGGTTTCCGTCATCTGTATACGACGCGTGCCTTCGGCCGCAACCGGCCCGGATCGGACCCGGCCTCGATCTTCCGTTTCGCCGTGCGCAATACCTCGGGCGCCTCCGTCGGCCGGCGCATCCGCGTGGCGGCTCATCCGCTGTTCGGGCCGGTCTTCAACGCCTGGAAACGATGGAAGCGCGGCCAGCGCTACGCAGGATGAAGCTTTCGGTCATCATCATCACCAAAAACGAGGCCGCGCACATCGGCGAATGCCTCGATTCCGTGGCCTTCGCGGACGAGATCGTGGTGCTGGATTCCGGCAGCACGGACGAGACCTGCTCGATCGCCCGGGCGCGGGGAGCGCGGGTGGAAGTCTCGCCGGACTGGCCTGGCTTCGGCCGGCAGAAGAACCGTGTCCTGGACCTGGCGACCGGCGACTGGGTGCTGTCCATCGATGCCGATGAGCGGGTGACCCCCGAGCTGGCGCGGGCGATCCGGCAGGCCGTCGAATCTCCTGGCGCGGATGCCTACCGCATTGCCCGGCTGTCGAATTTCTGCGGTCGCTGGATCCGCCACAGCGGCTGGTGGCCGGATTACGTGGTGCGCCTGTTCCGCCGCGGGGCGGGGCGCTTCACCGATGCGGCCGTGCATGAACGGGTCCAGGTCCAGGGGCGCACGGCCACACTGTCCGGGCATTTCCTGCACTACCCTTATGCCAGCCTGGAAGTGTTCGTCGACAAGATCAACCGCTATTCCACCGAGGCCGCGTACGGCGCCTTCGAGCGGGGGCGCCGGACTACGGTGCTGGGGCCGTTCGGCCATGGCGCCTGGACCTTCATCCGCCACTACGTCCTGCGGCGCGGTTTCCTGGATGGCTGGCAAGGCCTGGTGCTGGCCGGGATGGCGGCCACGGGCAGCTTTTATCGTTACGTGAAACTGTATTGGCTGGGGCGTCAATCCCGGCATTCCTGAGGGCATGAGGATTCTCTACACCAATTTCCATCCGCGAAATGGCGGTGGTCATGCGACGTACGTCGCCAATCTGGCCCGTTCCTTCCAGGGCGAACACCAAGTCACTGTGACGACTCCGAGCACCAGCCGCCTGTTCGCCCAAGCGAGCCGGATCCCCGGCGTGCGCTGCGTGGATGCTTCATTCAGCACGCGTCCGGGGCCGATGCTGGCCGAAGTCATCCGCTTGCGTCGCCTGCTGCGCGAAGGCGCCTACGACCTGGTCCACGTGAACGGATCGGCCGACCATCGCCAGGCCATGCTGGCTCGCCTGGGGTTGCGCCGCCCGCCGCGCATCGTCTGGACCAAGCACAACACCATGCCGGTGCGGGGCTTCGGCCACTGGCTGCGGGCCTGTCTCGGCACGGATGGGGCGATCGGGGTATGCGATCACGTGAGCGGCCTGCTGCGTGACTCCCATTATCGGGGGCTCCCGGTCCATACCGTCCGCCTGGGGGTGGACACGGATCACTTCCGGCCGGCCGTGCCCGATGAATCCAGGCAGGCGCGGATGGAGCTGCTGGGTGAAATCCCGGTGGGAACGCTGGTGCTGGGCAGCGTGGGCGGAACGGACCGGGCCAAGGGCTGGATGACGCTCGTGCAGGCGCTGGCGCGCTTGCCTCAGTCGGACCGCGACAGGTTCCGCCTGCTGGTGGCGGGCGACCCACCCAGGGGCACCCTGCGTCAGGAAGTCGAAGCGCTGGGCATGGCGCCCTGGACCGTATTTCCCGGCCTGGTGGCCGACCCCCGCCGCGTCCTGGCGGCCAGCGACGTCGGTTTCGTGGTGTCGTTCCAGGAGGCCGGTTCTTACGCGGCCTGCGAATCCCTGGCAATGGGCTTGCCGACGCTGGTGTCGGATGCCGGCGGCCTTCCCGAGCTGGTGCGCCACGGCATCGACGGCTGGATCCTTCCCGCCGGCAATGTGGATGCAGCCGAATCGTGGCTGCGGGACCGGTTGATGAATCCCCTGCCGGCCGACATGCCGGCAGCGGCCCGGGCCCGCGCGCTGGATTGCTTTTCCATGCCGGTCTTCGCGGAGAAGACACTGGCGTTCTACCGGCGGGTCTGCGCGCGGGGCCAGCCGATATAATCCGTCCATGATCCCTATCCTCATGTACCATCAGATCGGGGAACCCGGGCCGCGCGGTACGCCCTACCGGGGGCTTACCGTGCATCCGCGGGATTTCCGCCGCCAGATGCTGTGGCTCCGGCGCCTGGGCTACCGGGGGCTGTCGATGGCCAGGCTCGGGCCTTACCTGCGTGGGGAAAAGCACGGCAAGGTCGTCGGCATCACCTTCGACGACGGCTATGCCAATGTGCTGGAAAATGCGGTGCCGGTGCTCGAGGAATGCGGATTCGAGGCCACCAATTATTTTGTCGCCCGCCAGTTGGGGGGCAGCAATGTCTGGGATGCCGACGAGGGCGTGCCGCCATCGCCGCTGATGGATGCCGCCGGGGTGCGGGCCTGGGCGGCCGCCGGCCACGAGGTCGGCTCGCATACCCTGAACCATCCTGTCCTGCCGCGGATCTCGCCGGAACTGGCCGTCAACGAAATCCGCGATTCGCGCGATGCGCTGGAACAGATCGCCGGCGTGCCGGTAAAAGCCTTCTGCTACCCCTACGGCAAGTTCACGCCCGCGCTGGCGGATATCGTCCGCGAAGCCGGCTATGACAGCGCCACCACCACGGCGCGCGGCCTGGCGCGCCGGGACGACGATCCCTATGCGTTGCCGCGCGTGGCGGTCGTGCGGTCGACCCATCTTGTCCGTTTCCTGCAGAAATGCATGACGCAACTCGAAGACAGGCGCCGCCGCAAGGCCGAGGCCTCCGCGCATGGCTGAATCTCCGCTCTCCATCGCTTTCGTCGTCGATCGTTTCGGCAACCGTTATGGCGGGGCAGAAGCCTATGGTGTCGCGCTGATGCGGGAGCTGGCTGCCGCAGGCCATCGGATCACGGTCTTCGCCCGCGAATACGATCCCGCCTGCGACCTGCAGCTGCCGTTCCGGCCGATTGTGGTCGGCAGACGCTGGCCCAGCTGGATCCGGGTCTGGCTGTTCGCTCGGCGTGCGGCGAGCGCCACGCGCAAGGGCTATGACATCGTGCATTCCCACATGAATGGCTGGTGCGGCGATGTAGAGGTCGTGCACGTCACGCCGGTGCGCTACCGCTGGCGGGTGCAGCCCATGCCGGGCCTCAAGCGCTGGCTGTCGCGCCTCAGTCCCCGGGTCCGGACGTACCTGGGCCTGGAGGCCCGGCGCATGGCGCCGCGCCCGGGCCACAGGATCGTGGCGGTCTCGCAACTGATCGCTCACCAGCTGGCGCAGGCCTACGGCCCCGAGCTGGCCGCCCCCGTGATTGCGCCTGGCGTGGCGCAGGCCGAACCGGTCACGCCAGAGCAGCGCCGCCTGATAAGGGCCGAGCTGGGTTTGCCGGCCGACGGCACGCTGTGTCTGCTGGTGGCCCGCAATCCGATGCGCAAGGGGTTGCCCACCGTTCTCCAGGCGCTGGCCAGCCTGCCCGAGGATGTACGGCTGCTGGTGGTGGGGGCCAACGCGGCCTCGCGCGAGAGCGTGGCCCGCGCTCCGGAATCGGTGCGTGCCCGGGTGCATCTGGTGGCGGAAACATCCCAGGTCGTGCCGTATTACCAGGCCGCCGATCTATACGTGCATCCCACCCTGAACGACAGCTTCGGCATGGCGCCCCTGGAAGCCATGTCCTTCGGGTTGCCGGTCATCCTGAGTCCCGCCCCCTGGTGCGGTTTCGCCCAGTACGTCCAGCCGGATGCCGAGGCCCTGGTCCTCAGCCACCCCGAGCAGGCGGATGAATTGGCGCAGGCGATCGAAAGGGTGCGCACGGACGCGGATCTGCGCGAGCGGCTGCGATCCGGGGCGATGGACGTGTCGGCCCGCCATGCCTGGCCCGAAGTGGCCCGCCGCTATTTGCAGTTGTACGCCGACATCCTGCAGGAACGCGGCGCTGCATCCTGAAAAGCCCGGGCCCCGTCCGGTGCGCGGTGCCCCGCGGCCGGCGGAAGGTGGATTCAGGCCCAGCCGCGGGCCCAGTAGACCAGCAGGCCCAGATATTCCTTGATGATCGACCGGCTGGCATTGAGCGTGTGCAGATCGGGCAGCCAGAATGAAAAATCGGGGTCTTCCGGGACCACGATCTGGGGCGGGGAAGGCGCTGCGATCGGATCCAGGCCCTGGTTCTGGAAGCTGGCCATGGAACGAGGCATGTGCAAGGCGGACGTCACCAGCAGGAACCGGTCGATGCCCCGGTCACGCAGCAGCCGGGCCGTGAAGACCGCGTTCTCGCGTGTGGTGTCGCTCTGGTTTTCCTTCACGATGGCCTGGGCGGGCACCCCGTCGCGCTCCAGGGCCGCCGCCATCATCGATGCCTCGCTCAGCCCGCCATCGAGCGCTGCGCCTGAAACGACCACCAGGGGTGCGCGGCCGGCCGCGTACAGCTGCGCCGCCGTATCGGTGCGCAGGATCGCGGTGTCGCGGTCATAGGGTTCGAACCAGTTGCGCCGGCCGCTGGCGGTATTGCCTCCCAGGACGACGATCGCCTGGGCCGTCGGCATCATGTCCGCCGGTGCGTAGGGGTAGCGCTGCTCCAGCAGGCCGCCCGCCCACAGCGAGGACGTCGGCAGGGACCAGAACAGCACCCACGACAGGGCGCCGACCGCCAGGGCGCCGGCTGTTTTGCGCCAGCGCAGGATGAACAGGATCAGGGCCAGCACCAGCAGGGTGACCGACAGGTTCAGGGGAATCAACAGGTTGCCGAGAAAAGCTGTGATCGTCATGCGTCGGGCGGCGTGTCGAGAAGGTTCAGCGCGGTGGACAGGACTTCGGGGGCGGGGGGCCAGGCGTCCATGCGGCCCATGCGCACAGCCCGGTTGGACCAGGGACCGGTGCGGGCGGGGTCGGTGACGCCGAACAGCGTGATCTGCCGGGCCTGGGCGGCGGCGCCCAGGTGGGAAACCCCGGAGTCGTTGCAGATCACCAATGCCGCCCGCCGTGCGAGGGCGGCGAAAGCGCCCAGGCCCAGTGGAGGCAGCAGCAGCGCGGTGGGCGCGGCTTCACGTGCCGCCTGGCGCTCGGCTTCGGGAGGCGCCATGACGACCGTCAGTCCATGTGCCTGCAGAGAACGGGTCAGGCTGTCGAATCCCGGCCAGACCTTGACGCGGCCCTTGTGCAGGCCCGTGGCCGTGGGGGCTATCAGCACGTAACCGCCGCTGGCCAATCCCGCCTGCGCCAGGACCCGGGTTGCCTCGTCTTCGTGGGCGACGGCCGATCGCCAGCGCAGTTCTTCCGCGGGTTGGGCGGGAGGCAGTGGCAGGCGCCATTGCGTCAGCGCATGGCGGGTCAGGAGGTACCAGGACTGCACCGCGTGCAAGGGGCCGGCCGGCTTGGCGCAGGGCCAGCGCAGGATCAGGCTGCGGCCGTCGTCGCGGTAGCCGCAGCAGGGAATGCCCGCGAAGCGGAACACCAGCGCACTGGAAAGGGAATCGGGCAGCAGCAGGCCCAGGGGCCGTCCGATCTGCGCCTGCCGGCGGGCATTGCGCACGGCCGCGCGGTCGGCGCGCCACGAGCCCCGCATGGGGATGAATCCCGCCAGCGGATAGGCGGCCAGCAGGTCCTGCGCCCAGGGTCGGGCGCAGACCACGACGGGCAGGCCGGTATCCAGCAGGGCTTCCAGGCTGGGCAGGCTCATGCAGACGTCGCCGACCCAGTTGGGCAGGCGGACGTACAGGGCGGTGCTGGGGGAGGGTGTCAACGCGGCGGCTCCTGCATCGATCGCGGTCCGAAGGCGCGAACGGGCTAAAATGCGTGGTTCCCAAAGTATATAAGAGAGCGTGCCGGGTGAAGACCACGACCGACCATCCCTCGGACAGCCGCCCCGTGCGGCTGGAACTGTGGCGGCAGATCTACGTTCGCCTGGGTCGCGACTGGAAGGTCGGCCTGCTTGCCCTGGTGCTGCTCAGCATCGCCTCGGCCACCCAGCCGCTGCTGGCAGTCATCATGAAGCCCCTGCTCGACGAAGGCTTCACCGGTGCGCAGCCCGACTATATCTGGTCCATCCCCCTGGCCGTCGTCGGCCTGATGCTGCTGCGCGGCCTGTGCACCTTCGGGGGCACCTACCTGATGTCCTGGGTGGCCAACAACATGCTGCTGGCCTTGCGCCGCGACATGTTCGAGCGCCTGCTGGGCATGTCCGACGAAACCTTCCGTGCGCGGGACCATGGCCGCCTGCTGAATCGCTTCACCATCGATGCGGGCAATGTCAGCGGCCTGTCGACCGAGGTCATCCGAGTCATCGTGCGCGAATCCCTGACGGTCGTGGCCCTGCTGGCGGTACTGCTGTACATGTCCTGGCAACTGACCCTGATCGTGCTGGTGATGTTGCCGCTGTCCGTCCTGACGGGGCGCTATTTCATCCGCCGCCTGCGGCGCATCAACCGCGACACGATCAACATGAACGCGGAACTGACCCGCGTGGTATCCGAAGGCATCGCCGGCCAGCGGGTCGTCAAGCTGTTCGATGGCTACGCGCGCGAGCGCGAGCGCTTTGCCTACGTCAACGCCCGCCTGCGCCGTTTCGCCATGCGCGCGGCCAGCGCGGATTCGGCCATGTCGCCGATCTCCCAGTTCTTCGTCGCCCTTTCCGTGGCCATCGTCGTCGCCGTGGCCCTGTACCAGGCAAACCACCAGGGCCTGACAGTGGGCAGTTTCGCCGCCTTCATGGCGGCTCTGGGCCAGATCTTCGATCCCCTGAAACGGCTGACCAACATCGCCGGAGCGGCCCAGCGCATGCTGATCTCCGCCGAAAGCGTCTTCGCATTGATCGACGAACCGGTCGAAACGGACACGGGCACCCGGGAAATTCAGGGCCGCCTGCGCGGCGAGGTCGTCTTCCGGACCGTCACGCACCGTTTCCCCGACGCGGCCAGGGACACCCTGGACCAGGTGACGCTCACGGTCCGCGCCGGCCAGACGGTTGCACTGGTGGGCCGCTCGGGCAGTGGCAAGACCACGCTGGTGAACATGCTGCCGCGTTTCGTCGAACCTACCAGCGGCCAGGTGCTGATCGACGGCATCGACGTGCGCGAATTGCGGCTTGGCGCCCTGCGTTCCCAGCTGTCGCTGGTCAGCCAGGATGTCGTCATGTTCGACGGCACGATTGCGGAAAACGTTGCCTACGGCGCCCTGGGCGAAGTGCCCGAGGACCGCATCCTCGCTGCCCTTCAGGCCGCCAGCCTGCAGGAATTCGTCGACGGGCTGCCCGAAGGCATTCATACCCAGGTCGGCAGCAATGCCAGCGCGCTTTCGGGCGGCCAGCGCCAGCGCCTGGCCATCGCCCGGGCCCTGATCAAGAATGCGCCGATCCTGATTCTCGACGAAGCGACCTCGGCCCTCGACAATGAATCCGAGCGCCAGGTGCAGGCCTCGCTGGAACACCTGATGGCGGGCCGCACGACGCTGGTGATCGCTCACCGGCTCAGCACGGTGCAGAAGGCCGATTGCATCGTCGTCCTCGACCGCGGCCGCATCGTCGAGCAGGGCAACCACGCCGAGCTGCTGGCTGCCGACGGCCTGTACGCCAGCCTGTATCGCCTGCAGTTCCGCGAAGAGACCGAGCCGGCATCCGACACCCCCGCTGCGCAGGCCGGTCCAGAATTCCCTCAACCCCCGGCGCCCCCGGCCCCCGGTTCCGCCGGCGACGGCGAGGCCTCACGGAGATCGTCATGAAAACCGCATTCGCCCTGGCCTCGCTGGCCGTGCTGGCAGCCTGCGCCGCACCCACCGGCCTGACCATCGAGCAGCTGGAAAACGACCGCTATCAGGTCACCGAGCGCCGCCGCCTGCCCATCGATTTCGCAGGGGTCCAGCGCAATCTGTTCCGGCATGCGGCGGTCTGCCACGAGACCTATACCTTCGAAATGGTGCCCGGCGAGTCCGCCTTCGGACGCGTCGTCTATCGCCCGACGCCCGATGCCGGCTGGGACAGCAGCGTCGTGCTCGACCTGACGCTGCTGCACAACCGCAGCATCAATGTCCGGGCCTACAGCTACCGGGCGGGCCAGATGGACCGGGTCCACAAGATGATGACCGCCATGCTGCAGCCGGATTCCTGCGAAGCCAGCAGCAAGTGGGAAAACAAGATGGATGACGGCGGCGAGTAGCCGCCCTGCAGCCATGGCCCGCCGGCCATGGCTGCGCGGCTAGAGCAGCACGATGTCGTACTGCTCCTGGCTGTAGCCGGCCTCGACCTCCAGCGAGATCGGCTTGCCGATGAAGTCGCCCAGCAGCGCCAGGTGCTGGCTTTCTTCTTCCAGAAACAGGTCGATCACGGGCTGCGCGGCCACGATGCGGAATTCCTTGGGGTCGAACTGGCGCGCCTCGCGCAGGATTTCCCGCAGGATTTCATAGCACAGCGTGCGCGGCGTGCGTACCGTGCCACGCGATTCGCAGGTGGGGCAGGGCTCGCAGAGCTGGTGCGCCAGTGAATCGCGGGTGCGCTTGCGGGTCATTTCCACCAGCCCGAGCTGGCTGAAGCCACTGACCGTCGTGCGGGTCCGGTCGCGTGCCAGGGCCTTGTTCAGTTCGGCCAGCACGGAAGCCTGGTGTCCTGGATCGTCCATGTCGATGAAGTCCAGCACGATGATGCCGCCCAGGTTGCGCAGCCGCAGCTGCCGGGCGATGGCCACCGCCGCCTCCAGGTTGGTCTTGAAGATCGTGTCGTCGAAATTGCGCCCGCCGACGAAGCCTCCCGTATTCACGTCCACGGTGGTCAGGGCCTCCGTCTGGTCGATGATCAGGTAACCACCCGACTTCAGGTCCACGCGGCGTGAAAGCGCCCGGGCGATCTCTTCATCCACGTTCGCCGTGTCGAACAGCGGACGATTGCCGCTGTAGTGATGGATGCGGTCCACCACCGACGGGGTATAGCGCTGCGCCCATTCGATCAGTTCCTGGGTCACCGTGCGCGAGTCGACCGTGATGGAGGCTGTCTCGGGCGTCACCATGTCCCGCAGCACGCGCTGCGCCAGGGTCGGCTCCACATAGACGGGCGAAGGTGCCGGCGCCTGGCGGATGCGGGCCTGGATATTGGCCCACAGCGTGCGCAGATAGGCGATGTCGGCCGCCAGCTCTTCGTCGCTGGCATCCTCTGCCTGGGTGCGCACGATGAAGCCGCCGGGCTCGTCGTCCGGCCTGAGCGCCAGCAGCCGTTCACGCAGCGCATTGCGCTCGGCCTCGTCGCCGATGCGCTGGGAAATGCCGATGTGCGGTTCATGCGGCAGGTAGACCAGCATTCGCCCGGCTATGCTGATGTGGGTCGACAGCCGTGCACCCTTGGTGCCGAGCGGATCCTTGATCACCTGCACCAGCAGCGGCTGGCCTTCGAACAGCAGTTTCTCTATGGGAGTCTGTTGCGCATGGTCGCTGCCGGTGCGGACGTGGCGGTTCTGGCGCAGGTCGGCGACGTGGATGAACGCTGCGCGTTCCTGCCCGATGTCCACGAAGGCGCTCTGCATGCCGGGCAGCACGCGGGCGACGCGCCCCAGGTACAGGTTGCCGACATGGCCGCGCTGGATGCTGCGCTCGATGTGCAGTTCCTGCACGACGCCCTGGGCCGTCAGGGCGACACGGGTTTCGAATGGGGTGACGTTGATGAGGATGTCTTCGCTGCCGGACATGGTGGATTGTTCTTTTATTCGTTGATGAGCATTGCACGTCAATTTATCACCTCGGACGCAAGGCGGGATGGCGGTGGCCCTGGTGGGGGCAGGCCGAGCGCGGGTTTGTGAGCCCGGGGCGATTGCAGCCGGCGGGGTTGGCAGAGAGGCAGCCCGGATGTCCCGGACATCGTTTCATAGGAGAGTGCAAAGAATTTTTCAGGAAGGTTTGCACCTGCTTTAAAAAGCGTGCTATAGTCTCGTTTCTTCGCCGCCAGGCACTCGGGTTAACCCCTAGATCTTCTGGTTTTACTGGATGATCGGCAGGTTCCGGGAGCGGGCAG